>Ga0172379_10006744_pt1 | contig 15199 bp, 6 predicted proteins | sample GrowelOW334metaG_FD_119756 | JGI IMG/M metagenome (GOLD analysis project Ga0172379, IMG submission 119756) | Groundwater microbial communities from an aquifer near a municipal landfill in Southern Ontario, Canada - Groundwater well OW334 metaG | ecosystem: Environmental > Aquatic > Deep...
ATGGAGCAGGGCATCATTAATGATATCTGAAACCGATTGATCGGTTTCCAATGCCTTGATTCTCAATATCCGGTGAATTCCCGGATCAAGATAAACCGTCGCGCGTTTGGTTAATGTGGTAGACATGGGCACCTCCTTTGTGCAGCTAAAAGATAACATAACAACGTCATAACGTCAAGACGTTACAACATTCATCCGCAAAGCTGGACGTACATATTTGGATGCACCAGCGATTCATGCAATCACGCGGCGAGCGGGTGACGTCCGAATTGACTGGATTCGGCACTCAGCCGCTGTCGCTCTCCGCTCGGTATTACAGCGGCCTTGCCGCAGGCGGCAGGACCCTTGAGCAAACACGCGAAACCAAAAGCAAGCTAAACACCTTTTTGAAAATCCGCCATCAGGAGCAGGGATTCGGCGATTTCTTTCATGGAGCGGCAGGAGTCCATGCTTTTTTTATGGATCATGCGGTAGGCGGCGTCTTCGGTGAGGTTGTTCATCTTCATTAAAATACCCTTCGCGCGTTCCACCAGCTTGCGGGTTTCCAGGGCTTCTTTGGCTTTAAAGGCTTCTTCCATCCAGCGGGTATTTTCCACGGCCGCCGCGGCCTGATTGGCCACCATCTGCAGAACGCCGATCTCATCGGGCATAAAAGAATGCTGTTCCTTGGTGTACACATTGATCACGCCGATCGCTTTATCTTTCACCACCATCGGCACGGCGAGCATACTGGTAAGCCCTTCTTTTTCCGCGAGGTCGCGATAAGAGTAACGTTTCTCGGCGCGAACATCCTCCACCACCATCGGGCGCAGGGTTTTCACCACTTCGCCGATCAGGCTGGAATCCACCCGCAGATTCGGTTTCTTTTTATATTCTTCACTCAAACTTTGCGTGGCCCGGATCACCAGCTCCGTGCCTTTGGGATCCAGCAGCATCACCGAACAAATTTTGGAATTCAGCATCTCGGCGGTCACCACCACAATAAGACTGAGGATCTCATCCAGATATTTTTCCGAGGTGATACTCTGGCTCACTTTCACCAGACTGTCAAACTGCAGCGCCTTGACTTTTGTTTCGCTGAACAGCCGGGCATGCTCCAGCACACTGCCCAATTGCCGGGCGATCATACCCAGCAGGTCGATCATGCCCACAGAATAATCATGCGGCTTTTTATGCTGAAAATTCATGACACCGATAGCTTTACCTTTATAAACGATCGGCAGCGCCAAAAACGCTTCGTAACGGTCTTCGGGAAGAACATCAAACGCCTTGAAGCGCGGATCATCGTAAGCGTTGGATTTAATTGCCAGCGGCTTAACATTCTTCGCCACCCACCCCGTGAGCCCTTCACCGACTTTAAGCGTCACATTCCCGAGTTCCTGTTGATGGGGCGTCTTTGAAGCACGCAATACCAGATTCTTGTGCGCGGCATCAAAAAGATAGACAAACATCGAATCGGCCGGCGCGAAATCCAGCGTGGTCTTTACGATCTCGTCAAGAACACCATCAAGATCTTCTTCAGATGTGGTAATGTCCACTATCTTGCGCAGCACAATGAGTTCATCTTCACACGACAAACATTTTTTGGCTTTAGGCATCATGACTCCAGTGGTTGAATATCAACTACATCATGCGCAACTTCATATTACCGTTAATTTACCGGTGCTAATAAATCAACGACCGCACACACATAACAGTTAATCCGTAGTCTATCACGGATTAGAATGCCCGCCAAATCACTTTGCGGATTTCAGTGTCTTCACGACCGGAACCGGCGGAGCTTTGGGCGCCGGGCAATACGCCTGCAGGACTTTCAGGGTTTTCAGACCCAGGTAGCCATCGGGGTCAAGTTTTCTGGAACGCTGAAACGCTTTGATCGCCTCGTGAGTGCGTTTGCCTATCTGACCATCCGGAACTCCAGGAGAAAATCCGGCCTTGCTAAGGGCTTTTTGAACCGCTTGCGAATTAAGTGCGCCATTCTTGAATAATGGTCCCTGTAAATATTCCTGCATCCGGGCCCAGGTGAGTTTATCCACAAAGCGGGTAACCTTGAGGCCTTCATCCGCCTGAAATTTCGCCACCGCTTCGCGGGTAGAAGCACCAAAGCGGCCGTCCGGGCGGCCAATGGTATACCCGAACGCCTGCAAGTTCTTCTGCACCGTTTCAACATTCGCATTATATTCATTGAAGGCAAAAGCCCCCAGGATCTGACGCTCTTCTCCGCCGGGTTTATGCAAAACGCCATAAAGGCGGTCGCACCCCGCAGCAGGAAAGATCAAAATGATACATAAAAGTATTTTTAAAATCGGCATATGAAAGCATAATAAGCACATTACGTCAGGTGTCAATATTGTTTACTCACGCAGTATATATAGGATAAATACGCCGGTACGAATTATTCAACTTCGGGTTGCTTTGGCTACGAACCCTGTGCACGTACGGTTAATCAATAAATACCGGCTAATAGATGTGTTAATGCTCCTATGGAACCATTGAAAAACAAAACAATCGTTATTACGCTGAGCGGACACAAGGTGCGCCCCTACGCACGTGTTGAACTGTTCATTCAACACCTGACCGAAGAACTGAAGAAACCGGCGAATGCCATGCTCCTGCTCATTGTGCTGGGCATTATTGTCTACGGCAACTGCCTGCCGAATGCCATGTTCTGGGATGATGACGATTTTATCCTGCAAAACACGTATATTCAGAACTGGAAATACTGGCCGCATTTTTTTACGGATAATATCATTGCCGGAAGGCACCTGATCAGCAATTACTGGCGGCCCCTCCTGCAGATAGTCTTTGCAACGGAGTGGCATTTATGGGCCGACTGGGTTTATGGCTGGCACGCGATCAGCGTATTCTTTCAGATTGCGGATAGCGTTTTGCTTTTCCGGCTTTTTCTGCTGCTGTCGGGCAATGTGCGCCTCGCTTTGCTCACGGCCGCCATATTCCTGATCCATCCGGCTTCCAGCGAGTCGGTGGTCTACGCCAATAGCCTCGGTGACGGACTGGCCAACTTTTTTGTATTTGGCGGCTTGTATTACTTCATCCGTTTTCGTTCAAGCGGACGCGCCGCACCCGCGTCTCCCCATTACTGGCTCGCACTTTTGGCGTACCCGCTGGCGCTGATGTCCAAAGAAACGGGCATTCTTTTCATGGCTTATATTGTTTTATGCGATTTTTTTTATCATTCCGGCAAGTGTTCTTTTATTGGAAAACTCCGCGCCTCCGCTTTCGCCCTCTGGCCTTTCGTCCTGACCGCATTTCTCTACATGCTCCTGCGGGCCACGGTGCTCAACTTCAGCAATTCATTTAATTTTTATAATGAAACCACACCCTTTACCTCCCATTTAGGTTTACGCCTGCTCACTTTCTTTCAGGTCATGAGCACCTATGCCGGTCTGCTGTTCATCCCCTACGATCTGCGGGTGGAACGCCTGATCCAGGCACCCACGGCCTGGGTTATTCCTGAAGTCCTTATTGGTGCCGGTTTTGTATTCTTGCTGCTGATCGCAGCCTGGCACGCACGCCGCAAAGCTCCGATCATTACGTTTGGGATATGCTGGTTCTTTGCCGGCATCACGCCGACCAGCAACCTGTTTGTGATCATCAACGCCGTCCTTTACGAACACTTTTTATACACGGCGCTGATCGGCATCTGGATCGCAGTATTCTGGCTGGCGCTGAAATGGGCCGATACGCAGCACAAAAAAACCGTGCTGTCCTTCATCATTGCGATTATTTTTTTAACTTACGCCGGCCGTGTGATCTGGCGTAATACCGACTGGCGTACCGCCATCGGTTTTTATGAAAAACTGATCGTCACCGCACCCAAAAGCTACCGGGTGATCAATAACCTGGGAATGGCTTACGCTGATGCCGGAATAATGGACAAAGCCACGGCCAGCTATGAACACGCCATTAAACTCGACCCCACTAACGCAGTAGCCTATCACAATATGGGCAATATTTTCCGCGACACCGAACGCACCGAGCGAGCCATTGAATATTACACGAAGGCCATTACCCTGCAGAATAATTTTATCTTCTCCTACCTGCCGCTGGCCAACGCCTATATCAAACTCAACAACCTGACCATGGCCAGAAAAGTGCTGGAAATCTATGTCTCCCTTACCGATGAAAAAGAATACATTATTCAAGCCCTGATCAACCTGGCCAATGCCCAGAAAGACACCAACGGCGTCCAACGCTACACGCAGGCATTAAAGACACTTCAAACTAAATTATAACCGTTATTACACCGGGCCGACACCTTGCTTCGCTGTGGCTACGCAGGGCTTTGGCAAAGCCAGCCCCTGCACAATAAGAAAGGGCGGGATCTCTTCCCGCCCTTTTTTCCCTCATCCGCATTCACGGCACACCTTGAGATCATTTTCTTACTTTAAGATCCGATAAAACACCCGACGGATCAACCGTACGAACCAGCAGCGGCCTGAAACCGTCAAGGCCCTTGGCCTTCAGCTGATTAATCAAATCCGGATCCGCATTCACTTTGATCCCCTTGGCACGATCCACCGCCAGACTGTCGAGAATATCTTTTAACCTCAAACCACCCACTTGCCGGGGCGCATCTTTTACCGCCTCATCACCGTTATTCACAGAAAGGTTCTCCGTCACCACCGACGACATAGCTGAATTTCCGGCCGCAATCTGCACCAGCTTCAGGATCCAGACAAACAGGATCGTCCGGTACGAAAAGCCAAAATTATACGCTGAATTCGCCTTCACGACCTCGGTTACTGACTGCGCGGCCTCAAAGGTTATCCCTCCGGTAAAATATTTTCTCGGAATCATCGCTCCCGACACCGGGTCGGCATCCTCGTGAATAAAATTAAACGCTCCTTTTTTAAAAGCCTCAACATATTCCTGATAAATGCGTTCACGTGCACCGGCTTCTTCGGCTTCGATCCCGGCGGTCTTTTTCTTGTTCGCATAAACCTCGGATAACACCCCGTTCTTTACCGCGTTCTTGTACCAGACCGCAAGGGTAACAGCCCCGTAAAACTGCCGGAGCGGAGCAAAATCTTTGCCTTCATTCACTTCCTTCTCGATCGCCGGAATAACAATTTCCCTCATGGCCTCGATCGACGCCGCACGTGTCTGCTGCTCCTGCTCGGCACTGATCCCGGAATCGGCCGGAACTTCTGCCTGATTCATGGCTGCCGCATCCTCATCGAGCATCACTTTCAGCCGGGCTTCACCCAGCACCGCTGAATTATTAACTTCAAATATCGTAGCTTTAGCCGGAACAATCCAAATCTTCTGCATACTTTCAAAAGGAAATTCAGTTGTTCCCAATACTTCTTTAGCCCGGGTATACACTTTATCCCAGAACTCTTTTCCAACCGGATTGCCCGGATCAAGCAACGAAGAAGACAACTTTTTCAGCATACCGTCCTGCGCCAGCATTTCGCGGCCCAGATCAGTATTAGCCAGTTCATTGGTCTGAATTCTGTCTTTTTCATATGGAGAAAGATTCACCCAGAGATCTTTTTCCGGAATGGTCATCGCCGCCAGAAAGAATTTGGCCAGTTTGGTTGTTTCTGATCTTAAAAGCGCGGCACTCATATCGGCCGTGCCGGGATCAATAACAAAATCAAACATTAACGGATCATGCGGCCGCACATTGATCGCCCGGATACTGACCGGAACAAACGCGCCTGTAGCCGCCGGAGATTGCACAGCGTTCAATCCCTGGGCATAACCGATAGACGGATTAACCGTCATCACACAAAACAACGCGGATATAAACACCCGCACTGTATGTAACCCCGGAAATTTCTGTAAACAGAACATTTTGTATCTCCTTTGTTAATACCGATCTTCTGCTCTCTTAACCCGCCCGCCTTAAGGTAATGTAAATTCCGCAACAGACAATATGCCTCTAGGGGTCATTATAACAGGAACAAACCCGTTAGTAAAATCCGGAGTTATTTCACCAGAGCCTGGATCTGAAAGTGATCGTTCACCGTTCCCCAATTTCTGATTTGACAAATCCAGATCAATACCACCAACCTTCTCAGCTGCCTCTGCCTTATCAAATTTCAAAAGGTCCTGTTCCCCTTTTCCATGATCCATAAATGAGAGCAGCAGTAGACCTTCCAGATCAAACTCCTCAGCCCTTCCAACATTCATGACCCTTGGAGCCAGGTCGTATTTCTGGCTTAACCGCACAATTTCTTCGCCAAGCGCGGTTACTGTTTTTTCATCCATGATCATCCATGATAAATAATTCGCGTTCAGCAATGAACGCTGATTATGCAAGGCAATATCAAAAACACGGTTAATACCCGCCCGGTGAATAACACCCTGACTGGCTAATTCTTCCCTGATCAAAGCCGCAAACAAGCGCGACTCCCGAGGCCAAAACAAATCCGGTTCCGCGATATATCCGGGACGATTCTCCTCCCCAACGAAATATGACCCAAGACTTTGATTAAAAAACCGCCAAAAGATGTCACCGTCCGCAATGTTGAATCCCTCCTCCGACGAACGGCCATCATTCTCAATATCCTCATTATACTGACCATCCTGCTTACTCTTCTTAAGCGAACCCATCAACCCACGATTGGTATAATCCGGCTTGAAGTACTGATAAAGCTCCTCTTTTATTGTCACTAAGGAAAGGTCTGATTTTCCAACTTCTTTCTGCTCCAACAATCGATACTTTTCTTTGATCTCTTCCATTTTGTGTTTCATGTGACCTTTAAAGCTGGCAACTTCGAGCAAATAGGCCTTTGTATCAAACTGGAGCAAACTCTTCCCAAGCAATTTCTGCTCAAGCGCCCTATTATCAACAAACTTTAAGGAAAAAAGCTTACTAGGACTGGACTTAAGAATATCCGCCGTTCCGGAAACCCTGATCGCCTTTTCGTTAAAGGGATCCGGGTTAAATCTCAAATTCTCGACAGCCGGACCCTGAAAACTGGATTCCGGCATATCCATCCGTTTGTATAAAACCCCCACCGACACCTTGTGAACAAAGGCCCAGAGTTGAGCATTCTCATAACTCCAGTTCACCGCATCGGGAAACTGAACGGAAAAACTGACCGGGATCACATCGCTTTCCGCGACGATGTTCCGCTTGACAGGATCGTAATTCAAGTACGCCATTTCCTCTGCAAACATCGTTTCATACCGACGTACATACCCTTTCATCAGATCAACCACCTGCTGAATATCTGCCACCGTTTTAATTTCAGGCATCGGAAAATTTGCACCGAAGCCCTGAATGATCGGGAAAAAAACCGCTTCCCTGGATCCATTCAATTCTGTGGGCACCTCACCCAAAGCTGCAAACCTTTCATCAAGAATCTCATGAATTTCATTAGTGGCAATTTCCAATTTATCGGCATCCATGCTGTTTTCTTCAAGCTTGACAAGATACCCTTTAAGCAACGCATGAACCGCCGTTAAAACCATATAGTTTTCCCGCCCAAACTGTCGACGAACGGGAGCACGCACATCCTTCTCATCAAACCCCGCATTGTTAATATTCACATTTTGCATCTCAACAACAGCTTCTTCCTGCCGGGGTTCAATCAGCCGCACGGTATGACTCATTCCATCTGGAGAATCAATATCTTCCTCTATAATCACCAGTCGGTCGCCTTCGTAAAACATCTTTCCACCAATCTGTAAAGCTTTGCCCTTTGAGGTATTAACAATAACAGCCTTTCCACCGGCAAACGAGACTCCCGGGATCAAACGACCGCGAGCAATACGCGCATAATGCATATGATAACCGCCGAAAAGCGTGATCACACCATCAAACTCGGCATTGATCAATCCCTGGCCAAAACCATTCTGTTCAGGATTCCCGGCAACAAAATTAACATACTTCCCCTCTTTGCGATACTGCCTGGCAGCCGCAATATCAAACACCAGAATACCATCCACCGCTCCGGGAGAAAAACCACCTTCATTACTGCTGAATACTTCCTGAATAACCGCGTCCGATCTCAATCTTCCCATCCGGCGCTGGATCAATTGAACCCTCGCTTTCACCGTTGCTGTCCGGGTAAGAATACCCTGATCGATAAGATCTTTCCAGGCATTTTGTTGCGCCTCTGGACCCAAATCCTGATGATTAACCTGCAAAATCCAAAGTTTCCCCCGTTCAATCAGGAACTCCACTTCTACCGGATACTTGAACGTTTTTTCCAGTTGTCTGGCAATTCCTTCAATTTGAGCATAAAAACCACCCTTATCCTTGAATGATGGAAAAAATCCGTCTATAGAGGACGAAACAGACTTAAGCTGTTCCACACTTCCATTTCGAATATCTTCCGGAGGTGTATTAATCCCGATAGTCCCTGAAACAAAGAACTCTCCCGTATTTTGCCTCCGGGATACAAAAACACCGCTGGCACTCTCTGGTCCGCGATCCGAAAACACTTCTTCTTGGACCACAATGGCTGGCCCCATGCCGGTAAAAAATTTTTTATCCTGTATCTTTCCAAGGTCCTGCAGCGCCGGTTCTGTGAACAGATACGCCTGCACAGCCGGACCTTCCCATTCCTGATAGATCTTTACCAAAGCCGCTTCAATATTTTCGACCGAATGCACCCCTTTGATCGTTGACAATATCCCCGGCATGTTAATTAAACCAGCCGGGCGCACCGCCAGCGTTCCGCCATTCTCCAGAAATACTGAAAACTTTTGTGAAATTCCATCAGCAATCAAACGTAAATCAGTTTTCCCTTCATGATAGTCCGCATACAACTCACCCGAAATTTTCACCATTTTAGGAACGTTATCCGGAAAAATCAACTGTACCACCTGTAAATTCCTGCCTTTGTTCCCCATAAATTGAGGATCTTCCGTCAGATACTTATCCAACACCTGAGCCCGGTCTTTTCCCCTCACATCCAGCACCCGCAACGCCCCCCTGAAAACAGGGCCATTTTCCATCATCGGCACCGCGGTAAAACTCATGGCCATATCTGGTCCGAGCGTCACACCGCCAGAAAAATATTTCCGCGGCACTGTCCCGCCAGCAACATCAACATCCTCTTTAACAAAATTAAAAACACCTTTTTTATAAGCCTCAACATATTGCGCCCAAACCTGACCGCGTAAATTCAGATCTTCCGTTGCCAGGCCAAAAAGCTTTCCTTTATCCCCATAAGTTTTATAAATCTTTCCCTCATTAAAGCGCCGCTTGTACCAGGCCGCCAGGATCATCGCATGATAGATCTGCCTCAGCCGACTGAAACTCGATCCGGTGTTCACTTCGCGTTCAAGTCCAGGAATAATGATCTCCCGAAACATCTTATTCATAAGTATCTGATTTGCGTCCTGAGAAACAGCCACAGCAGGATTTTTCGCCGCCATATAATCCTGGTCAATCATAACCTTGAGGGCTGCTTTTGAGATCACCGCCACCGATCCGCGTTCCTGCACCTCAACATCACCGGGCATGATCCAGACCTTGTTACGACCGTCAAATGCGATATCTGTGGTGCCAAATTGTTCCTCAGCCTTGATATAAATCTCACGCCAGAAAATTTTTCCTTGTTCTCCCTCCGGGAAAAGCATGGAAGAAGAAAGCTGCTTTAAAAAATAATCCTGAGCCAGCAATTCCCGGCCGATCTCCGTTCGTGCAATAACATCGGGAGCAATGCGGTTCTTTTCGTCAGGAGACAAATTAACCCAAATATCTTTTTCCGGAACAGTAAGCCCGGTAAGAAAATAGCGCAAATTCCGCCGGGTTTCATCCTGGCTTAAAGGCACTTGCCCTTCCTCGATCAGAAATTGAATATGCATCGGATCGGCTCTGTCCACCCTCAACCCCTGCATTAATGAAGGTGCAAATGCCGGGCTACCACTAACTTGCACACCAGGCAACGGCAGCCACGAAATCCCTGCGGCAGAAACTGGCACTGATTGAACAGCAAAAATACCACTAATCACCATGGCGAGGCATTTTTTTAACATAAGCACTCCGTTACTTCTTTATCCCCAAACAACGAAACCGCAAGCCCAAAACGAACCTGCTGTTTTGAGCTTTTAAAAACATACTCCATTGGTCAGCCCGTAGCACCAGTTAATGCAGGCGCGTTAACGTTCGCACCAAGAAACAAGGGAACATTCGTCACCGGCGTAATGCTACGGATCACCGGTACCAGCCCGTTAAACTCCCCGCGCTGGATCATAGCGGGATCGATCTTAAACTTAATACCCGCCCCTTCGGACTGAATATTTAGATCCACATTGGTCGTATCAAAATCAATACCACCTTGAACTACTTCCTTGTTCAACGCTTTTATTTCCTCAATACTTTCCGCCGCATCGGTATCATTCAATGTTTTGGCATATACTCTCAATTTGGCAAGTACAGCCTCTTCCCCATTGGGCGAAGCTGCCCGTTCTGCATAGGTGTTTATCTTTGCTCCATCTGCTTCCCTGTACATAATCCCTATCTCATAGGTGATGCTGGTATTACCGATCGTCAGTTGTGTTTGAAAATCCGACGTCATTACGGTTGTTAATTCCCCGGCACTAATACCCGCTGCTGCCATGGCCTGTTTTTTCTTTGCCTCAACGGCTACATGATGCTCAGGGTTTGAATCAAACGCCGAGAGTATCGCCACTTCAGGAGTTGCCGGAAAATAAGTTTTTGGCTGACCGGTCACGTAATTGATATCCTGCCTCAATAAAAGCTCTCCCGTTTTAGAATTTTTAAAAAGCGCTCTTGCCGTAGGTACTGCTATCAACAACAAATTATCTGTAATTTCACCGGTAATATAAGCGGTGCGAACTCCGTCCCGAACAAGCGTGGCACTGACCTGCGATTGAAATCCATCCACATTAAGGGTTTGTAATATTTTTGTGTTATTTAATTCATCTCTTAAGGGATCGGGGAAATAATCATCCGGCCGGAAAGTATGAACAAACACATGGTCAACCACTTTCGAAAAAAGAACTCCGGTAATGGCTTCCTTACCCGCTGTATCTAATAGAGGCAAATAATCCGCCTCTTCTATAACTTTCAATACATCCTCTGGAAGTTTAGCTTCCTGCAAAGATTTCAGAAATGCGGATCTACGATCGAAATCAGACAGCCCTTCCGCATTGATCCAGGGATGTGCCAGAACAATCTTGTTTTTATACATCACTGGATCCAATCGGGCCCAAAATAACTGATCTTCCCGGTCATCAACCGTTTTAACATCCTTAAACGCTACAACAAAACCATCCTGGTATTTTTGCAGCTTAAATACAACATTATGATCCGTTCCTGCCTGATATAAATTACGCAAAAGGATTTCATCCGGTAAAAATTCCCGAATTTGCTCAATCAACTGATGTGTAATTTGACCGGGTTTTTGAGGTGCCTGAATATGGGCTCCCTGTGTATTAACAAGATCGATCAACAACCTTACCGTGATCTCAACAATGGCCTCTTCACCATTCTTAGGGGCAAAAATAGCATGAGGATGCAACACCTTAATGGCTCCCTGCGACAATGCATCCACCGTCGAACTGGTCATTTCATATCTATCATCATATGTCAGACTGGTAAGTCTTTTACGGGTGTCATCTTTAGTGACATTGGGCATAATTACCAATGTTTGACGTTCAACCTTTTTTCCCATTTGCAACCCTGCCACCAGGCCAGGTATTTTAAACCAAAACCCGTCGTGCGCCCCTGTGGGAGGTGAATACTTCGAAGGATTGAAAACCACTATCAACTTTTTCCCCGCCAGAAACAATGCCGATAAACCTTCAACCGTATCTGGAGCCTTGATCTCCAGCAAACCCAGCATAACCCGTAACGCCATACTGTAACCCGCGTCAGAGATCATATTCTTAACTTCATTGTGAACAGCCACCACATCTTTTCCGACGATCCTATTTTTTATCTGCTCATAATTAACTGGTTTAAATTTTGATCCCGTTAGCATTTCAATCATCGGCTGAAGATCAGCATACGTTTCTCCTCCCTTTAAAGGAAAAGCAAGATCTACGTTGCGATTAAGATTTTCAGGCAACCACCCTGGCGAATCGGCAAACATTTCCGCTGTCTTATTTTTGCCCAGGATTTCATCCCTGATAAATTCATAAGCCATTCTTTCATCTGATAGGAACTCAACCGTCAAAACAGCTAAAACATTGTCTACCGAGCCAAGAATCTCTTTACCCAAATCAATCAGATCATCCGAAACCAGCAATACGCCGCTTTCCCTGTCAAAAGCATAGCCGACTCCACCCAAAACACCGTTATGAACCGATTGATACTGCACTTCTTTAGTAGGAACATCAAGTATTTTGCTTTTTAACAAGAAATTTCTCGCCCGATCTTCCACCACGGGTGATACATCCAGCAGCTTACGTTCAGAAACCTTTATCTTTTTAACCATACGGTTCTTTAAACTCGCTACAGCTTTAAAATTACCTGCCAACTCATTAACATTAGGTTTAGTTACAACCGCAGCTGCATCGACAACATTAATATCCGTTCGAATCGCATACAGATTGGTCACCTGCGCACCATCACGCCCGGAAACCTGATTGAAAGAAACGCGGGTAGCCTGTGCAAGATCTGCCCGGGTCACACCCTCCAAACCGCCGGAGAAATACTTGCGGGGAATGACTTCCTGACTTACCTCATCAACATCTTCCTTAATATAGTTGTAAACACCCTTCTTGAAGGCCGCCACATACTGGTCGTACAGGCGCGTCTTTTCGGTCTGATCTTCGAGCAAATTACCGGAAACCTTGTTCTTGTCGGCGAAGGTGGCACTGAAAATACTGTCTTTCACTTTCGACTTATACCAGGCTGCCAAAAGCAGTGAATCATAGATCTGACGTAAAGGCGCGAACGTGGTGCCTTCATTCACTTCTTTAGTGATGGCCGGAATAACAACCTCGCGCATCACGCGGGTGGCTACATCATTCACCGTCTTAACGGCACCATCGCTGATCTCCGGAGCAGTAACTTTATTTGACGCCGTGGCCAGATAATCCTGCTCAGTCAGCACTTTGAGCGTGTGCTTGACAATGTAAACGCCGTTACCTGTTTCATATAAGGCGATCTTATCCGGCATGATCCAGACTTTATTAAAAGAATCCATCGGAATATCACTGGTATCCAGCTTCGCTCGCGCTTGTGCATACACCTTGGCCCAGAACTGAGCACCCAAATCTGTTTCCGGATAGACCAGACTCGCAGTCAATTGTTTCAATAAATAATCCTGGGACAACATATCGCGGCCCATGACGGTCTGCCCAAGCCCGTCGGGAATAATACGGTTCTGCTCATAGGGAGAGAGGTTGACCCAGGTTTCCTTTTCCGGGACGGTCATCGCGGTCAGAAAATAATTGATAAGCTTGCGCCCCTCGTTGGAAAGAGCCTCCCCTTCCAGGCCGCTGCCGCCTTTATCCAGAATAAAATCAAATACGAACGGATTCTTAAGGTCAACCTTGATGCCCTTAAGCACAGATGGCACCAAAGGAAGACTGACGCCCACCATCGTGCCTGGCACAGGTAAGGTTGAGAGTGCCTGAGCCATCGCGGCGGATGGCAAAACTGAATTCGTAAAAAACAAAACTGCCATGATCGCTGCCGTTTGTTTTAAGAAATTTGATCCACGCATAAAATAACCCTCTTTTATCTTTTCTCCAATTTGATTTTAATCCACCTTGCCGTATTTCGAAATATGACTCCTCACCTTTAAAAGACAGGACAGAACGCAACGAAATAAACCAAAGAACAACGAAATGCTAATAAGTTATTTCACCACTTATAATAAGGATACCCTATTATTGTTAAAAAATCAAGTGTTGTGCCTGCAAAAAGCAAAAATCCTCCGGGCTTTCTGCGCAACATCCGGAGGAAAAAATATCGGGGATCGTCAGGTTGGCAAGGACATGCCTGGTGGATTCGTCGTTGGGAGGGCCCCGACAACCCCGCTTGTGTCAATTTTGCTAAAGAACAAATGCAACTTCGTAAGACTAAGTATAGACCAGGAAAATACGAAAACACCCCCCAAAGAGGTATTTTAAAGAAAACGCTTTCTATCGACGAGACACATCAAAAAAACCGTAAAAAATATTCTAAATGAGGAAAAACGCTGTTCTGCGATCTTCAGATGTATTGTATACTCTGACGGCTTCAACCATTGGCAGAATAAAAAAAGCGATCTTTTTTTTGCGCAGAAATTTCAAGGCTTTGGGTGAGAACGCCGGCTTTTTCCCGTTACCACACGCAATAACAAGAATGTCCGGCCCTTTTTTACAGATATCTTCCAGCGATTCTTCCAGCCGGCTATCCACCAGTTCCTTAACTTTCCCATCCGCACGAATAAAGAAAGTGCCGGAATAAACTTTGCCCCTGACCATCACTTTACCAGCTTGAACCAGCTGCACTTTGGGATAATAGGAAACGTCCTTTAGCTGCCCGGGTTCGCACTGGCTGCGCACGGCGGCCACACCCCCAAGCATCACCGCATCATCCCCGAGTTTGGACAACAGGACCTGCGGAATCTTTAGTTTTTTGAAGAATGGATCTTTGGCCAGCATTTTTTCAATCACCGGAAGAATAAAATCCCCGCACGATTCGATCAATCCGCCGCCGAAAATAAAAACGTCCGGATTAAAAATATGATTGAATGACACACACGCGCTGCCCAAAGCTTCGGCCGCATTCCTGATAACCCCTGTGACCAGCGGGTCTTTGGCCTGTAATGCCTTCCGTAACGCCCCGCTCTTGATCTGTTTAAGTTCACGGCCGCAAATGTCAACGATCATGGACTTCGTGCCTGCTTTAACAGCCGCTCGGATATCACGCTCGATCGCCCAGCGGCCCGCCAGCGCTTCCAGGCACCCCGTATTCCCACAGGTGCATTTCGGCCCGTTCGCCATCACGCCCACATGCCCCAATTCCGCCGCCGCGCCCTGCGCACCTTCCAGTAAACGCCCCTGCACGATAATGCCGCCGCCCACACCCGTACCCGGAAAAATTCCAACGATATTATTGGCACGCCGCCCGGCACCCAGCCAGCATTCCCCCAGAACACCGAAATTCACATCATTCCCGATCATTACACGCTTTTTATATTTCTTGACCAGAATCTTTTTAAGATCGGTGCCGGTAAGCGAAATGTTGGGTGTGATCACCACTTTTCCATTACCGTCCACCACCCCGGGTATCGCCACGCCAACACCG
>Ga0172379_10006745_pt1 | contig 15199 bp, 17 predicted proteins | sample GrowelOW334metaG_FD_119756 | JGI IMG/M metagenome (GOLD analysis project Ga0172379, IMG submission 119756) | Groundwater microbial communities from an aquifer near a municipal landfill in Southern Ontario, Canada - Groundwater well OW334 metaG | ecosystem: Environmental > Aquatic > Deep...
ATTCCAGTAATCCAGTTCTCCAGTATTCCAGTATTTATCTCTTTAGTTTGGCAATAAAACTCGCCAGTTGTCTGACGATCATATCAATCTTTGAATACAGGATATCAAATTGTTTTTGATTAAGATAACCCAAATCCAATGCCAAATAGAGCTGACTTCTCACTTCAGATCCTGACGCTCTAGCGATATACAAAAATCTGATAAAGTCCAGTTTTGAACCTCGATCATAACCTTCGGCAATATTTGAAGATATCGACACAACAGCTCTACGAATTTGATCCTTTAACTCAAAATCACGCCAATCTCTGCTCAAAACATATATCTCTTTACTTAACTCGCGCGCGTTTTTCCAAACATCCAATTCCTCAAACCTACTCGCTATCACACCCATAAACAAATATTATCACTTTCTTCATTGGAACACTGGAATACCGGAGCACTGGAATACATACTTCACGTTACGCCCTACTCACATATTCCCCAGTAGTGGTATCCACAATAATCGTCTCTCCCTGTTTCACAAACAAAGGCACCAGGACATCAACTCCATTCTCTATTTTTACCGTCTTTTTCGGCGCGTTGACACTGTTTCCGGCGACCGCACTCGCCGCCTCTATCACTTTCACCGTCACCTTGGGCGGGAATCTCACTCCAATAATCTCCCCTTCGTAAGAGTGAAAGAACATTTTCGCTTCCGGCAGTAAAAATTTCTCCTTCCCGTCAAATACCCACTCCGCCACTTCGTGCTGTTCAAACGTCTGCGGATTCATAAAATGATAAGTCGTTCCATCCTGGTACAAATACTGTAATTCCGTGGTCTCAACCTCAACTACTTCCACGCTCTCGCTCGATTTGTAGGTGTAATCGTAGACGTTGCCCGTTTTGACATTCTTAAGCCGTGTGCGGGCAAATGCACTGCCCTTGCCAGGGAAATAAAACTCACATTTGAGCACCATGTGCGGCGCGTTCTTGTACAGCACAAACATATCCCGCTTCAGTTGGTTAGCTTTAATCTGCGTCATACTTGTGAATTATACTCCGTGATTCCCCCTAATCTTCATCATCTACCACTTCTTTTACCCCAAACAAAGCTAGCAAACGTTCAAATATGTCTCTAAGAGACCATCCTTCTTCCTCAGGACAAATCTGTTCCGTCTCCTCAAAATATGGCGGGCAACTTGAATCTAGTTCGGTTGGGTCACTCATACACCAGCTATTATAACTATTTAGTCAAACAATTCTTCCACCGGGAAAAATAGAGTCTCGGAAACACTCGGTACATCAGTAAATAAGGCTACCAACCGATCCACCCCCACCGCAATCCCTCCTGTAGGAGGCATCCCCAGTTTCAAAGCCTCGATAAACTCTCGGTCCATTGGATACTCGGTCTTCCCCAGTTTTTTTCGCTCGGCCAAATCGGCCTTACATCTTGCTTCCTGCTCCCGCCAGTCGGTTAGTTCCGAAAAACAGTTACCCAGCTCCATTCCCGCCAGATACACTTCCCACCGCTCCGCAAAGCGGGGATCCTTGGCTTTTTTCGCCAGTGCCGCCTGAGCAGTCGGATAATCATACAAAATAGTCGGTCCAGTCTGTCCCAGCTTCGGCTCAATCTCATTCGAGAAAATCTGATTCCAAATCTCTTCCCAGGTTGTTTCCGCTGTCACCAGGTAGCCTTTCTGTTTCCCGATTTCCTTCAGCTTAGCTTCATCCAACATGTTCTCTAGTCCTATCCCCGCATATTTGGTAAACGCCTCCGCTACACTTAGTCTTTGCCAGGGAGTCTTGAGCGAGTACTCTTTTCCTTGGTATCTCAATTTATCCTTACCCCGGTTAATCTGTAACATTAATTGTTCAAATTGACCTGCCACCGTCCAATAATCTCCCGGTGTTGTATACCATTCGAGGATCGTAAACTCGGGGTTGTGCCGGCTACTTCTCCCCTCCCCGTTACGGAATGATTTGGTGATGGTAAAAATGCTTCCGCTGCCCGCCGACAGGAGTTTTTTTAGGGCAAATTCCGGGCTACTCGGCAAAAACGCTGGCCACTTTTTACCCTGATCATTCGTAAGTTCAGTCCGGAATACTTCCAAAAACGGCTCCGTACTCACGGTGGGTAAAAGTAGCGGTACTTCCACTTCGTGAAACCCATTATCTTTAAAAAATCTTCGGATCGTTTCAATGACTTCTTCCCGTCTCCAATATCTTTCCCACTGCTGGCTGTTCTCTCTCAATTTCTGCAACGTTTTCATATTAATATCTGAGTCTTGCCCCCACCTTCACCTTCTTGAGTAATTGTTCATCGGTTAGTAACTTCCCACACCCCCGAACAACCGCACTCATGGGTTCATCTGTCACCCACACCGGCATACTGGTTGCTTCCGAAACCATCTTATCAATCCCTCTAATCAAACTCCCCCCACCCGCCATCGTAATTCCGCCTTGCAAAATATCCGAAACCAATTCAGGTGGAGTCTCTTCGAGTACATCCATAATCCCCCGTACAATGGTCTGCAAAGTCGGAGCCAAGGCTTCTCTGATTTCGGTTCCAGAAAATTTGGTTGATTTGGGTAACCCGCTCCCGATATCCCGTCCCCTTACTACCGCTTGGAGTTCACTGGTTTTTTCACCCGCTATTGCACTCCCGACCGTAATTTTCACTTCTTCAGCACTGGCTTCTCCTAGTAACATCCCATATTTAACTCTAGCGAAATGGATAATTGCCTCAGTTAGTTCATCTCCCGCAATTCTTAGGGACCTATTTAGCACTATCCCCCCCAGTGACAATACCGCAATCTCGGTCGTCCCTCCTCCAATATCGACTATCATCTGGCCCCTGGGCTCATCGATCGGCAGACCCGCTCCAATCGCCGCTGCCATCGGTTCTTCGACCAAGTATGCCTCTCTCGCCCCTGCCTGCACTGCCGCCGCTGACACGGCTCTCCTCTCTACCTCAGTTACTCCTGATGGAATCCCGATAATCACCCGTGGCCGCGGAACTTTCGCTATCCAGTGTGAATGTTCGTGCACTTGTTTAATGTAATAATTAAGCATCGCTTCCGCTCCGTCATAGTCCGCAATCACCCCGTCTCTTAGTGGTCTAATCGCCTCAATCGCTTCCGGAGTTTTCCCAGCCATTAGTTTGGCTTCACTCCCAATCGCCAAGACTGCTCCCGTTTTTTTGTGCCGCGCAACATAGGAGGGTTCCCGAATCAAAATTCCTTTATTTTTTACAAACACCAAAGTATTGGCTGTTCCCAAATCAATCCCCATATCCGTCGAAAATAAACCCAGCAGCGCATTCAGCATGGCTAACATGATAACACATCTGGATTTTCCCGCCACTTTACCCTCTCATAATACATCAGAAAATATCATTTACTTCACTCCGTTCTTTAGCTGATATACTACTTGCTATGCGAAAGATTATTGTCACTACCCTCTACCTTCTCATTATTCTTATCCCCCTCACTTTCACTACCATTAATTCCGAACTCTTTGAATTTCCCAAATTTATTCTTCTTTTGTCTGGCACCCTTATTATTCTCGCAGCCTGGGGTTACCACCTATACCACTCTCAGCAGTCCCCCCTGACTCTCTTTTCCCGTCCTTCTGCCCTAACTCTCAGCATCTTAGCTATTCTCCTGACCCAAACTCTTGCTACCATCTTCTCCCTTCACCCCTATACCAGTTTTTGGGGTTACTACAGCCGCTTTCACCAAGGGCTTTTGACTACCATTTGCTACACGATCGTCTATTTTGCCGCCCTCAAATGGCTGGACTATAAATCTACTCAAAAACTTATTAAAGTATCGGTAATTACAGCTTTTTTCATTAGCCTATATGCGGTTCTCGAGCACTTTGGTATAGATAAAAATTTTTGGATCCAGGACGTCCAAAATCGCGTCTTTAGTACTCTCGGTCAACCCAACTGGTTGGCTGCCTATTTGTTACCTCACCTATTTTTAACCCTCTATCTTTTCCAAACTGACTCCAACAAGAGCCGAATTACCCCCTACTACCTTCTTTTTTCTCTTTTCTTTGTTACTCTCTTATTTACCAAGTCACGTTCCGGTTTTCTCGCTTTTGCTCTCTCTTATCCTGTCTATTTTTTCTTGCTTACTCGCCAATTTTCCTGGACCAAGATCAAGTTTCGCTTCATTCGTCTCTCCGTTTTACTCATTCTCATTGCTCTCGCCATCGGTACTCCCTACTCCCCCCGTCTTAGTCTCAACCGTGACACCAATATTCCCACCACCACATCAATAGGAACTGGCACCGTTCTCGACTCCGGCGGCACCGAAAGCGGCGACATTCGCAAAATAGTCTGGACTGGAGCGCTCAAGCTGATTGCCCAACACCCCATTTTAGGGACCGGTCCCGAAACCTTTGCCTATACCTACTACTGGACTCGGCCGCTTGCTCACAATATTACCAGTGAATGGGATTTCCTCTACAACAAAGCTCATAACGAATACTTAAACATCGCCGCCACCACTGGTTTGCTCGGTCTGGCTGCCTACCTTTATTTTCATTTTGCTCTGTTCCGTACTGCTCTCCTTCGTATTCCCCCCTCCAAAAAAGTTCAGCACGATCAAGATGACCAACTACGTAATCTTTACCCAGTCCTGGGTGCCGCCATTGTTAGTTTCGCCGTCACCAATTTTTTTGGCTTTTCCGTTATCCCCGTATATCTACTAATAACTCTATTAGCGGCATCCTGCACATCAAGCGCGAAAGCGCCTGAGAAATGTGCACTTCAAGTCTCCAATAGAGACATGAGAAATGCCTCAAAGGAGACACTCCAGACGCAAAGCAGTCTGGGAGGCCCAGCCATCATCCTGTTCACGATCATCCTCCTCTACCCGGCTCGCCTGTGGTACGCCGACTACGTTTACGCCCAGGGCAAAAAATACCAAGATGTTAATCAAAGTGCTACTGCTCTCCCCTATTTACTTCAAGCTGTGAGTCTTCGCCCCGGCTCAGATCTCTATCACAGCCTCTTAGCCGAAACCTACGCTTCCCTTAACCAAAAAGATCTGGCTCTCAGCGAAATTGAGCTCAATCGCAAACTTAACCCCCACCATCTTAATTTCTATAAATCCCGTGCCAAGGCCTATCTCTCGCTCACTCTAACCGAACCAGCCTACCATCAACAAGCCGCCGACGAGCTCTTGGCAGCTCGTGAGCTGGCTCCAACCGACCCCAAATTAGCCTACAATCTCGGTTTGATTTACACCCGCCTCGGAAAACTAGATTTGGCCGAACAACAGTTCCAAGACGCCATTAACCTCAAATCCAACTATGCCGAGCCCTACTACGCGCTCGCTCTCCTCTATGAACAAGACAAACAACTCAGTAAGCTCACTCCGCTTTTGACCCAAGCCAAAGCCAATCTCGCTACCTACTCCGCGCTCCTCAAAGACAAAATTGACAAATATTTACCCTAAAATCCCATTCTCTTTCGCGCCTCTTCTGTAGCTTCATTTCTTCCCATTCCCCTCTCCATGAACAACCTAGCTAATGCTCCAATTCTCCTTAGTAATTCATCATTCGGTAACCCCCCTCGCTCTTTCATTTTCTGAAAAAGTTCACTATCATCTTTCGGCGTAATAACATCCACAGCCATTCTCCCATTCTAAATGGAAAATCGGAATTTGTATATTTTAATAAATACCAAAGTTTTTCCTCATCTTTGCCTTTAATTCTGTTACAATATACGCCATGAATCAAGCTATCCTGACTGTCCCCCATCAAGTTTTGCGGCGCAAATCAGCTCCCATTGAGCAGATTACCCCCGAAATCCACTCTCACATTCACAATCTGATGGATACCGCTCAACATGCCCATGACCCGGAGGGAGTTGGTCTCTCCTTCCCCCAAATTGGTCTTAACCTCCGTGGCTTCGTCACGTTCCTCGATAAACGCCTCAAAGTCTACCTCAATCCAGTTATTCTGGACGCTAGCAAAGAAACTACTCTGGGGGGTACTCCCGACCATCCCACCCTCGAAGGCTGTCTCTCCATCCCCTGGCTTTATGGGCCCGTTCCCCGCCCCAAAAAAATCAAAATCCAGGCGATCGACGAGCGAGGCGTCGAAATTACCAAAACTCTCTCCAGTTTCCCCGCCCGCCTTTTTCTCCACGAATACGACCACCTCGAAGGTGTCCTCTTTACCGACTACACCCTCAAACACAATCTCCCTCTCTACTTCCTAGACCGTGACCAAGACAAATTTGTTCCGATTCAAGATCCCTCTTCTGTCATTAAGTGGTAGTTCTTCTCTTGTAATCCCCACAAAAAATACTATAATCCCCGGACAATATGTACAATCACGAAAAATCGGGTAGTCTTGGCTTGAAAGCCCCTATCGCCGGAATGTCCTTGGCTTTTGTAGGAGATCCTCTCCTCCTTCAAGGTACTAAGTTCCTTCTCGAAGCCGGTTTAATCAACCCCAACAGCGCTCCTTCCTCCCTTCTCCATCCCCTTGAGATAGCAGTCGTCACAACCGAAAACCTAGTGATTAATGCCGCCTCACATTTAACCCAAACTGCGGATCAACTAAATCTATTGCATTATAACGACCATCTGGCTACCTCCTTCTTTCAGGTAATCGGACCAGCTCTTGTTTTAGCCGGCGAAGCGATCCCTCCCGAGCGTCTTGGGCAGTCCCACGAAAACTCTCTTACCCACTTCTTGCGCCTTGTTCACACCATAACCGGGATGGGAGCATCCGCTCTCACGCTCCCTTTGTTAACTCAGGTTCCCGACATTATTACCAATCTGCAAGCTGCTACTAACATTCAAGAATCACTTCCCGCAACCGATCTTGCTTTGCTTGGCATTTGTGTATACGGCATATTCTCTATTTTGCGCGGAGCCAGTCGTCTCCATCGAACCATGAACACTTCTCCTCACCCAAGTTCATCCAGACTTGTTCGACGTTCAGTTCCTCGCTCATCTGTTTCAATTTCAAAAGAGAAGCCCCCATCAGTTACCCCGCCCGCCCCCCAGCGAGCTACTCTCCCGGGTACAGAAAATCTTGATGGGGAGTGGGCAAAAGCCGCACATAATCAGTGGCTCGACACGATCCCCGATTACCTTACTCACTTGCCTAAGTCCGGTACCAAGGGAGACCCCACTCCCGGAGGTCTTAGTGAAGCCAATGATTTACTTGTGTGGTTAAAAAGTTATTTTCGACTCCTTCACAAACTTCAGGAAAACAATATCCCCCCCGATCAATATAATCCAGAATAATTTTCCCGCTTACTCTTCCAGCCCCACCATCCCCGCCATTGCCTCGATCAGTCCGTGTACAGCTTTATTTCGGAAAAACTCAAACCCATAAGGCTTCTCCATCTGCATATCCAAATCACGCATTACCAGCTTCCAATTCCCCGTCCATTTACTCAAACTACCCCACACTCCGCTATACATCTGCCTTGCCACCCACAGACGATGGATGTGCTCTGGGAACATCACCTCTGTCGATTCTTCACCACCATTTTCACTACTTTTCGGCATTAACCCTTGCTCTTGTGCCACCCTGATTTCTTCCTCGTCCATCTCCAAAGCTTCTACAACTTGCCTTATCTCCATTCCCACCCCTTGTGCCGCCATTCTCCCAGCAATACGCTCAAATAGCCTTTGATATCTCTCTCCCGTATTATAAAATCCCATACCGACCTATATTAACATACACGTCTATATCCTATAACATTGATCATCCGTGGATTTCCTGTATAATCCGCCCGTACTATCATCAATTATGAATAATTACGAAAATCCGCCTTCGCTTCCCTATCTAATCAAAACAGGAATTGTCTTGGCTTTTATCTTTGGCCTAGCTACTCCCGCCTCCGCCTCTGCCGAAATTCCCAACTCCCAAGATAGTTTGAATGGCAATTCTCTTCAAATTCCTCCTCGTGAAACTCTCCCCGAAGGAGTCACCCCCCTGCGCTGTGACGTCTCTCTTCCTCCCTGGATGGTCGATCCAGCTCTGCCTCCCTGGATGCAGGAGGTCCCTCCCGATTGGCCCAAAGTTAACTGTACTCTCAATACCGAAACTGATCACAATGCCACCATCCCCGCTATCAATGTTTCTTTTCCCTTTCCCGATAACAACATTAAAGCTCCAACTATTGTTGAAGCCTTTTTCAAAGAAAGTGATACCACTGGGGTAGTCGTAATCGATACGCTCAAAATGGACACTACCGCCGATAACGTCTGTTATTACCAAACCCAGCAAACAGTCCTCTCCTACGAACAGACTGTCCAATGTACTCGCGCCATTATTTCCGAAGCTCTCGTTACTGCGAACATCAACGGCAAAGTCATCCGCTTTGCTCGAGGCGGCGGACAATTTGTCTGGCGCTACACCATGATTAACGACATTCCCTACCTCGACTTTGGCACCGGCCCACTAGTCAAACTCACCGACTTCGAAGGACAAATCCGCGAGTTCGAAAACTCCAAAAAAGATATTGAAGCTCGGCGAATATTTGTCACTCCCCAATTCCCCTCTATGACCGAACATTTTCCCCCAGTCCCCATTCTCCCCACCGCACAAGTCAAAGGAGGGGCCAAACCGGATCCTCTCAACCTTCAGCTTACGCCCTCTGCCGAAATCTCTCCTGATGAGTTAGCTCCGGCTCTACAAAATGCCTTTGGACTCGAGATTCTCCCCCCCTCTCCAATCGGTCTCCTCTCCCTCAATCTCGCTGGAGAACTCCCTCGCGTTCAGGTATTTTCTGAAAACCCCGAAGATATCCATCTCTATGGTGACGCCACCATTGCCCAAGACCCAGATTTTGAACTACTTTCCCAGCTCCTGGTCGATACCCCTTTTAATGTTCAGAGTGTATTTGTGCGGGTTGGTCGCCTGACCGATGATCATCAAACCCTCTGGGAAGACTTTTGGAAAGACCAATTAAACAAATTTGGTATTTTCCCCGATCGCTCCGACACTATTAGACACAAAGAGGCTATTCCCGCCCAAATGTCCCTTGAATTGATGCGGCGGGTTGGTTCCAGAATTGAGATTACCGGTCAAGTTAATGGTCATTTCACTCATTTTTCCCTCCCGATCAGCTCTCTGCGCAAAATTGTCCGTAACTCACCCGATGGCCTTGCCGCTATTCAACCCAACGGCGGTACCAATCCCGAAATCGCCCAAATGATCGAGGCCCTAATTCTTAGCAAAAAGCCCTTTCCCGCTGCCCACACGGTCCATCCGGATTTTGTGACTTCCATTGTTCGATCTAACAGGCCCGACTTAGTTCAAAATACCGTTCATACCCACCCCTTCGCCACAGACGGATATGTGATGAACCGAGATCTGAGCCGATCTACCTATCTCCCCCATATCCCTGCCAATCTCCCCCTTATTATCACGGGGATCGTTCGTTTTAATGGTCGTTATTACTATACCGCCACTTCTCACGAACCCACTAGCAGAGAAGATATTCTCGATTTCAGTGAAATTGCTTACAAACTAAATTACACCAAACATATTGGTGATATTATCAATCTCCTTCTCCCCATCGAGGCCGTTGTAGCCGACGATTTCTAATCCATTATAATAAGGCCATGCACTCTCTAATTTTCTTTGGCTCCGACCAATATAGTCAAACTGTCCTCACCCATCTTCAGAAGCACTCAGATCTAGCTATCACCCACCGCACCGATCTGACAACTCTGCCGCCGCTTACTCCCGATACCATCGGCTTGTCCGCTTCTTTTCCCTATCTTTTTCCTCCGGAAATCATTGAGCGTTTCGCCGGCCGCCTCTATAATCTCCACCCTTCCCTTCTTCCCCAATACCGTAATGTCGCTCCCGTCCCCTACGCCATTGCTCTAGGGGACCAAGTAACCGGAATCACCCTTTTCCAAATTGGCCAAGGTATTGACGATGGCGAGATTGTGGCCCAAGTAAAGGAACCTATTCTCTCCTCGGACACTACTCCCGTTCTCCTTCATCGCCTTTTCGCCCTCGGTACCAAATTATTCCTAGATTTCCTCAATCAAGCCTCGCCATCGCCAAAATCTAACATCTCTCGTCTAACGTCTAATCTTATCTTCACCCACCGCTTGACTTCTCAATTTGGCTTTATCGAGTGGCCCGTGTTCCAAAAACTCCTGACCCATCAGCCCATCCTTCCTAATGATGCCACCAACCCTCTCCTCAAGCTCCGCCTCCAGCACAATCCTCATGGCGAAATTCTCCACGATCTCGTCCGTGCTCTAAACGGGTACGAAAAAGTCTGGACGATTGCCCCCACCCGCAAAGGTGAGCTTCGCCTCACCATCGAATCCGTGCTCCCTAATCTGACTATCAAACTCGCTGGCAAACCCAAACCGATCAGCTATAATGACTTTGTTAAATATTACTTGGAGTAAATTATGCCAAAAACCCCACAAGAAAGAACCGAGCTTACAAAAACTTTTGAAGATCTACAATCCGGGAAAATTGAGGGGAAAGAAAATTTCTTTCTTCGAGTTCTTAGAGCCCTTGGGAAACTAGGTGACAGAACAATCGTCGACAACGAAGGTCACATGGGCGGAACCGGTCCCAAACGCCCAGAGCCTGGGGCGGATGGCCAAGCCAAAGATCGCTAACCTACCTCCCCCACCTCTCCCTACTCACCCTGATTACTTTGCTCCTATTTTCGTTCCTGCTATTGGGTAGCGGCAAAGTCCTGGCGACAAATGCCCGCCCGCTCATCGCATCAATCATCAGCCTGACCGCAATCTGGTAATTTTCCAGATTTACCAAATCCTTGTCCGTAAACACCTCACCAAACTCTTTCATTATAATCCGAGCATCCTCAGCTCCAATGTTAAAGCTCACAATTGAGCCCGCATTCCCCAAAATCGCCTTCTGCACATCAATCGGAATCTGAGCCATATACTGGTTGGCCATCATCAAATTCAGCTTGTACTTCCTCGCTTCCGACAAAATCTTGATAAAACTGGTGGTGGCAAAATTTTGAAACTCATCGACGTATAGATAAAAATCCCGCCTCTCGGTTTCCCCTAGCTCAACCCGATTCATCGCCGCCAGCTGGAACTTGGTAATCAGCATCGCCCCAACCAAGGCCGCATTATCCTCCCCTAGTTTGCCTTGCGACAAATTGGCAATCAAAATCTTACCCTCGTTCATCACCGCTTCCATATCGATACTGCTCGTCGGCCGCTCAATGATCGCGCGGATCAACGGCGAGCTTACAAACTGTCCCACTTTGTTCAAAATCGGCGAGATCGACTCCTGCAACATTTTCTCCGGCATCTTATCAAATTCATTCTCAAAATAGCGCTTAATCACTGGATCTTGCAGTTTTGCCTCTACTTCCGCTCGGTAACTCCGATCTGTCAACAGCCGCGGCACATCTACCAAAGTGGCTCCCGGTACTTCGCTCAATGCCAGGAGAGTATTACGCAAAATATACTCGAGTCTCGGTCCCCACGAATGCCCATACAGCTTATTAAAAATAGCCACAATGCCAGATACCACTAACTCCCGTTGAGCTGGATCCTTAACCTCCAAGATATTCAGTCTGACCGGCCGTTCCCGATCAATCGGACTAAAGTAAATGACATCGTTCAATCTGGACGCCGGCACATAATCCAAAATCGTTTCTGACAAATCTCCGTGCGGGTCAATAATCGCTACCCCCCGCCCCTTTTTCATATCATCAATCGCCATATTAGCAATCAAAGTACTTTTCCCTGTTCCGGTTTTCCCTATCACCCACAAATGCCGTCTCCGGTCCGTATCTTTAATCCCAAAGATAAGATCTCGATTCTTAAAAATTGTCCTGCCAAAAAAGTTAATTTTGTCCTTCTCTTCTTCCGTTTTGCCTTCAGCAATCGGCAGATTTTCCGGTGGCTCCGAGAGCACATTCTGCCCCCACAAAATCATCGGAATCTTGACCTTTTCGCTCGGCAAATGCCACAGGGTTGCCATCTCCTCTACCGCTACCACTCGTTTGCCCCCACCTACTCGATTTAGCAACTTCTTTCGCCACGCCTCCTTCCCCCACAAAGGCCTGATCAACTTCCAGGCGTTCCCATCCGGTTTGGCAAAAACTCCAAACACAGCTGAAAGCTCCGCCAACCGAGCCGAAGAAGTAGATCCCATCCAAAAATTCACCGCAAAGCCACTCTGAGCGATCTTTTCTTCAATCCCCCGCTGGTTGGGCAGACTCCCCCGTCGCTCGACATAACCTTTTCCCCCCATCGATTGGCCGCTCACTCCCATGGCTCTCCCCCGATCAATTGCTCCTCTCCCTGCCCCCTGCCAGTTATTGGGAGCTTTAGTCAACACCCAAGACAAGTACATCACTTCGTCAGCATTAGCCTTGGACAGAACTGATAAATACGAGTTGATGGGATCAGTCTCACGAAAGTCAGCCCAAGTTTTCAAAGGGTAAAAACTGGCCAAAGCCAAACGTAATTCCCCTACCTCCAATTTGCCTACCAATGCAGGTAGCGGGTCTTCGATCGGGGTAATCATCGCCAAGGGGTATGTGGACTGGATTTGAGAACTGACAAACTGAGCCAAACTGCTACTGCAAGTCACCAAGAATCTGATTTTTTGCTCCCATACCGCTACTTCTAGGGCAATAACTGGTTTGGGCTCGCCCTTGATCCAGACATCAATCAATGATTTGTGCAAAATGCTTGGGAAAGTCGACAAAAATGTCGCCGCTGACTCGGGAGTTACTTCGGTCTCACGGGGAATCGTCACGAGTAACGTCGTCAGCTTGGGCATATAGCCTCATTATAGCGGAAAAATTACCACAAATTAGCCAAATACCCAACCACCGCACACCCTCCACCAGCCATCGCTAATGCCAACACACCATACCAAAATTTATCTCCGAACACTTCCGTTCGGGGTAAATCCTCGCTATAACCTCCTGCTTGAATCTCGCGTGGTCTGGTAGTGTTTGGCATACTTTACTCCCCCTTGGCGGGCAGAGCGATTTTTACCTTGCGCAGACACTTGGTACACAGCATGAGTCTCAACTTGCTTTCCCCTATCTGCATCCGGTGGGCGTGCAAATTGGGTTTGCGGATCCGTTGAGACCTATTCTTGGCATGACTCACGCTATGCCCTACATCTCGTCCCTTGTCACACAATGCACATTTATTTGCCATAGGGGTGTATTCTAGCAAAACATCTAGTTTTGCGCTACTCCACTTCTTACGCGCTCACACTGCCGCGGTTACGGAAAATGAGCGAAGCTCCAATCACTAATCCCACGATTACCAAGACAATTACCAGTAGCGATGTTAATATCTTCCCAATCACGGTTCCTGCCGTTGTTCCCGCAGTACTCGTGCTGGATTGAACCGTCACACCCTTACTCTCAGTTGTATTCGAGGGAGTAGTTGTGGCAGTAGGAGCCACTGTTACTGATTTATCAAAATTAAATACGCTCAGTGATCCCGTCAAAACAATCCTGTCACTAGGGCGGCGAACCAAACTATCTTTCTCAGCCGTAATGACCATCTCGTTAAACGGGCTCGCAATATTGCCCGAGAAATATCCTCGGTCTACCTCAGCAATCCGAATCATTTCTCCTCGAACACTGGTCTTACCCCACAATACATATCGGTTATAAGTCGTTTCGTAAGGATAAACCAACCCATCGCACCGTCCAGAAACTCGATAATACCCGTCTTGATAGAGCGATACTCCCTTGCATGACACCTTAGAATTGGTCAAGTCAACACTTCCCTCATGAGCGGAAGCACTCCCCGCCAAAACAAACCAAAAAGCTGCAAACACCAAAAACTTCTTCATACAGCCTATAATTTACCAAAAACTACCCAAAAAGTCAAGATCACTCCCCAATCGCGTAAAATACGCTTATGCCGCTCACACTTCATGATTTCCAGTATCACCTTCCCAATCAGCTGATTGCCCAGTCTCCTGCCCATCCCCGTGACTCAGCCCGCCTTCTATTACTCAACCGCCAGACCCATACAATCTCCCACCACCATATTTCCGACCTCCCTAGCCTTCTCCCTCCCAACTATGATCTGGTGGTCAACAACACTAAAGTCTTCCCCGCTAGGTTGCTCGGCCGCAAAACCACTGGTGGCGCCGTTGAAATCTTACTCCTCCATAAACTCTCTTCCGCTCGCTACCGCGTGATCACTCGTCCCGGGCTCAAGGTTGATCAAACCATTATTCTTTCCCCCACCCTTTCTGCCCGTGTGACCCATGTCGCTGATCGTCTCCGCACTCTTCATTTCTCTCAAACGGACCCCACTCTGACCGAATCTCTGGCCCAACTCGGCTCCATGCCGACTCCTCCCTATATTAAACGTCTGCTTAAGAATCCCGCCGATTATCAGACTGTTTATGCCAAATATGGTTTCTCCGCTGCCGCCCCCACCGCCGGCCTCCACTTTACCCCTCATTTGATTCAGACTCTTAAACAAAACCATGCCTGGCACGAACTCACCCTCAATGTGGGCTTAGGCACTTTCCTCCCGGTCAAAACCGAAAACATAATCGACCACCCCATGCACGCCGAAAGTTATACCTTGTCTCCCTCGACCTCTCTCGCTTTAACCCATCTCCAAAGCTCCCGCCGACTGTTGGCGGTCGGGACCACTACCGTTCGCGCGCTCGAATCCAACCTGGCCAATCACCCCTCTTTCACCCCAGGGACGTTCTCTACTTCTATTTTTATGTATCCTCCCTACCGTTTCCGCGCGGTCGACGCTCTCCTTACCAACTTTCACCTGCCGGGCTCGACTCTGCTCATGCTGGTCTCAGCATTTGTGAGTGCTCCTAATACAAACGAACCCTTTACCACCTTTAGCTCTTCCCTCCTGGGGCAGGCCTACGCCGAAGCTGTCCGGGAACGTTATCGCTTCTTTAGTTTTGGCGATGCCATGCTGATTCTGTAAGGTATAATGATCCCCATGCTCGCTACCCTTTTTTCTAACCCCATCCTCTTTCTCTTTTGGATGATCGCGCTTGTTGCTACCATTTCCATCCATGAGTATGCTCATGCACGTATGGCCGACCGCCTTGGCGATCCCACCCCCCGCGCCATGGGGCGCCTCACCCTAAACCCCAAAGCTCATCTTGACCCCCTAGGTACCCTTGCCCTGCTTTTGATTGGTTTCGGCTGGGGCAAGCCTGTTCCTTTTGACCCCTACAATCTCCGCTCTCCCCGCCG
>Ga0172379_10006746_pt1 | contig 15198 bp, 11 predicted proteins | sample GrowelOW334metaG_FD_119756 | JGI IMG/M metagenome (GOLD analysis project Ga0172379, IMG submission 119756) | Groundwater microbial communities from an aquifer near a municipal landfill in Southern Ontario, Canada - Groundwater well OW334 metaG | ecosystem: Environmental > Aquatic > Deep...
ATGTTCGGCTTTGGCCGGCGATCCGGCGGAGGCGGGCGAAGAGCAAAAAGAGGGCGGGATATTGAAACGGAAATTGAAATAAATTTTCAAGACGCGGTTTTTGGCGTCGAAAAGGATATTCGAATCAGGAAGAATGTTGCTTGCGATAAATGCCAGGGGTCGGGCGCGGAACCGGGAGCTAAAATCGAGGCTTGTCCGGTCTGCAATGGATCCGGCAGGATAATAAAAAACCAAAGGACGATTTTCGGCACCGTGCAGATGGAAACTATCTGCCATAATTGCCAGGGCGAAGGGAAAATCCCAAGCCAGAAATGCTCCAAGTGCCGCGGCTCGGGCGTATACAATAACGATCCGAGCATTACCATAAAAATCCCGGCTGGAATCGATAACGGCGAATCAATCCGGTTTGCGGGCCAAGGCGAAGCCGGCGAAAAAGGCGCGCCATCAGGCGACCTGTATATTAAAATAAGAGTCAAGCCTGATTCGCGCTTTAGGCGCGAAGGTTATGATATCTATAGCGAAGCGCAAATAAAATTTACCCAGGCGGCGATTGGCGCTAAAATCGAAGTGGAAACCGTGGACGGAAACGTGGAATTAAAAATTCCCGAAGGCACCCAGCCAGGTACCGTGTTTCGGCTAAAAGAAAAGGGCGTTTTAAGGCTCCGCGGCCGCGGGCGGGGCGACCATCTGGTAAAAGTAAACGTGCGGATACCTAAGGGCTTGAGCCGGAAGCTGAAAAAAACTTTAGAGGAGTTGAGCGAGGACGGAATTTAACGGATTGAAATATTAAAAATATTTTAAAAAATATGGCAAAAAAATTTGTTTATCTCTTTATTGGCCTGGCTTTCACGGCCGGAATAATCGTTGGCGGAGTTTACGCCGTCCGCAACGGCATAACCACCGCGGTGGCCGACAATCTGCGTTTAGACGACCAGGAAGCGACCATCCGGGCGATTAATAAGGTTAAACCGGCAGTTGTAAGCGTTATCATTTACAACAAAGAAGATGATATCCGGGTAAAAAAGGGCTCGGGCACCGGGTTTATAATTTCATCCGATGGTTTGATTATTACCAACAAGCACGTGGCCGCGGTAGCCAGCGAAAAAACTTCCGAGTACCGGATCATACTGGCGAGCGGCAAAGAATATTACGCCCAGTTTATCGGCAAAGATCCTTTGAACGACCTGGCGATTTTAAAAATTTTCGATAAGAATTTGCCGTATATCGAGATGGGCGATTCGGATAAATTAGTTGAAGGGATGACGGTAATAGCGATTGGCAATACTTTAGGCCTCTACCAAAATACCGTGACCAAGGGAATCGTTTCCGGACTGGGAAGAAGCGTCGCGGCCAGCGACAAAAACGGTCAGGCGGAATTACTGGATAATGTAATCCAGTCTGACGCGGACATCAATCCGGGCAATTCCGGCGGGCCGCTAATAGATTTAAGCGGCAAAGTGGTCGGCATCAATACGGCGATTGACCAAGACGGCCAAGGGGTGAGTTTTGCCATCCCGATTAACGACGCCCGGCCGGTAATAACTAGCGTAAAAGAACGCGGCCGGATAGTTCGGGCGCGGCTGGGGGTGCACTATACTATGCTCACCCCGGAAATAGCCAAAGATAAAAAATTAGGCCGGGATAAGGGCGCTTGGATAATAGCGGGTGAAAACGGATCGCCGGCCATTTTAGCGGATTCGCCGGCGGAAAAGGCCGGTCTTCAAGCCGGGGATATAGTTTATGAGGTAAACGGGATTAAGATCGAGGGGGGAAAAACTTTGCAGAGCATTACCCAAAGGTACAAGCCGGGCAACAAGATCGGCTTGAAGATTTTAAGGGGAGGCAAGTCAATCGTCATAAACGTGGTATTGGATGAATTCAAATAAGCATTAGCAGTACAGAATATAAAAAAATTAGCCCGGACGCGTGAAGCTTCCGGGCTTTTGTATTTAGGGTTTATATTGTATGAGCTTGTCGGGCCTTTTCCCCGAGTTTTTCATTTTCTGGCAAGGCGGAAGAGAATTAAAATAATTCGTTCCGGACAAGCTTACACACTGGAGCAATAGCTATAAGCGCGGAGATTACCGCAAACACTCCGAACAATAAAGCTGTATGGAAATCGTCGGAGCCTGATTGACCTGTGGCCATTACCAAGTACAGCGCGGATAGCGCAGTAAAGAAAATTATCCAGCAAAACGTGCTGAATCTCTCCGAAAAGAAGATAATTTTTCCGTCACGCGCGCAAAAAAATATAAGTCCGCAGGAAATTATGAAAATTATGAGTGGTCCGAAGAAAAATACCTCCGTTTCGGCGCAGAGTTTGGAGCAAAAAAGCGTTGCTGCGATTACGGCCAGCATTGACGCCTGTAAAAAAACAACGGAAAGATGCACGACAATACTCATGACCCAATCCTTTCAAGAATGAAATGTACACTAAAATCCATTAGCATGAGCCTTAAAAAGCTCATCTTAAATCTGTGCCGATGGTGGGACTTGAACCCACAAGGCCGTGAGGCCACACGATTTTGAGTCGTGCGTGTTTGCCAGTTTCACCACATCGGCTTCTAGCGTCGGGGTCAGGATAGGATGATTAATCGCTAATCTGGGCTCAAAAAAAGCCCTAATCAACGGCGAAGGCTGTTTTTAGTATAATTCAAAAAGCCTAAATTGTCAAAGCGGATAAATTAAAGTATAATACTATGGTAAGGAAAAAAGTCCTAACGTTTCAATTTTGCTATGGGCAAGATTATTTCTATTGTCAATCAAAAGGGCGGAGTGGGAAAAACTACGACGGCCGTTAATTTAGGGGCGTACCTGGCCTATTTTGGCAAGGAAGTTTTATTAGTGGATATTGACCCGCAAGCTAACGCTACTTCGGGTTTAGGCATCGACCACCGGAATCTGGAGCACGGCGTTTATGAGGCTATAATCGGGAACAAGCCGATTTTTGAAGTGATAAAAAGGACTTTGCAGGACGGATTTAAAGTCGCGCCTTCGACAATTGCTTTAGCCGGCGCCGGAGTAGAGCTGGTTAGCATGCACGACCGCGAATTCAGGCTGAAAAACATACTGGATGAAGTAAAAGATGAATACGATTTTGTAATAATCGACGGGCCGCCGTCGGTCGGCCTTTTGACAATTAATAGCTTAGTAGCCGCTGATCAGGTTTTAATTCCTATTCAAAGCGAATATTACGCGTTAGAAGGGCTGGGCCAGCTTTTGGAAACTATCAGCCTGGTGCAAAACAATTTGAAGCCCAATTTGAATATTTTGGGGGCGCTCATTACCATGTTCGACCGAAGGAACCGGCTTTCCGGATCGGTCATGCAGGAATTGTACCAATATTTTCCCAACCGGGTATTGCGGACGGTAATCCCAAGAAGCGTGCGCCTGGCTGAAGCGCCGAGCTACGGGCGCTCGATATTGCATTATGACCCCAAATCAAGGGGCGGCCGGGCGTACGAAAAACTGGCCAGGGAAATAATCGACCTGTATTAAAATAATTTTTTTAAACAATGCATATGGCCAATGGACTCGGCAGGGGACTCTCATCGCTCATTCCCCAAAAAGTGAAAAAAGTTACAACCGCGGCCGGCGAGACCGTTGTTGACGTATCAAGCGATTTTGACCGCGACAAAGTTTTGCATTTGGCGCCGGAGAAAATTTCCGTCAACCCGCAGCAGCCGAGAAAAGATTTTAATGAAAAACAGCTTCAGGAATTAATGGAATCAATTTCCCAGTACGGAATTATCCAGCCTTTGGTAATAACCCGCGCCGGAAATAAATATGAGCTTATCGCCGGCGAAAGGCGCCTTAGGGCCGCGAGAGCTTTAGGGCTAAAAGAAGTGCCGGCCATTGTCCGGGAAGCCGGGGAGCAGGAGAAACTAGAATTGGCCTTGATAGAAAATATCCAAAGGGAAGACTTAAATCCGATTGAGCTCGCTCTGTCTTACCGCAAGCTGATTGATGAATTTAATATTACCCACGAAGAATTAGGGCGCCGAATCGGAAAATCCCGGCCGGTGATTTCTAATACTTTGCGTTTCCTCGGCTTGCCGGAGAAAATCCAGGAAGCGATTACAAAAGGCGATTTGAATTCCCGGCACGCCATCGCTTTAGCCGGCCTTGACAGCCCCGCGAAGCAAATGGCACTATTTGAAAGGATAATGAAAGAAGGCCTTAATACAGTTGATGTTTTTAAAGAAGTGCAAACAAAGTTCGGCGGATCAAAAGAGTCGCGGATCAAGGCCGACCCGCGAGACCAAAAAAGGGAAGAGGTTTTGCAAAAGTATTTCGGCACCCGGGCGGAAATCCAGCGCACCGGAAAAGGCGGGAGGATAATTATAACTTATTACGGAGACGAAATGCTAGATGATATAATCGATAAGATCGGCGGGATTGATTAAAACGAGAATCAGGAATTAAGAATAAAGGATCAAGGGGCTATTCTTGATTCGTGATTCTTAATTCTATTTTTATTTATGGCTAAATTTGTCCATCTCCATAACCATACCCATTATTCGCTTTTAGACGGCCTCACAAAAATTGATGAGCTAGTTGGCGCGGCAAAAAAAGACGACGCGCCGGCCGTTGCCATAACCGACCACGGTACGATGTACGGCGTTATTGAGTTTTACGAAAAATGCAAGAAGGCGGGAATCAAGCCGATTGTCGGCGTGGAGGCGTATTTAGCTCCCGGATCGCGCACCGACAAAGCCACCAAAGAAGATGAAAGAAATTACCATCTTCTTTTGCTCGCTAAAAATAATGCCGGCTATAAGAATCTCCTTAAACTTACTTCAATCGCCCATCTGGAAGGATATTATTATAAGCCGCGCATCGATTGGGAAGTGCTTTCATTATATAAAGACGGACTTATTGCCTGCACGGCCTGCGCTTCGGGAGAAATCCCGAAGCTTATTATCGCCGGAAACCTTCCTAAAGCCAGGAAGAGAATTTTAGAATATAAAGAGCTTTTTGGCCCGGGGAATTTTTATCTTGAACTGCAAGACCATCCCAGCCTGCCGGAGCAGAAAATAGTGAATCGGGAGCTAATCGAATTTTCGCGCGAACTCGGGGTGCCGCTGGTCGCGACCAACGATCTGCATTATTTAAAGGAAGAAGACGCGGATGTTCAGGATGTTTTATTGTGCCTGCAGACCAAGAGAAAAAAAGAAGATTCCAACCGGATGGAGATGTCCGGGAGCGATTATTACTATAAGACTGCCAGGGAAATGGAAAAGTTTTTTTCCGATGTCCCCGAAGCCCTATCGAATACTTTAAAAATCGCCGAAGAATGCAATGTCGAAATCGAAATGGGAAACGTCCAGCTGCCGTATTTTAAAGTTCCGGAAGGCCAAAACGAAATGGGTTATATAAGAAAGCTTTGCGAAGAGGGCCTGGAAAAAAGGCGGCAGATAAAGTTTAGCCAGGCTGAACCGGCAATAAAAGAACGGCTGGATTATGAATTGTCGGTAATCGAAAAAATGGGCTGGCCGTCATACTTTTTGATTGTGGCCGATTTTGTAAATTGGGCAAAGGACAACGGGATAGTAGTCGGGCCGGGCCGCGGATCGGCGGCCGGGTCGCTTGCTTGCTATTTGATGGGAATTACCAATTTGGATCCGCTTAAATATGATTTGCTTTTTGAAAGGTTTTTAAATCCTGACCGCATCAGCATGCCGGATATTGATATGGATTTTGCCGATCTTCGGAGGGATGAAGTGATTCGGTATGTCGAAAAAAAGTACGGCAAAGAGCACGTCTCCCAAATCATCACCTTTGGAACCATGGCCGCCCGGGCCTCATTAAGGGACGTCGGCCGGGTACTGGATTATCCTTATGAATATTGCGACCGGCTGGCTAAGATGATCCCCCCGCTTACTAAACTGAAAAAAGCCATCGGCTTAGTCCCGGAACTAAAAGAAATTTATGAGAAAGAAGACGCGGCCAAAAAAATATTAACCTATGCCATGCGCCTGGAAGGAGTCGCCCGCCACGCATCAACGCACGCCTGCGGAGTGTTAATTACAAAAAATCCTTTAACCGATTACGTCCCCCTGCAATACGCTTCTTCGTCTGACCGGAGTATTGTCTCCCAATATTCTCTGCATCCAATTGAGGACTTGGGGCTCCTCAAAATGGATTTTTTGGGGCTTAAGAACCTGACTATCATCGAGTCGGCAATCCGGATAATAAAAAATACTCGGGGATTGAAAATCGACATCGATAAGATTCCTTTGGACGATCCGGATACTTTCGGGCTGTTCCAGAACGGAGAAACAACCGGCGTATTCCAATTCGAATCCTCGGGCATGAAGCGGTATATGAAAGAACTGAAGCCGAACGACTTTGAAGATATAGTCGCCATGGTAGCCTTGTACCGGCCGGGGCCGATGGAATGGATTCCGGATTATATCCAAAGAAAGTATGGGAGGAAAAAAGTCGAGTACTTGCATCCCAAGCTCGAGCCGATTTTAAAAAAAACCTACGGGGTGGCGATCTACCAGGAGCAAGTCATGCAAATCGCGCGGCAATTAGCCGGGTTTTCTATGGGCGAAGCCGACGTCTTGCGCAAAGCGATGGGAAAAAAGATCGCCGAGCTTTTGGCCGAACAAAAAGAAAAGTTCATTGACGGATGCGTTAAAAACGGAATTTCCAAAGAGCTGGGCGAGGGTATATTTTCTTTTATCGAGCCTTTTGCCGGGTATGGCTTTAACCGTTCGCACGCCGCCTGCTACGCTTTAATCGGCTATCAGACCGCCTATTTAAAAGCTCATTGGCCGACTGAATTCATGGCGGCGCTACTCATTTCCGATCAGGGCGATATTGACCGGGTAGCCATCGAAATTGAAGAGTGCCGGAAAATGGGAATTGAGGTTTTAGCGCCGGACATAAACCAGTCATTTGATTTTTTTACGGTAATAACGTCCGGCACCCAAACCAACCAAATCGCGCGCGAAGATGAAAAGGTTAATACCATCCGCTTCGGTCTTAAAGCCATAAAAAATTTCGGCGCCCATATCGGCGAAGCCATAATTAAGGAAAGGAAGGAAAACGGACCTTTCAAAAATATAAGCGACCTATTGAAGCGGGTAGTCGATAAGGACTTAAATAAAAAGTCGCTTGAGAGCCTTATTAAATCCGGCAGTCTGGACCAATTCGGGGAAAGAGGGATGTTTTTAGAGAATATCGAGGCGATGCTAAGCTTTAATAAGGATATTGCCCGGGCTAAGTCTAGCGCCCAGGTAAGTTTATTTTTTGACGCGCCGCTGTTAAACCAGTTTGAAGAAGTAAAATTAAAGCCGGCCGCTCCGGTCGAAAGGCAAAAAAAACTGGCCTGGGAAAAAGAATTTTTGGGTTTATATATTTCCGACCATCCGTTTTTAGATTTTAAAAAGGAAGCTGGAGCGCTAATTCCCCCCATCCGGGAAGTAAAGCGCGCTTCCCGGAATGAGCCGGTTAATTTAGCCGGCATTATAGCGAGCGTAAAAAAAATCATTACCAAAAACGGAGAATCAATGGCCTTCGTAAAAATTGAAGATGATACGGACAATCTTGAAGCTTTAGTCTTCCCCCGGCTTTATAAAAGCTCCGGAGAAATCTGGCAGGAAGGAAAAGCTGTCGCCCTCCTGGGGAAACTTTCGGAAAAAGACCAGGACGTGAAATTGCTTTGCGATAAAGCCGTAATTTTGGAATTGGGAAAAGTAAAGGAAATTTTAAGGGGGCTAAAGCCTGAATACCGGACCAACGGCAATTCGTTCACTTTTAACGGGCGCAATACTAACGGAAACGGCCAGGAGGGCGGCCGCGGCGATTTTAGCGCGAAGAATGAAGGCGGAGTAAAAAAAACGCCGCGCCAGGAAAAAATTGTTTTAATTTCCATCGGCGGTAATTTTGACAATAATTTTCTTGAAACCCTGAAAAAAATATTCCTCTCCGCCCCCGGAAGCTCAAAAGTATTTTTAAAGGTTAAAAACGAAGGGCAAAAAGACAAAATAGTCGAAACCGGCTTTAAGGTAAGCGCCGAAGCGCTGGCCTCCGGCCAAATTCAGGGGGTGGAAAAATTAAATTTGGAGCTTGTAGACAAGGTTTGATTTTGATGTTATAATTGGGAAGAATTAATATTTTTTTCTCTATTAATTTTAAGGGTCTTATTTTAATCGGGAAATAAAAATACATGCCTTCTTTAAAATCTAAAAGCAATTTGCCGGCCAAGCCGGCTTCCCGGCCAAGAAAAAAACCGGCTCCGAAAAAAAGCGTGAAGAAAAGCGAAAAGTCGCCTGTTCCCCGGGCCCCTTCATTTAACATACCGATTAGTTTATCCGCTCCGATTTTTCCTAAAGAAGGCGGGAGATCGATTGACGCGCTAAAAGAATTTTCCAAAGACCGGAACGAAAAAAAAGAGCCGGAAGATTATTTGGCCAAGGCCAAAGAGGTGATTGCAAGGAATGCCGGAGAGAGGAAAAGCGGCCAGCCTCCTAAATTGGGGCTTTATAAAAAAATCGCTTATAGTTTTATTTTATTAGTTTTGGTGCTTCTGGGCGTAGTGTTTTATTTTTCTTTCGTGAAAATTAAGATCGTCATTGTCCCTAGCCAGGAAGAAATAACCGACAGCCTAACTTTTAAGGTGGTTGGAGGCCAGCCTTCAAACCCCGGAAACGGCGGGGCGGCCATTGGGGGAGCGTTGGACGAATTTAATGTTGCCGGCGAAGAAAAAATAGAAGCCACCGGAGAAAAAGTTATAAGCGAAGAAGTCCAGGGGAAAGTAATTGTTTATAACAGCTATATAAAAAATCAGCCGCTGGTCGCCTCAACCAGGCTCCTTTCGTCCGATGGAAAGTTATTCAGGACGAAAGAAACGGTTAATGTGCCGGCCGGGGGAAATATAGCGGTTGATGTTTATGCCGATAAATCCGATTCTACGATGGTGATTGGCCCGTCGAAATTTACTATCCCGGGGCTTTGGGCCGGACTGCAGGATAAAATATACGCCGAGTCTAAAGAACCCATGAGTTATAAGAAAAATTCGAAAAAATTTGTTAAGGAGGAAGACATCCAAAACGGGATCAATAAAGTTAAAGAGTCTCTTGCCGCTAAGGCGTTAGCTGAAGCCAGAGCTAAATATCCCCAATATGACCAAATACTTTTAAAGATTGACGACAATGCCATAAAAAAAGAAATTGACGCTATGGCTAATGAGGAGAAAGATAGTTTTACCGTGAAGTTAGAGACGGCCGCGGAAATGGCCGGCTTTATGGAGAGCGAGTCAGCCAGTCTGGTAAAGGATCGGTTCAGCCTTACTATACCGGCCGGAAAAGAGTTAGTGAGTTTTAACGGGGATGGGTTTAAATACGAATTGGTTAATATTGACGCCGCCGCCGGCCGGGCAGAAGTAAAAGCCGAATTCAGCGGCAAGGTGGCGGTTAAAGATTTATCGAAAATTCTTGACCCAAAAGATTTGGCCGGGCTTTCCAAAGCGCAGCTTGAGGAATATCTTAAAAGTAAAGAGGGGATCGCTGATTATGAAATCAAATTTTCCCCTTCGTTCGTTAAGCGGGTTCCGGCGATGCTGGACCGGATAGAAATAGAGGTAATGAAATAGCGGTTGACAGAAAAGCGGATTTTTATTAAGATTATTTTACAAATTAAACAAAGAGGCGATTGGCCGGTTTACCAAGCCGGCTGCCGCAAAGCCTATGGGCCTCGCGGTATCCAGAATAATCGGGACTAAGCCGCATAAATTAAGAGTTCCGCCGGCATATCGGCGGAAAAACTGGGTGGAATCCCTAAGCATAGGGACTTCGGCTAAAGGCCGGAGCCGCGGGTTAAACCTCGTCCCAGTGCAACCATGTTTTGGCTGCATTAGGACGAGGTTTTTGTGTTTATATAATTTTATAACTTAAGTCTAATTTAATATCAGCCGGATGGGATGCTTCATCAGGCTGAACCGGAAAACATATGGCAAAAGATGAAAAAAATATCGAAGCTTTAAGGCACTCGCTGTCCCACGTAATGATGCAGGCTTTGGAAAAAATGTATAAAGCGATTCCCGGCGTCGGGCCGTCAATTGAAAACGGCTTTTACCATGATTTTGACGCAAAACACCAGGTGTCAGAAGTTGATTTGGCGAAAATCGAAGAAGAGATGCGGAAGATAATAAAGGAGGATTTAGTAATAAAAAAATCAGAAATGCCTGTTAAAAAGGGGATTGAGTTTTTGGAAAAGAAAAAATATATTTATACGGCTGAACTGGCGCGGGATTTAGAAAGGGAGGGGGAGAGCGTGATAACATTTTTTGAACAGGGAGATTTTATTAACATGTGCAAGGGTCCGCACATCGCTTCGACCGGGAAAATAAATCCGGAAGGCTTTAAATTGACTAAGCTCGCCGGCGCTTATTGGAAGGGCGACGAGAAAAATAAAATGATTCAGCGGATTTACGGCGTGGCTTTTGAAACTAAAAAAGAGCTGGAAGAATATTTAAAACGGATGGAAGAAGCGGAAAAGCGCAATCATATAAAGCTGGGAAAAGAACTTGAGCTTTTTGCCAGTTTTAATGAGATTGGGCCGGGACTCCCGGTTTGGCTCCCCAAAGGATATGTTATCCGCCGCGCGCTTGAAGATTATATGATTAAAATGGAGCGCAGCTACGGCTACGTCCATATCCAGACTCCGCACATCAACCGGAAAGAGCTTTTTGAAACTTCCGGCCACTGGGGTTTTTATAACGAAAGCATGTATCCGGCTTTTGAAGTCGGCCAAAATTTGAAAGACGCCCAGGAAGGCAAAAAAGCCAAAGTCAAAGAAACTTATGTCTTAAAGCCGATGAATTGCCCGGCCGGCATTATGGTTTATAAAATGAAGCCGCATAGCTACCGGGAACTGCCGATGAAGATCGGCGAGCTGGGCACGGTTTACCGTTATGAAAAATCCGGCGAGGTGCACGGCCTCCAGCGCGTCCGCGGCTTTACTCAAAACGACGCCCATATCTTCTGTACGCCGGAACAGCTTGAAGACCAGTTTATGGAAGTAATGAAAATGATGGACAATTTTTATAAAGATTTAGGGTTTACCAATTATAAATACCGGCTCTCGCTTTCCGACGCGGAAAAATCAAAATACGTGGGCGACAAGGAAAGCTGGAAAAAGGCCGAGGAAACTTTGCGCAAAGTGCTCGAAAAAAATGACGTGCCATTTTACGAAGCCAAAGGCGAAGCGGCTTTTTACGGTCCGAAGCTGGATGTCCAGGCAGTTAACGTTTACGGCAAAGAAGATTCAATTTCAACCATCCAGGTGGACTTCAATCTGCCGGAAAGGTTTGAACTGTCTTATATAGATGAAAACGGAAAAAAGAAGCAGCCGTTTATGATCCATCGGGCTCTGATCGGGTCATTTGAGCGCTTCTTCTCATATTTAATTGAATATTACGCCGGAGCGTTCCCGGTTTGGCTTTCACCGGTTCAGGTTAAAATACTGTCTGTTGGGGAAAAACACGCTAACTTTAGCGAAGATTTTGCTAAAGAGCTGGTAATGGCCGGAATTCGGGCTGAAGCCGACACTGGGGACGAAACTTTAGGCAATAAAATCCGCAAAGCTTCGGGAGAAAAAATACCTTACGTAATAGTAATCGGCGATAAAGAAATGGGCGGCGGCCAATTAGCCGTGCGCCTCCGTGGGCAAAAAGACTTGAAGCAGATGAGTAAGGACGAGCTGATTAGGGAAGTGAAAGAAAAGATTGAAAAAAGGGCCTCAAACTAGCCGTTTTTGGAAAACTGGCAGTATATTAGCCGGACAACCCGGGCTTTGCCCATTGTCCGGCTTTTTGGTATAATAGAATATATGCCCATGCCTAAAAAGCTAAAAATTATTATTTTATTTCTTTTTGTCTGCCTGTCAGTTTCTTCGTTTTTCTTAATTAAAGCGATCGGAATGGCGGCGGACACCGGAAGCTCACCGCAAGCCAATGAAGAAGTGCGGAATCTGAATTCGCAAATTGAAGAAAGAAAAAAAAGATTGAAGGAGATCCAGGACCAGCAAACCGCCTACAGCCAGGCGATTCGGGAAAAACAGTCCGAGCAGGCGAGCTTGGGGAGCCAGTTATCAATTATCGATAACCGGGCAAAAAAAGCCGAGCTGGATATTGCCGAGACCGAGGTTGAAATTGACCGGACCCAGCTGGAAATCCAAAAAACCCAGCTGGAAATAAAAGAAAAAGAGGATGAAATCCAAACCCGGAAAGAATATATCGGAAAAGTTTTGAGGCTGGTTTATAAGCAGGATGACGTAAGCTCTCTGGAAGCGCTTTTGCTTAATGATTCTTTTTCGGAATTTTTAAACCAGTTAAAATATTTGGAAGACGTAAATTCGGAAATTCAGGAAGCCTTGGGCGAAGTCAAGGATAGAAAGGCTGAACTGGATAAAATAAAGATTGAGCTCGACGCCAAGGCGGCAGAACTGGCGAAATTTAAGGCCGGGCTGGAAGAGAAAAAACAAAATTTGGCGGTCGAGTATGATAACAAGAATTATTTATTGGAAGAAACCCGCCAGTCGGAATCCCAGTACCAGTCTCTTTTGAGCCAGGCCAAGAGAGAGCAGGCGGCCGCCGCGGCGGATATCAGCAATTTGGAAAAAACCGTAAGAGAAAGGCTCACCCGGCTTGACCCGAAAAAACTGGAATATAACGACTCGGGCATGATCTGGCCGGTAGCGCGCAACGTAGTCACCGCCACATTCCACGATCCGGATTATCCTTTCAGGTTTGTTTTTGAGCATCCGGCAGTTGATATCCGGGCTGGGCAGGGGACTCCGATCAAAGCCGCTTCATCCGGCTATGTTGCCCGGGCTAAAAACGGCGGTAAAGCTTATAGCTATATTATGCTTATCCATGGCGACGGTCTGGCAACGGTTTACGGGCATGTTTCAAAAATTTATGTTGAGGAAGACGAATACGTAACGCAAGGCCAGGTTATCGGTCTTTCTGGCGGAATGCCGGGAACGCCCGGCGCCGGACCGCTTACTACCGGGCCGCATCTCCATTTTGAAGTCCGCTTAAACGGCATACCGGTTAATCCTTTAGAATATTTGCCTTAATAAAATTTATATCTCTAAGTATATATTAATCGCTTGGCCCGCTCCGTTCCGCGAAATACGGGGCAGAACGCAGGGCTCGCCCACCTTGTTTATGAGCCAAATGAAATTTAATAGCCTGGGATTCACCCTGATTGAACTTTTGGTGGTTATTTCCATTATCGGGTTCCTTTCCACGTTAGGAGTAGTGAATTTAAAAAACGCGCGAGAAAAAGCGCGCGATACAACCAGGCTGTCAGACCTAAAGCAACTGAAAAATGCTATGGAAATGTATTTTAACGACAACCGCCAATATCCTCCGTCCGCCCAGACCGGCATTATCGGGATCGGCGGTACGATTGACGCCTCTTTGAGGCCGTATTTGCAAAAGACCCCGATTGACCCGCTGGGATCATCCGATACGCCGGCCAATTCCGTCCATTTTTATTACTATGACGGCGATGTTAATTGCACCGGGGGAGAATACGCGCGCATTGCCGTAATTTATTCCAAAGTTATGGAGCGGATAAGCGGCAATGCCTCTAAAATATGCACGACTTTTACCGGCCTGGACGGTGGCGGCAACGCTAATTCGTATTACATTTTAGCCGGTCCATATACCAACTAAGAGCGCTATCTACCGGTCTTTTATTTTTTTTCCGCCGTGGAAATTTTTATGGATATCCCTTAAGCGCTTATTGGTTACGTGAGTGTAAATTTGAGTAGTGGCGATGTTCCTGTGGCCCAAGAATTCCTGAACTGTCCTTAAATCGACTCCCTGGGTCAATAGATCAGTAGCGTACGAATGCCTTAGGGTATGGGGGGAAGCCATAACCGGCAGACCGGAAATCAATATATATTTTTTTACGATATCCTCAATGCTTCTTGTCGTTAATCGGCGGGAAGCGTTTGTTTTACTCTCGCCGCGCTTGAAATTAATAAAAAGCGCCGGATCAAAATCCTTGCGGGCTTCCAAATATCTTTTAAGACTGGCTACCGCCCTGTCGGAAAAATATACCGTTCTTACCTTGCCGCCCTTTCCCACTACGGTTATTTCAATGTCTCCTTTCAGGTTTTTCATTTTAAACTGGTCGCGGTTTAAGCGAACGAGTTCGGCCACCCGCAAGCCGGTAGAAAAGAGGGTTTCCAAAATGGCGCGGTCTCTTAATCCCTGTATGGAATCCATCGCCGGGGCTAAAAGCAAGGTTTCCACCTGGTCTAGATTTAAAAATTTAATTTCTTTGTCACCTTTATTTTTAGCGAGCTTAATTTTTGAAGGCGGAAGGGAAGGGATATCTTTCTCAATAAAGTATTCAAGCATTCCGCGCAGGGCGATTAGATAATAGTTTTGGGTGGATTTTTTTAATCCTTTTCCGGTTTTTTTGTCCGCGAACTTGGACATGTATACGCGGTACTTCCAGACGTGTTCATAGGTAAGTTGAGAGGGGAGTAGTTCCCCGATCCCTCCCTCTTTGAGCCAATTAAAAAATCTTGATAAAAAGCGGGAATAATTCTCCTGGGTTTTAGAAGAGAGGCCCTTTTCGATCTCAAGGAATTCAAGGTAATCAACTAGATATTTTGTTATTGGTTTAGGCGGCATAAGCAATAAAGAGAAGCGATATAACCCCTGTGTTTATTGATGTTAATACTTCGCATAATGTAGGTTAAACGAAGTGATAAGCGGCTTTTCCAGGGGTCTTCCAGAAAAGCTCTTCCCCTTAGCCTAATGTAAAATGGATGCCGAAGAAATTTATTTCAGCCAAAAATAGCAAAGAAATTTTTATTATCAAAAGGAATACCCCGATGATTAAGAGGCAGAAAATTATTAACGCCAAATAGAATAATGTTTTAAAAAGCCTTTCCATATAATTTAGTCCGCGCCAGATAGCCGCTCCTTTCGGCCCTGCCAGACGCTTGTTTATCATTCCGCCCGCCGGCGGAAAGTTTTAACTGGTATATTATGCTATTGATAATAGATTAACTCGCCAAATCTTAAATCAATGTACTTCTTTTTCAGATATTCGTCCTTTAGCTTTTCCTTAATTAAAGAGAATAACCGGGTAAGCTGGCCGTCCATGCCGGCTTCAATGCTAAATAATATTTGAGGGCCGGAATTGACTAAGAGTTTTA
>Ga0172379_10006747_pt1 | contig 15198 bp, 17 predicted proteins | sample GrowelOW334metaG_FD_119756 | JGI IMG/M metagenome (GOLD analysis project Ga0172379, IMG submission 119756) | Groundwater microbial communities from an aquifer near a municipal landfill in Southern Ontario, Canada - Groundwater well OW334 metaG | ecosystem: Environmental > Aquatic > Deep...
AAGTTCAAGTCTTCCCACCGACACAATGAAGTAGATATTTTTTCTATTTTATGTTAATTTAGGTAAGTAGTAGTTTTTAAAAAAATTGCAGTTGTAGCTCAACTCAATTAGAATATAGCGAGCACCCGCCTTGGCTAAGTGAGAAGAGAATTGATAATAGAGAAGTTAGAAAATTTGCAGTCGTAGCTCAACTGGTTAGAGCACCCGCCTGTCACGTGGGAGGTTGCCGGTTCAAGCCCGGTCGACTGCGCAAATGAAAAAATACCCTTTTGGGTATTTTTTCATTTGCGTTAATTTATATTACCTTCAAGTCTTCAAAAATATTTTGGTAGAGTTTAATCACTCGGCGACCTTCTACTTGAGTAAGTGGAAAATCAGTACCTTCATGAGCAATCTTATTACGAATTATGTGAGCATCCCAAGCACCCTGTATTCCAGGGTAACCATTTGTCTTTGCTTCTTCTAAAAGCTCCGCCATATTATTCCCTACTATATCTAGTTCTTTAAAACTTTCTTCAAGCAAACTATCCGCCTCTAATATTGAAATTCTCCAATCAGATTCATTTGGGCTTTCAATAAGAGTTTGTATATATTTCCATCGTGGATTTGTACTCCTGTCCGTCTCTTTATCTTTTGCTAAAGCAAGATTTATCTCGTGATCAATTTCCTTGGCATCAAAAATTTGAATTTCGACTAAACGAACTATTGAAAAAATAATTATAAAAATGCAAAGAATTGAAATACATACAGAAACAACTCCGATAACACTCCAAGTATGAGGATTGGTAATAGTATCCCAGATAGGTCCTATAGCATTATAGATTTTATTAAAAACATATTCTATATTTAAATATGTCGGATCAAAGAGAGGCTTTTGTGTAACAGTTTGTACTATATTTGGTTCCATAATTACATTTTCATTATAACAACAAATGAGGAGCATAACAAATAAATACAGATTTAATTTGTTAATGTCCGAATGCTGTTGTTATATAGTAATCTATATAACATTTTCAAAATCTTTCCCAATTGTAAAAAGTATATCTTCACGAAGATAAGGAGCAGTAATCTGGAGTCCCAGTGGTAGACCTTCTTTTGTCTTTCCAGATGGGATGGACATAGCAGGAATTCCAGCCAAATTTGCTGGTGCTGAGAATATATCGCACATATACATAGACATAGGATCATCCATCTTGTCTCCTAATGGGAATGCAGGAAATGGAACTGTAGGACTTATAATAGCATCCACACTTTCAAATATCATTAAAAGTTCTTTTGCTATCATGTCACGAACCTTTAGTGCTTTATTATAATAAGCATCATAATAACCATGAGAAAGAATATATGTACCTAAAAGCAAACGCCTACGAACTTCTTTACCGAAACCTTTACCCTTACTCTTTGCATAAACATCATAAAGATTTAAAGCATCATGTGAAAACCCATAACGTATACCATCATAGCGTGCTAAATTACTTGAAACTTCAGCCGGCATAATAATATAATAAACAGCCAAAGAATATTTCATAGTTTGTGAAGTTACATCAACTATCTCGTAACCAGCCTTTCTTAGCTTTTCACAGCTTTCTTCAAAATTTTTAAGTACTTCCTCGTTTATTCCTCCGCCACTTAAAAAATCACGAGGAACCCCTATTTTCTTTTTTAATGTTGTTTGTTTAAACTTAGATTTAAATTCATCTGAGAGAGATGTACTATCAAGAAGATCTTTACCGTAAATAGCTTTATATAAAATTTCTACATCTGTCACAGATTTACCCATTGGACCAACCTGATCTAAAGAGCTGCCCATAGCTATAATCCCACTTCGAGAAATTGCTCCATAAGTAGGTTTCATACCTACAAGTCCACAGAAAGATGCTGGCTGACGCACAGAGCCACAAGTCTCCGTCCCTAGAGATACAAGCGCCATATCTGCTGCAACGGCAACTGCCGAGCCACCTGAGGAACCACCTGGTACACGAGAAGTATCATAAGGGTTCCTCGTTACTCCAAAGGCTGAAGTCTCAGTGGAACTTCCCATAGCAAATTCATCCATATTTGTCCTTCCTAATATCACTACTCCCTCTTTTTTAAGTTTCCCAATTACGAAAGCATCATAAGCTGCCACATGATTACCAAGCATTTTTGAAGAAGCACTTGCTATGTGACCCTCATATAAAATATTATCCTTAATTGCTATTGGAATGCCAGTCATTAAAGTAGCAGTCCCATCCTTAAACATCTTCTCCGCAATTTCTACTTGAGATTTTATATCTTTAGTGAAAATTTCAAGGTAAGCATTTAATTCTGTATTTTTTTCTTTTATTACTTCTAAATAAGAATGGACAAGCTCTCCTACAGTAAAATCTCCATCTTTTAAATGTTTATGCGCTTTTTCTATACTTAAATTTTTTAAATCTATTTTCATTTTTTTATAATATCTGTTTTACTTTTAAGAAACCGTGTTCTTTTTCAGGCATTTGTTCTAATATTTTATCTGTGTATTCTCCTCCTTTATTTGTAACTATATCTTCTCGCATTACATTGATAGGCTCATCTGCAACTTCTTCATATGGAGTATCCAAAGATGCTGAAACATCTTTTATCTGACCCACATAAGAAAGAATAGGACCGAAGCTGTCTCCGATTTCTTTCATTTCCTTCTCATCCATATCCACACGAGCCATAATGGCTAGTTTTTTAATATCATCTAATTCCATATAGATAGAATAACATATTTATATCATTTTTAGAAATTCAGATTCTCCGATAATTTTTACTCCTAATTTTTGCGCGTCAGTATATTTGCTCCCTGGCTCACTACCAGCTAATACATAATCAGTCTTAATAGAAACTCCAGTAGAGATTCTACCACCTTCTTTTATTATCATTTTTTTAACATCTTCGCGCGTTAAGGTCTCTAGGGTACCAGTAAGTACAAAAACTTTATCCTTCAATTTATTACTTTTCTTAATGGATGAATTGTCTATTATTACTCCATTTGCAATTAATTTATCAACAAAAGAAATATTTTCTTTTTGATTAAAATATTCATAGATACTACGACTGACTACTGGACCAATATTTGGAATATTATTTATTTCTTGCTCTGTTGCTTTTGATATTTTTAGAAGAGTACCAAAATGATTAGCTAAATCTTGCGCTGTCTGCTCACCTACATGAATTATTCCCAATGCATAGATAAAACGCCACAATAGAATCTTCTTATGACTTCTAATAGAATTTATAATATTATCAGCTGACTTTAATCCAAAACGTTCAAGTCCTGAAAGGTCAGCAACTTCCAAAGTAAATAAATCTGCAGCATCACTTATAAGTCCTTCATCTTTTAGCCTATCCAAAATCTTTGGACCTATCTCATAGATTTCATAAATATTTACAAAATGTTGCATTCCTCGTCTGCTTCTAGCAGGACAATTTTTATTCGTGCAGTAATATGCAACTGAAGAGGAGCTTTCTTCAAACCCAGCCTTTTTCTTTTCAATTTTAAAATTACATACTGGGCAATGATCTGGCATTTTAAATTTCTTCTCTTTTCCAGTACGCATATTAGTGAGAACTTCTACAACTTCAGGAATAACGTCTCCAGCCTTTTGAATAACTACTGTATCACCTACTCTTATATCAAGGCGCTCTATTTGATCCATATTGTGCAAGGTCGCTTTTGAAATGGTAGATCCTGCAACTAAAGTTCCATTAAAATGTGCGAGTGGAGTTATCACCCCTGTACGCCCTACATTTACTGTAATATTGGTCACTACGGTCGTAGCTCTTTCTGCTTCATATTTATAAGCCACCACATAACGTGGTGCTTTTCCTACCACACCAAGACTTTCTTGTAATTCTAAATTATCTACTGAAATTACCATCCCATCGGTACCATAAGGTAGTCCTGCTCTCACAATTCCTACTTCTTTTATAAAAGAAAAAACTTCTTTCAAATTTTTTGCTTCTTTCTCATAAGGAGCAACCCCAAAACCTATTTCTTTTAAAATTTTATGCTTTTCTGAATGGTTTTTAATACTGATTGGATAAGACGCTATATCCCATGCAAAGAAATTTAGCCTTCTTTCTTTTACTATGCTTGGATCAAGCTGACGTAAACTCCCTGCTGCTGCATTGCGTGTATTTGCAAAAGTTATTTTACCAAGTTCTAGTTGTTTCTTATTCAATTTCTCCCAAGCCTTTTTTGTCATAACCACTTCTCCACGAATTTCAACGTCTCCTTTTATATTTCCATTTAATTTAAGTGGTATTGATTCTATCATTTTTAAATTTTCTGTCACATCCTCTCCTATCCATCCATCTCCACGAGTTGCTCCATATATAAAAATTCCATCTTTATAGTGGAGTGAAGCAGATAATCCATCTAATTTCACTTCACAGAAATAATTAAAATCATTTTCTTTTTCTATTAATTTTTTTATACGATTCTCCCAATCTACTATCTCATCTTCAGAAAATACATCATTTAAAGATAGCATTCTCATATCATGCTTCACTTTTTTGAAACTTGGTAAAGGCTTCCCTGCTACTCTATTAATAGAGCTATTTGGATCAGCAAATAAAGGATTTTTACTTTCTAAATCATGCAATTCGCGAGATAGTGATTCATACACATCATCTGTAACTTTTGGATTATTCTTTACATGATATTCATTACGTAGTCTTCCAATTTCTTCCCGAAGTTTAACTATTCGGTTTTTTATCTTTATATCTTCCATAATTTAATAATTAACTTCAATCGCTCTTTCAACTGTTCTTAAATTACTTTTATTACAAATATTATAACCCATGGATTGAATTTGTGTAGAAATAAGAGTTGTTGATTCTCTTTTTGTTATTGTAATACGTGAACACTTACCTTTAATAGTTCCATCAAGTGGATCTAAATTATAAACTGAAACTCTCGGATCATTAGGTAATGCAGGCTCAGTAGATTCAACATGACTATACTTTAAATTAGTATTACCAGCACAAATGAAAGTATCCGATAATTTAGTATCTTCTAAAAATTCTGTATTATCGGCATACAATGCACATTCCGAAGCAATATCTGCTTGATAGAATGCTGTTGTAGAATCTTTGGCGACAGAAGAAAGTATCATCTGCTTGTATGCAGCATTTGATAATCCTATGGTAATCATAGAGATAATTCCTACAACTACAACAGTGAAAAGTATCGCGTAACCTCCATCACTTTTAATCTTTTGATTAATTAATCTCATACTATTTCTGCCAATTTAATAGATAAATAGTTAAAGTCTGAGTTCTTTCTATTGTTTCATCACCATTAAGCCATTTTATATTCGCAGTAATTTTTACTTCATCCTCATTAATATTTTCCATATTTACTGTTCTCTTAAATGGGCTATTTGGAGGAGTATTAAGTTCTGGACTATAATTATAAAAAACTCTATCGTCTTCATTATAGTCTAAATATGGACAGCCTGTGTCAGAGTCGCATTCTTCGATATCTGATCCACCTATATCTGCCGGGTCAAACTCTTCCATTATTAAAATACATCCATTATCAGTAGAAAAACATTTATCTGACGGGCTACCATATCTTAATAGAAATTTATCCCATCCACCACCTGTATCTTTCATTTGAAAAGCTAAAGTATCTCTACTATTCCTTATAGAATCAACTGCCTCTTGCAAAAGATAATTCGCTGTAATCTCATTATTGGCATATCTAGCAGAAGCAGCACTAGATGCAGTAATGCCAAGCATTGCTGAAACTGAGATCGTTAATATCAATATGGCCACCATTGCTTCAACGATCGTGAACCCTCTATTCTTTTGTTGGTTATTTAATATCATAATTTTATTTCTCTGCAGAACGTTGCGATGTCATCGTTTGAAGAGTAAAAGATTTAGAAATATTCTTATTTTTAACAGTAACAATTCCTTTTATTAAAATAATTACACTCGGTTGAACACCTGTAGTTGTCTCATCAGCACCTTTAACATAAAACTTCAATTCATTTATATCAACATCATCTGATACAATTTCTGGACAAGGAGTAACGCCTTTTTCACATCTTTGTAAACTCTTTGTTCCATTTGCTCTAGATACTAATTGATAAGAAACCCTAGTTGGGGCACCGGGAGTCTGCTGTGGAGTAAAAGCAATAATATTCCCTGATGCTTCACCCAAATGACAATCATCATCAGAAACAATATTTAAATTAACTGCTATTGTCTCACATTGATAATGAGTTCCCATACGAAGTTCACGGGTCATACTTTCCATAGCAAAGTTCACATTATCCACTGCGATTCTAAGCTTCTGAGAAACTTTAGCTGCATTAGAAGATACAACGAGAGCTCCTACTCCCATCATCATAATAATAGTAAAAAGAGTAGTGGCAATCATAAGCTCAATTAATGTAAAAGCTTTATTATTTTGTCTTTTATTCCTCATAATTTTGTATGCTTATCTGACCTGTATTTTGAACAGAAATCATTTTAAGCTTTTCTTTATCTACTTCCGTCTCTCCATTTGATATTATAATTTCTACACTAGAATAACTTTCACAATTAGTGCTTGGATTTGAATTATCTCTATAGCATATATATGCTCTCGGATCTGGACGAGTAAAAACAATATCTAAGGACCTATTTGGAGTGCTTGAATCAATTATTGTTGTTACACTGGAATTTTTTATCGCATTTATTTTTTTTATTTTATCAATAGTCATAATATTAAAAAATTCAAGGCATTGATTATTTGCACTCTTGTCTCCACAGGAGGATAATTCCTTTAACGTATAAAATTTCTTTTCAGGCGTAGTAATAGGAACAGAAAACATTAAAAATGACCTTTCTGAGCTATCTATAGATGGGTATAATGGACTAGGATTCACTGAAAAATGCATACCATAACTATTATTAAAAGTGTCACCAACTGCACGAGCACCAATAGCAAAACTTTGAGCTTTACGAATTGATAATGCTATATCATCAGTCAGATTCTGCAGAGAAACATTGGAACTAAACCCACCATAATTAAAAATTGCGGTACTACTAATACCCAAAAATATCGATATAACCACCATAAGTTCTATCATAGTTAGACCAGAATTTTTAGATACTTTTTTATTATATTTTATTACTCTATTTATATTAAACATCATATAAATGAATTAAAATTGAAACATTCTTGCTAAGGTAGAAATATCCAAACCAAAAAGAAAAACAATAAATGTACCGACTATCAAAAATGGGGCAAAAGGTATCTCGGTCTTCATGTTTATTCGCCCAACCTTGCCATTAAATATATTCCTTGATAAGAACATAATTATGAGACTTATTATAGCTCCAATCCAAAAAGATAAAATGATAGCTGAGAGACCTAAATAAAGCCCAAGCATCCATCCAAGACCCAGCATAAGCTTCGCATCTCCGAGACCCATCCACTTCCCTCGAGATAAAAGCCAAAGAAGAGCAAAGGGTAAAGCAAGTAGTGGACCAGCTATAAAAGAGGAAAAAGAAGGTAAAATAAATAAAGGACCAAAAGAAGTAGAATTTACAAATATAGATAAAAAAGCAAAAAAAGAAAAAGTATAAACGAGCATATCTGGGATAATCTTGTGACGGAAATCATAAACAGATATTACAATTAAAAGTGAGAAAAGGAAAATAAAGAATACTACAAGAAATAAGTAGGAGAAAATTGAAAATAAAAGTAGTGGTATAAAGTGATATATAATTAAAACAAAAATTATCCCTGTAATGAATTCAATGAGTGGGTACTGGTGAGAAATCCTCTCTGCACAACGCCTGCACTTGCCAAGCTGAAATAAATATGAAAATAAAGGGATGAGCTCATACCAGCGAAGTGTACGGCTACAAGTCATACAGATGGATCTACCAGTTGTGATAGATTTACCTGTATTAAATCTAAAAATGACAACATTTAGGAAACTTCCGATAATAGTCCCAAGTAAAAAGATAAAAATAAATATAAGTAAATTCATACTTATATTATACCACCCACTTAAACAAAAAACCAATCCGTCTTATGATGGATTGGTTTTTTGAAAAATCAACTATTAAGGTGTTGGACACGCAAGAACAGTTACTGGTAAAAATGTAGTCCTTGTCTTAGAAGCTCCAAGACTATCTACACAATACATATCAGTAGCGCCAGTACTAGCCACCAACGGAGCCTCTACTACCCATGAGTTCTCATCTGAACGACAAGTTATTTTATCATAAGCACCAACAGCTGTACCTGTGCTCTGAATAGTAGCTGTAACTCCCACACTTTCCTGAAGAGCAACCAATAACCCACCAGTAGTTCCACCTAGAACCGTAGGGCCAAAACCGTTACTGGATGCAATTGCTGTACATATATTTGCAAAGCTATCATCGTGAGTTGAAGCATAGAGCTCTGCTTGAGCTCTCATACTAGCTAGTGTAGACTTCACAGAAGTATCCTTTCCTTTATCTCGTGCTGATGAAAGTGAAGACAAAACAACTGAAGACAATATACCAATAATTGCAATAACAACTAAAAGTTCAATAAGCGTAAAACCTTTATTTCTTTTCATATTTAAAAAATTAATTAATAATGTTTTATAATGCGACCCTACTTACTTTTTAATAACTTTATTATATCATATAACTATAAAAATAACACAACTGAAAACAAAAGCACCCCATATGGGGTGCTTTTGTTTAAATTATTTAAAATTTATTGACAAATTGTATCATCACCCTCTAAAAGAGTAGCGACTTCTGAAGAAGAACCTGTACTATCTATACAATGCATCTTAGGTGTAACTTCTGTAGTACCTATCAAAGGAGCTTCCACTGCCCAAGAGAGACCATCAGCATTTACGTGACAAGTTATAACATTGTAAACACCCGCAGTTGCTATTGCAGTTACAACACTAGAATTTACAACTCCTTCTGAGTCTAAGATTGCCTTAAGCAAACCAGGACCTGCAGCACCTCCAAGACCACTATCAGCTACAGCAGCTTCACAAAGACCTAGATAATTCCCTACTTTTGTATTATAAAGCTCTGCTTGAGCTCTGATACTTGAAAGCTGTGACTTTACAGCTGCATCTTTACTTTTATCACGTGCTGATGAAAGTGAAGCGAGAACGACAGATGCTAATATTCCTATAATAGCTATAACAACCAACAATTCAATAAGCGTAAAACCTTTATTTTTATTCATAATTTTTCCCAATTTATATGGAAACCTAATAATAATTTGTCTTTTTTAAAAGACGCGACCTTACTTAATAATATAATCTATGATGAACAAAGAAGATCTCCTGTACCAACATTAAGCTGAAGTCCATTACCTGTAGAGAGTTGTGTTCCTTGTGTAGTACCAGTGTCTGTAGTAATACCTCCTAAAGCACTAGCAGTGGCAGCAGTAGCAGTCCCCCCAGAAAAACCAGAATATCCTGTATAATCAGCACAATAAAACAAACCATCAATCTTTGCTTCTGCAGCCCATTTAAATGCTGGAACACCTGTAGCTGTATCTTGCCCACATTTAACTTGTGTTGTTTTAGAAGATGCTAAAGTTAGATAAGTTGTCAACGCCCTTAAACCACCAATTGCTGTTGATGTACAAATATCTGCAACATATCTACCTCTTATTACTCCGATCTCTGCTTGGGCTCTCATAGAGGATAGTGTAGATTGGACTGCTGCAACTTTACCTTTTGTTCGAGCCTTACCTAGTGAAGCTAAAACAACAGATGCAAGAATACCAATAATTGCAATAACAACCAACAATTCAATAAGTGTAAAACCCTTATTTTTATTTTTATTCATACTTAAAATTTAATTAATAATTATCTTTAATATAAAAGACGCGACCTTATTTTTAATATATACTTTATTATACCATATAAAGTTTTGAAAAGCACAATACCTACTACTAACTATCCTATATTCCTCCAGCAATGTTATATATCGGCATCAAAACAGAAGTAAGGAGAACCCCCACTCCGAGTCCTAAAGCCACAATCATCATAGGTTCTATCAGAGAAACCATTGTATCCACTGCTTCGTTTACTTCACGAGCATAAAATTTACCCAGTGTTTTAAGGATACTTCCAAGTGACCCCGTCTCCTCCCCCACACGTATCATACCCGTCATAATAGCTGGAATTTCAGGATGCATAGCAAATGATTCAGATAATGAGTTACCTGCTTTAACTTTCTCTGTGGCATCTTTTAATAAATCTTCAAAGACTCTATTCCCAACCACTATAGAAGTAAGCTCAATAGAACGAATAATAGTGATACCAGATGAGAGCATCGTATCCATATTGTCTGCTATTCTTGAAAGATAAAGCTTGCTATATATATTCTTGAAAACAGGAACTGTGAGCTTTAATCCATCTAAATATTTTTTACCAGAATCTGTTTTACTTAATCTAATTATATAAAAAATGAAAACGACTATTCCAATAGCTACAAAGATCCCATAATTAATTAAAAGGTCACTTAATCCAAAAACAATTTTAGTAGAGAAGGGTATCTCTTGACCTGAATCTTTAATTATAAGAGCTAGTTTAGGAACAATAAATACGAACATAAGTATCATAACTACAAAGAAAACTCCTATGACAAACCCAGGATATATAAGGGCATTCTTGGTCTTGGAAGTAAGCTGATACTGACGGTCTAGATACTCTGCCAAGTATGAAAAGGTCTGAGTAAGCTTACCTGACTCTTCTCCAGCCTTTACCATATTCACATAAAAAATAGAAAATATATCAGGGTGACGAGACAAAGCTTCAGAGATAGATACACCAGACTCAATATCTGTAGATACAGTATTTAAAACTTTCACTAGGCCTGCATTCTCAGTATTGGAAGCAAGTAAATTGAAAGCCTTCAACGCTGAAACTTGTGCTTCAAATAAAGTAGATATTTGTCGTGACATTATCACGATATCTTTCATCTTTATTTTCTTATGGAAAAAAGACAACCCCATTATACCTCCCTTTACTTCTTCTTCTTTTATAGAAGAAACTATCAACCCCCTACGCTGAAGAGCCGAAATAGCAGAATCCTTGGACGAAGCGTCTATTGAGCCGTTCTTTTTCTCCCCTAAATTTGTAATGGATTCGTAATTAAATAACATAAAATTAAATCATACGCTCGAGAGCTTTTGGATTAAATGAATATTGATATGCACTTTCAAGAGTTATCTCCCCTTTGGCTACTAATTCAATAAGGTATCTATTCATATCTATCATTCCCTGCTCAGAAGAAGTCTCTATCACGGTATTAATCTCGTGAGTTCTCTTCTCTCTGATAAGATTTGCAACTGCATTATTATTTATAAGTAATTCAAAAGCTGGAATTCGCCCCCCTGTAATACGAGGAATCAAACGCTGAGAAAGTATCCCCACCAAGCTTGAAGCCAACTGTAGCCTTATCTGCTCTTGCTGATTCGCGGCAAAAGAATCTATAATACGGTCAATAGTCTGAGGAGCATTGTTCGTATGAAGGGTAGAAAATACCAAGTGCCCTGTCTCAGCTGCGGTTACGGCTGCAGAAATTGTCTCGTTGTTGCGCATTTCACCAATAAGTATGACGTTCACATCTTCACGAAAAGCTGACTTGAGCGCAATAGGGAAATCTTTAGTATCAAGACCTATCTCACGCTGGTCTACTATGGATCTATCCTGTGGATAAACATGCTCTATAGGATCTTCGATAGTTATGATGTGAGTAGTACTTTCCTTGTTTATAAAGTTGATCATTGTTGAAAGTGTAGTGGATTTACCTTGCCCTACAGGACCAACAACTAGAAAAAATCCCTGCTTCTTTAATGCAAAAGTTTTAAGAATTGCAGGTAAAGAGAGTTCTTCAAAAGTTTTCGCTTTTGGCACAAGACGAAGTGCTATGCATATACCATTCCTTTGGAAAAATGCATTGCCACGAAGGTGAGTCACTCCTTTAAAGGAATAAGAGAAGTCCATTTCTTTCTCTTCTAAGAATTTAGCAGTCTTCTCTTTACCCAAAAGTACACCTAAAATACTCATCATATCTTCTTCTTTTAAAACTTCTTTATTCGTAAGGAAAACAAGCTGTCCATTGATACGTACAGCGGGCTTCCTACCAACACCCAAATGCAAATCTGACCCATCTTCATGGATTAGACTGGTTAATATTTCATCTAAATATTTATTATAATCCATTATTTAATTCTTTTTTTCACTGATAATATTTCTTACTTTTTCTATTACTTCTGTGGGTGTACTTGAAGCTTTCACTATATATCCCGAAGCACCAAGTGCCTCCCCGCGTGCTACATCCGATGGCTGACCTCTATTTGAAAGAATAATTTTAATCGCATCAGCCCCCAATTTCTCTTCTTTCATTTTCTCCATCAACTCAAACCCATCCATTACGGGCATCACAATATCAAGCAATATAATATCAGGAGAAAATCCACCACGAAGCTTCTCTAATGCAACCTCAGGACCTAATGCAGAAGTTACATCAAAATTAGATTTACTAAACTTGAGAGCGTACATGTCCAAAAGAAAATTATCATCATCAATAATAAAAATTTTTTTGTTTGTTTCCATATATATATTATACACCTATTTTAAAAGTTGTATACTTCTTGGAATGGGACAAGACCATTCATACTTTTAATAATTGCATCTTCACGAATAGTTATCATTCCCCTCGAACGGGCCAATTTAAAAATTTCAGATTCTTGTGGTCTTCTGAGGATTATTTCCTGCATTTCTTTATCTATTTTAAACATTTCATAGACAGGTACTCTCCCAGAAATACCAGAAGCACATTCTGGAGACGATACTGCTTCATAAATAGAATCTTTTAAGTTTAATTTAACCCTAAATTCTTCAGGTAATCCTACGAAATGTTTGTCTAACATTATTTTAGTAGCTTCATCTATAGGAAGATTTTTCTTTGAACTTGGATGTATCCTTCTTGCTAATCTCTGTGCTATACAAAGAACTAATGTAGGAGCAATAAGATAAGGATCAATACCCATATCAATAAGACGAGGAATTGCACCCACTGCACTATTAGTATGGAGAGTGGAGAAAACAAGGTGCCCAGTAAGAGCAGCTTGAATAGCAAGCTCTGCGGTTTCTTTATCACGAATCTCACCAACCATTATAATATTTGGGTCTTGTCTTAAAATAGAACGAAGTCCTGAAGCAAAAGTATAGCCTATTTCAGGAGCTACCTGAGATTGATTAACTCCATCTATATGATACTCTACTGGATCTTCGAGTGTAATAATATTCTGTTTTTCATGATCAAGTTCACTTATCATTGAATTTAATGTAGTTGTCTTACCAGATCCTGTAGGGCCAGTAATAAGAACAAGACCATAGGGGCGAACTAAAGCTTCCTTCACGAGTGCTAAATTATCTGGCGACATATTAAGATCATTTATAGGCTTGACCCCTCTTTCTGAATCCAAAATACGCATAACTACCTTTTCCCCATAATAAGAAGGCATAGTAGATACACGATAGTCAATCTTGCGTCCTTCCATCTTTGTAGTGAATCCTCCATCTTGTGGTTTACGTTTTTCATCAAGTCGTAGCTTTGCTAATATTTTAATACGAGCAACAACTCCATTATAAACACTGACAGGCAAAATTAAAGAATTATGAAGAACTCCATCCACACGAAAACGTACTCTTATCCTATCACCTGCATGTTCTATGTGGATATCTGATGCATTCCCTTCAACGGCATGTCGTAATATAACTGCCACAATTTTAATCACAGGAGCATCCTCTGTAATTCTCTCTTCTTGTTTTGAAGCTAAGGGATCTTCTTTTTTGTTTTTATCTTTTGGATTATCTTCTCCAGCATTTGCAATTTCTTGATCAAGCTCAGAGAGAGCCAAGTCAACTTCACTCCCGAGAGCATCATACCTCTCTATTAATTTATTATAAATAGAATTACTAATTAAAAACAGTTTAAATGGCTTATCCATTTTTGCAGTTATAAATGTGAGTACATCTATAGCTTGCACATTCTCTGGATCAATTATACCAATTTCTAAAACATTATTTACAATACCTATTGGTATAAAATGATAAGTCTTTGCTGTCTCTGAAGGAATTATTTTTAAAACGGATGGAATTACAATACTTGGGTCTATCTTCTTGATTGGAATATTATAAATGGTCCCCTTTAATTCAAGGATTGTGTCTTCACTTATATTACTATTGATAAGAGCCTGCTCTACATCACCGTTATATCTATCTTCGGCTTTTTTAACTATCTCAGGCACTTGATCTTCAGTTAGAAGACCGTGTTTTACTAATTCTTCTAGTATCATCATATTAGTTTGTATAAAATGGTATTATATCCCCTAAAATTATATTACCATTTACATTTGCAACTGCTCTAAAGAAATATTGGGTCTTAGTTGCAAGGCCTATTACATTTGAAGCAAAACTTCCAACTAAAGAAGGAGTTGCCTTAGGGGTAACCCTACCCAAAGCTTGCGTAACACCATACTCAAAATAAAGATTATCAGATGTTGCACCTTCTAGTGAACCATTCAAAACAACTGATCTGTTTGTTATTAGAGTAGGTGGGTTGGTCTTTAGTATAATAGCGGGTCTATTACTTGCAATAGCACTTTCTGTAGGAGCAAATGGATTAATACGTCCATATGGTACAGGCTCTAACCTTATATTGTTATCTTTCAAAAGCTCAAATGCTTTATCTGTAAATAAAGTTGTATCAACCTTAATAGTTGTAAGAGAAGCTAGCTTTGAAAGAAAAGCTGTATCCTCGGCGAGTTGATTACTTGATGATGTAGGAGTAGGCACGACAGCTGTACTATCTAATGATGAAGTAAGAGAAGCATCTTCGTCATCTACTGCTGCTTCTGACTTCAAATCATTATAGAAATAAGAGTAAATTCCAAAGATGGAAACTATTATAAAAGATACTATTAAAAATTTATTGTATTTTGTATGCATAAAATTATTTGAGCCAATAAGTTTCAACTTTTAATGAATAACGATAAACATTTGGATCTACCCCTGAAACAGGTTTACCACTAGAATCAGGAACAACAAATGATATAGACTTTACATCAGCAAGTCTCAAATTAAATTCTAGATCTTTTAAGAAAAGAACAAATGAATCATAATCTCCTTCTGTTGTAAATTC
>Ga0172379_10006748_pt1 | contig 15198 bp, 13 predicted proteins | sample GrowelOW334metaG_FD_119756 | JGI IMG/M metagenome (GOLD analysis project Ga0172379, IMG submission 119756) | Groundwater microbial communities from an aquifer near a municipal landfill in Southern Ontario, Canada - Groundwater well OW334 metaG | ecosystem: Environmental > Aquatic > Deep...
AGCCGAAGGAACAGCCTTTTCGGTCGGCGTGATATCGTAACCGCGCTTGCGGATGCTCTCGATCCCCGCTTCGCTGTTTTCACAGAATCTCAGCTCAATCCGATCCACGTGCTTAACCAAGTTATTCGTTGTGCGGGTACCCATTTTTCCGCCGGCGCCGATGACGGTTACCTTTATCTTATTGCCCATCGTATAAACCTCCGAATAAAGCTATCCTAAGTCAAACATCTGATGTTTGACTTAGGATAACAGAGCATATTTCCTATGTCAATTTTTTTCGGTTTGAATCCATTCAATGCAACAAGTACAATATATGATACTTGCCATATCGATAATATAATAGTAATATAGTAATGTACCGGTTGATCGGCCGGATATCTTCAGGAGGAACTTCGAACATGAAAGGAAAACTCATCGCACTCGGTATGGTTCTCGCTCTGGTTACGGGGACCGCATTCGCCCAAACAGCAACAAAATACTTCGTCGCTCATCAGGGCGGATATATCGGTGAGGCGACGGTAAGCGTCGACAAAGCCGGAAAAGTCACCGCGGCGAGCATCGTCGAATGGCAGGGACCGGGCGGCTGGGCGGAAAACAATTCCCCCGACGGCAAGGCAATCGTGGACGGCGCGATCGTACGCGTACCTGATCCGATGGCTAACTTGGGCAGCTCCGACCCCGAAATCAAAGGCTACATGTTCTACATTTATAACCAAGTAGAGAAAGGCCCCTCTGCCTGGTCACAGTTCACCCCCGGAAAAACCGGCTTTGTTCGCCCCGGACGTCAGTGGGAACGCGACTTTGAAGGCATGATGAGCAACCCCATCCGCTCAGAAGCCTACGCGAAAGCCGCCAAGGCCGACACCCTGGTTAACGTGAAGATTGAGGGCCTGAAGGTTACGGTCGGCAAAAAAGCTTCCGAGACCATCCACTACGGTCACATGAACAAGGCGGACAAGAACTCCGTCTACATGGCTCTCGGCGCCGACGGTATCGGTTACCGATACAACAACAAGGCCATGCTCGATTTTTTCAAGGCCCATCCGATGGCGAACTTTGCCGCGGCGACTATGAAGAAAGCGAAAGTGACCGTTAAAGAAGACAAAAATATCGACGCGAAAGCCGACGTATCCAAGTACGTTGCCGCCGAAGATACGGTATACGTCGTAGCCGACGCGGTCACCGGCGCCACCTACTCCGACTACCAGCACTATTCACTGGAACTCCAGGCTGCCTACAAGCTGGCTTTGGCCGACCAAGTTCTTAAAGCCAAGAAATAATTTTCACTTTTTTATCCGCAAAGCCGGACATCCATAGCGGGCGTCCGGCTTTTTTTCGCAAATTCTCAAAAATCTCTCATCAACTGGGCGCAAGTCCATTGACAATGAGGCCTTCCGGTTTTTATTATCCCCCTCGACAAGAAAAAATCCCTAAAACGGGAGGGCTGAATGGTTAATCGTTCCGCCTTTTATTCCGACGAGCAATGGGCTCGTTTCATGGCCGCCGCGGAAGGGAAAGAGACTCCCTGCATCGTCGTCGACCTCGGTATCGTCAAGGCGAACTACCAACGCCTTTGCGAATTATTCCCCTTCGCAAAACAGTATTACGCGGTCAAGGCAAACCCGGCGCCGGAAGTAATATCCCTTCTTAAAGAGCTCGGCTCCAATTTCGACATCGCATCGCGGTGGGAACTGGACAAGGTTCTCCGTCTCGGCGTAACGCCGGATCGGCTGTCGTACGGCAACACGATCAAAAAAGCGCGCGACGTCGAGTATTTCTATGAAAAAGGCGTACGCATGTACGCGACCGACAGCAAGTCGGACTTGCACAATATCGCTTCTCAAGCGCCCGGTTCGAAAATATATGTTCGAATCCTGGTAGAAGCGTCGCAATCCGCAGACTGGCCCCTTTCAAGAAAGTTCGGCTGCCATCCGGATATGGCGTATAACCTCCTGGTGGAGGCGAAGCGACTCGGCCTGGATCCAGTCGGCATCTCCTTCCACGTCGGAAGCCAGCAACGCGACATCGGTCAATGGGACGAAGCCATCGCCAAGACCAACTACCTGTTCCGCGCGCTGGAAGAGGAAGAAGGCATCACCCTCAGCATGATCAACATGGGAGGCGGTTTCCCGGCGCACTACAAAACGGCGGCCAACGAGCTGCCCGTCTACGCCAAGGAAATCAACCGATACCTCCACGAGGACTTCGGCGAGGAATTGCCGGAAATCATCCTGGAACCCGGTCGTTCCATGGTCGGCGACGCAGGCATCCTTGTCAGCGAAGTCGTACTGGTATCGCGCAAGAACAACACCGCTCTGCAGCGCTGGGTCTACACCGACGTCGGCAAGTTCAACGGCCTCATCGAGACCCTGGACGAATCGATCAAATACCCGGTGGTGACCGACCACGACATGAACCACAAACAGGGCGACGTCATCATCGCCGGCCCCACCTGCGACAGCATGGACATCATGTACGAAAAGGCGCACTACCAGCTGCCGCTCAACCTGGTTTCCGGGGACAAGCTGTACTGGTTATCGACTGGAGCGTATACCTCCAGCTACGCGTCGGTGGAGTTCAACGGGTTTCCGCCGATAAAGGCGTACTTCATAGACCCGGAAGACTAAGCGAGGGGATGCCCCCGTCAAAGGGGGATCGCGGTTTTCGGATAATTACCGGGCTGCCTGGACAACTCCATTCGCTCGCTTGTCCTCGGACCAGTAGGTCCTGCGGGAAGCGCTCGCGAACGGAGTTGTCCGGCGCGCCCGGCCTTTTCGGAAAACGCGTTACCACCGATGGTCGCGGTTCCCCCTCGCTCGGGCTTCCTCACCCGGGGGCCGGTGTCTCAACGCGGTCTCGGAGAGCCCGCGCGAAACCGATCCCGGAACGGGTTCGGTGATCCCTCGCTACCCCCAAGTCCGGGTTCAAAATACAGCATTAGGAAGACAAACGGGCCACTTTCGTAAAGAAACCAGCGGTTTCCATCTCGCGCCATTTACGACAATGGCCGGAGCGCGCCCGTACAAACCGGGTGTGAGCGCTTCCCGCAGCCTACTGGCGAGGACTCGGCATCCATGCCGACGCAGAATCGCGAAAAGCGATTCTGCACCTTCATACTGCCGCGGCATCCATGCCGCGGTTGCGTCCCGCGCCCAAGGATGGGCGCGTAGGAAAAAGTGCAGATCGTTAACGATCTGCACCACCATGGATGGCGAAGGCAGCTCCGGTATTTTCCGTAAATGGCGCTAAAACGCCCACCCGAAAGCCAACGTCACATATGGACAAAAATCTTGACCGATTATCCAACGTGCATACTCAACTCCGCCGCCGACGTCGAACAGGAAATTACCGGCGTGTTTCCACTGATACCCCGCCGTCGCGCGGGCGTATTTGAATACCCCGTTAGCGGTTATTTGCATACCGGCCATCGCGTTCAGATATAATCCGAGCGGCGCTTTCCCGAGCGGAAACACACTCACCCCGCCGGTTAGGTCGGCCGCGACGGGTAAGGGGAACAACGTGATGACATCAAGGCTCGCGTCAAGAGATACCCAATTACAGAATCCCCACTGGAAGGTTAAAGGCAGCGTAAAGACCGGCCAGAAACCCCGAGCGCTTTCAACTACCATGCATACGCCCTGACCAGGATTCAACTTGAAAACCTTATTCGGTGTCCGCTCATCAGCGGACACATTGAAAAAGAGAGCACAACCCATGACGAAGATCGCCGCGTTTTTTTTCATTGCCTGTTCCTTTTAGTTCGTCGGGAAGGGAATTGTTGCCAGGACATTTCCGCTGAGCGAATCAACCACCGCGCACGCGTCTCCGCAACCCCGAAGAGGTGATTCCAGCGCAAGGCCATCTGGCCGCGCCTCAATCATTTCCCATCGGAACCGAAACCTCTGCGAAATGATAACACGAACCGATACAGCCTCGCCATTTACGCCAATGGCCGGAGCGCGCCCGTACAAACCGTGTGTGAGCGCTTCCCGCAGCCTACCGGCGAGGACAAGCGAACACACGGTTTGTACGAAGGCAGCTCCGGTATTTAACCGAAAAAAGCGCCGCTACGATCCTGCTTTCTTCTCCATCTTGGCCCAGGTCTCGAGAGCGTCATAGTCCGCCCCGGTCCTCTCGGCTATCGGCTTATTGCATACTATTTCAACACCCATTCTGCTGATTTTAGTTATAATTCCACAGAATAGATGTTGAATTCCGATCCACACGGGCATATACTTACAATACTATGTTTTCCCGAATCCTTGACCTTCAGAATTTGATAGACAAAAAATCGTTGTTTCTATTCGGGCCCCGCAGTACCGGCAAAACGACACTGCTGCGGCAACGATTTTCAGACAAATCGATAATCAACTTGCTGAGAAGCTCCGTTTTCATATCCCTATCCGCTCAACCGGGGCTCATCCGCGACATGGCCCACCTGATAAGCAAGAACGACCCGGCCGTCGTAATTGATGAGATCCAAAAACTTCCCGAATTGCTCGATGAGGTCCATGACCTGATCGAGACGGAAGGGATACGCTTTATCCTGACCGGCTCCAGCGCGCGAAAGCTGCGAAACAGCGGTGTGAATCTGCTTGCCGGACGAGCTTGGCAATGCGATCTTTTTCCTCTCGTTTCCGCCGAGATTCCCCAGTTCGATTTGGAACGCTATCTTCGCTTCGGAGGACTCCCGCAAGTCTATTCCAGCGACGATCCCGAAGAAGAGCTGGATGCGTACGTCAACCTGTATTTGAAAGAGGAAATCAAAGAGGAATCGCTCGTTCAGAAAATCACCCATTTCAGCCGATTCTTGCGTATCGCGGCGTCGGCGAATACCGAGCAGATCAACTATGCCAATATCGCAAGCGATTCAGGTATTCCCGCGTCCTCGGTCCGCGCATGGTTCGATATCCTAAGCGACACATTCATCGGTTTCACGCTGGAGCCGTGGCGTCTCTCGGCCAAACGGAAAGCCGTCGCGACAGCCAAATTCTACTTTTTCGACATCGGCGTAGCAAACTTCCTCCGCGGTACGACAAACATCGATCGAAACAGCGCCGAATTCGGCAAATCTTTCGAACACTTCATCGCCATGGAGTTGCGGGCGTGGTTATCGTATCGCCGGATACACAAAGACCTATGCTACTGGCGAACCCAATCCGGCCAAGAAGTCGACTTTCTGATAGGGAACGATGTCGCGATCGAGGTGAAAACCGCCTTGAAAGTCAACGACAAACACCTTTCCGGCCTACGCGCGTTGCGGGAAGAAGGGATCGTTAAAAAGATGCTGCTGGTATCCTTTGACGAACTAGATAGGCAAACGGAAGACGGCTGCCTGCTGCTGCACTGGCGCAGTTTCCTCTCTTATATGTGGGATAAAAACCTGGAGTTGTTATAAAGCATCTCAATACACCCAGCCGAAAGAGGCCGAAAGGTACGGATTATACGACCCACTCAAATACCCGATGTACTTGATTCCAGCACCACAGTCAAATACTGCACCGGTGTTCGTCGACCACTGTACACCCGCAGAGGCACGCCAATAGGGATAAAAGCCGTTGACCGAAACAGCAGTCCCTCCCATCGCGTTCAGGTATGGGCCGAACGGAGCTTTTCCCAACGGATACAAGCTGACGCCGCCTGAGAGCATGGCTCCTGCGGGAATGGGGAACAAAAAGGCGATATCCACGGACGCGTCAAGAGTCATCCAGGGACAAAATGACCATTGATAGGTGATCGGCAAGTAAAAGATGAACCAGGTCGACATAAACGTGAAATTGTTGGTCCCGGTCAAAACGGCTTCGCCTAGGTTTATTTTGAGGACCTGCTCTGGACGCTTCGGTTCGTCGGCGAATGAGTAGAAAATGAAGCCGCAAAGCAAACAGAAGAAAATCGTTTTTTTGATCGTATGAACTCCTTTTTTATTCAACCGGGAAGGGAATAGTAGCCAGCACGCTTCCGGTAAGCGAATCAACGACGGCGCATGCGTCTCCGCCCGATGGGGGATATAGGTGAAAATACAGCTTGTTCTTGTATGTATCCATGATGTGTGAAAACCGAAAATCATTGCCGAGCGGAGGGATCGCCCTCTTCAACAAGAGGGTATCGGGATCGATAATATACGTAATCCTGTCGCCCTTCTCCGGTCCGTCCTTCCCGCATTGAAAGACAAGTTCGGTATCCGTGGCAAAAAAACAGTACAAATCGAAATCACCGGTAGCGTCGCTGTGTGGATGCGTACCGTACGCGGAGTCGGTATTGATAAGAGCGACGCGTTTCATCGACGGAAATTCGTGTACGTATAGTCTATGTGTAAGCTGCGAAATCGTATACAACCTACCTCCGAGAAGAATAGGAAACAGGAGCGCTTCGGTTTTGAGGTCTGCGGCCATTTCCTTTTCCCATCGCCAGTTTTTCTTGACCGTATCCACTACAAGGAATTGGGTCTCCCAAGATTTTGCCGGATTGGCACCGAAGACGAGGTACGCGACATCACCGGCTCTGAACAGCCGCCGGATGTGAGAAGAACTCCGTAGACTCTGACTATCGAAAATATGCTCGCCGCTGTTGATATCGGTAATGGAAAACGCGAAACCCGAGCTGTACAAGTTCGCACTGCCCGAGAAGACAAGGTCGTTGATCACAAACGGATCGGTCGGATTCGGATTGACCGAATACGTTCTGTCAACGGTTCCGCTCGTGGAAATCCGAACGAGAAACGATCCCCACACATTGCCGGAGACCATCGGTATCGCGGTGTAGATTCTCCCTATGGAATCAACCGACGCGCCCATGCAGTAGAGTGCGTGGGACTTCATGACGTAGGCGGTCACCAACTGATCATTGTCCGCGTCGATTCCGATTACCGATTTCCCCATGCCGAACCAGAGAGTCGTTTCAACGGGCGCGGAACCGTCGATTCTTCTAATGTCCGGAGTCGTTAATTGCCGGCACGACAATGTTAACAAGCAGACGAAGCAAACACCGAATAGTCTATACCATTTTGTTGTTCTCATATCCCGACTCCGGAGCCTCACCTATTTTGGATCAAAACCGACCCAGGCCGTGCCGTTAACGATCCGGTCGGGAAGGCAGGTCATATCCTCAAACGTCCACCACATAAATTGCCAATACCGCGAAGGTTCGGTATCGTACCCCGCCATGCGCCACGCCTGCCACACGATCCGGGCGCAGGTGAAGCCATCGGTAAACGGAGAATAGCGGCCAGCGAGTAATCCATACGGAAATCCTATGAATATTTCTCCCGCACCACACGCGTTGGTGCCTTCGGACGCGTTTGCACCGTTCGGGTAACACGCGACAAGGCCCGCACATGATGAAGTAAAGGCATCGGTACGCTGAAAACCAACGCCGGTACCTCCCGTGGAACTAGAACCTGACGAGCCGATCATCCCACTGGAGCCGGAACCGAATATGCCGTAGACATTGGGATCAGCTCCGTAATACGCGCCGCGATCATCGCGCATTGACGAATGCTTCCACTTCCCAGAAATTAACCACTCGGTTCCTTCCGCCCCGCTCATACCGTATGCGCCGAAAATCGTCCCGTTCTGAAAAGCGTGCGCCTGCTGAACGCTATACAAGGAACGGGTGCCGGCCGATCTGATAGTCCGCGACGCCTGTTCGGTTTCCGCCTTTAACGACAAATACTTCTCATACAGACCCTGCTCTTTTAAATACGCGATGAGTAGATTCTCATCACCGTACATCGCGTACCCGATGATCTTTTCTCGGACCCCCGGTACGTATTCCTCAGGTGTTATCGCACGTTCACTGTTCAAGGCTCTGGCTTTTTGATCGTCCATTGCCGACGGAACACCTTCATAGAACGCGGCGCAGGCCGCGTCCATTTTCGCGAACGCAGCATCTTGCGTCATGGAAGAATCGGATGAAGGAGACAGGTCCTGAATTGCTTGGCTACATCCGAAAAGTAGGAACGCTGCGACACCGACAATAATAGCGGCAAACTTACTTCTTTTCATACGGAACTCCATTAATTAATAATTTTTACCTTTTCGGCCGATCAGGTTAATAAACCCTACCCCCCCCCCCCCGAGAATTTGTCAAGCTTTTTTTATCTTTTTTAAATTCATAATCAGAGGCACCGGAAAAACGCGAAGCCGCGATTTCCGAAACCCCAAAGTTCGGCATTCGATCCTCTGTTGTGTTCTTCGAAGTATTGATTGATGCGCCGAGCGTCCGCGGCGCGGAAGAATCCATGCCGTCACAGAATCGTCCGATTCTGCACCAACGACTACCGCGGCATCCCTGCTGCGCCTTTATCGGCAAAGGCCGGGGCGCGCCAGTAAACTCAGTGGACGAGCGGTTCCGCAAGCTTCGGACCTCCGGTCCGCCGCCTGTGGATTGTTCGCCGCAGGGATTAATCGGGCACTCTTGCTTCCTTACCCGGGGGGAGCGTGACCTGTACGCGGTCTCGGGGAACCCGCCTCGCAACATATCAGGCTCGAGTCCCATCGCCAACGGAGAGATGCTTGACCAATTTGTGATAACAGACACCGTAGGGCAATCCTTTGACCAAAAGGCCGGAGCGCGCCCGTATAAACCGTGTGTGAGCGCTTCCCGCAGGCCCTCCGGGCCGAGGACAAGCGAACACACGGTTTATACGAAGGCAGCTCCGGTATTTTTCCCTAAATGGCGCTCTAAGATCCTGCTTTCTTCTCCATCTTGGCCCAGGTATCGCGTAATCCTACCGTACGATTGAACACGGGTTTGCCGTTCGAGGTATCGGGATCGCGGACGAAATAGCCTACGCGTTCGAACTGGTAGCGATCGCCCTCTTTTGCGCCGGCTACGCAGGGTTCAGCATACGCGGTCGCGGCGGTTTCCAGGGAATCGGGGTTGAGGTTGTCCATGAAGGAAGCGCCCGGGGCGACGTCCATCGGGCGCTCTACCGAGAAAAGGTAATCGTAGAGGCGGGCTTCAATGGGAAGGGCGGTGGCGGCGGAGAGCCAGTGGATGGTGCCCTTCACTTTTTTGTTGTCGGGGGCGTTTCCGCCCTTGGTGTCCGGGTCGTAGGTGCAGCGAACCGCGGTGATCTCTCCGGTTGCCGGGTCTTTGTCGAAACCGGTGCAGGTGACGATATACGCGTAGCGCAGACGCACAGAGTTGCCGGGGAAAAGGCGGAAGTATTTGGGCTGCGGCACTTCCTGGAAGTCGTCCCGCTCGATCCAAAGTTCCTTAGAAAAAGAGATTTTGCGGCTTCCCGCGGCAGGGTCCTCAGGGTTGTTTACCGCGTCCAGTTCCTCGATCTTGCCTTCGCTCCAGTTCTCCACGATGAGCTTGAGCGGCTTGATCACGGCCATGACGCGGTTTACCTTTTTGTTGAGGTCTTCGCGGAGGCAGTGCTCCAGGAGCGCGACGTCGACCATGCTGTCGGTCTTGGCCACACCGATGCGGCTCATGAAGTCGCGGATGGCTTCGGGGGTGTAGCCGCGGCGGCGGAGGCCGGAAATCGTCGGCATGCGCGGATCGTCCCAGCCGGACACGCGCTTTTCGTTGACCAGCTGCAGTAGCCAGCGTTTGGAAAGCACCGTGCGGGTGATGTTGAGCCGCGCGAACTCGATCTGGCGGCTCGGGAACACCTCGGCGGCGTTGATGAACCAATCGTAAAGCGGACGGTGGATTTCGTACTCAAGAGAACAGAGCGAATGGGTGATGCCTTCCTTCGCGTCGGAAAGCGGATGCTGGAAGTCGTACATCGGGTAGATGCACCACGCGCTGCCCACACGGTAGTGCGGCATACGACGAAGGCGATACATGACCGGGTCGCGCATCACGAGGTTCGGGTGAGCCATATCGATCTTTGCGCGGAGCGTCTTGGCGCCGTCGGCGAACTCCCCCGCGCGCATGCGGGCGAAGAGATCCAGGTTTTCTTCGGCGGAACGGTCACGATAGGGGCTGTTCTTTCCGGGAGGCGTCAGGGTGATGTTATGTTTGTCGGGAACGGCGGTCCCGCGGTACACGCGAATTTCCTCGTCGGAAAGGTCATCAACATAAGCCACACCTTTTTTTATGAGCTTGATGGCCAGTTCGTAGAGGTATTCGTAGTAGTCGCTGGCGTAGTATTCGCGGTCTTCCCAGTCGTAGCCGAGCCACTTCAGGTCGCGTTTGATCGCCTCGACATAGGAGATGTCTTCTTTCTCCGGATTCGTGTCGTCGAAGCGCAGATTGCACTTGCCGCCGAATTGGGAGGCGACGCCGAAGTCCACGGAGATAGCCTTGGCGTGGCCGATGTGAAGCCAGCCATTGGGCTCGGGCGGGAAACGCGTGTGCACGTAGGAATAGCGTCCGCTCTTGAGGTCCTCGGTTACGAAGTCTCGGATAAAGTCGGACGGCGTGGCGCTTGGTTCAGTACCGCCATGGATAGCGTTGGATGCGGTTGCTGCCGCGGCGTGGGTGTCGCTCATGTGGTGCTCCTACCGCGCTTCAGGGGCGCGGTAGGAGCACTATGCCGCGCGCGGGGAAGGCGGGTCAAGGATAAGGGGTAAAAAAGGAGAGCTCTACCCGAAATCGGAAAACTACCGTCCCAAAACACCGGAAGGGATCGCCCCGCGATCGAACTTCGCGCGTTTTGCCTCATACATTTCCTGGTCGGCATTTTTAAGCAGGTCTACGGCTGTATAACAGGACTCCGAGTCGTAAACGGCGGTTCCCATGCTGATGGATAGAGTAAAAGGCTGATCGGCGCTTGCGTTGAATTGATTGATTTTCCCCTGCAGACGATTCTTGATGGAATCGAGGTCCTCCTTCATGGAGTACTCGAAAACGACCACGAATTCGTCGCCGGCGTATCGCGCGATGAAATCTTGATGGTGAAAAGTCTTCCTTAAAATCGCGGCGGTAGACTCAAGCGCTTGATCTCCTACCTGATGGCCCAACCTATCGTTGATAGACTTGAATTTATCGATATCCAGCATCATCACGGCCAATTTTTCATTCGGCCGAATATTCCTGACTCGACTATACAGAAAAGTATCCAACTGGCGTCGGTTATAGAGACCTGTCAAATAGTCGGTGGCAAGAATACGGTTTTGGATGCTTGTGTAAATAACCAAGAGCGATAACGCCGAACCGGCCCAGGTGAGATTAAGACCGTACATAAGAATCTGCGCGACAACCCCGATTACCGACGGTAAGGAAAACAAAATGAGCGGCCATCGAAGCCTTGCCGGAAGAACAGCCCTTTTGAAGATAGGCAAGAACAAAACGTACGCGAGCAAGGAAAAATACACAACCGCGGCGATCCAGTGAAAGCGCCCCCGATGGAACACATTCGCGTCGTCAAAATAGAAAAATAAATTGTGGTAGAGACTCAAAAAAGCGAGGACCGCGTTAGCGATAAACACCGCACCCAGAAAAACGGCCATTTTCCACAAACGAGAACGGCTCTGGTAAATCTGATGCTCCACATACAGGACCCAAAGGAGCAATGGCGAAATATTGAACGTGAACAACAGAGTGTTGGTTAGTCGGCCTCCCGCGATATTAAACGCCCCTGGCCTGCCGTCGAAGATCCAAGTCAGAAATTCAATAAGGGTACACGCTAGGACACATATCACCATAGCCTGGAAGAGCCGATATTGAAAAAAATGTGGTTCCCGTTCGGAAAACGCAAGAATCAGGAGGATGATCAGGAGCCCGAAAGTGACAAAGTATATCTGGTATGAAGCGAGAGGTCCCATCAGCTTAACTATAGGAGAACCGGGGAGAGCTGTAAATACTCCCCGATAATGGTTTCACGTCTCCGTCCCCGACCTCGGGTACAAGTAACGCTTGATCTTCAGCGTCGCGGTTTTTTCAAAAGGCTCGTCCTGAATCACGACTCGCGCGAGCCGAGAAAATGACGCCAAGCGCGCGTTGGCTGAGGCGCGGAGCCGCGCGATCAGGCGCTCGACTTCTTCAGCCATAGCCTTTGCCTTCTCGTTGAGAACAATGAGGGCGACCAGAGCCCCGTCCTTGGCCGCGTAGACCAGGGACTCCTCCACAAACCCGGTTGAAGCGAGAACCGACTCGATTTCTTCCGGATAAATGTTCTCACCCGATGGTCCGAGGATCATCGCCTTGAGGCGTCCGCGAATATACAGCAAGCCGTCCGAATCATACGCGCCCAGGTCGCCGGTTCTAAACCAGCCGTCGGAGGTAAAGACTTCCGCGCTGCGTTCCGGGTCAAGGTAATACCCCTGCATCACGGAAGGCCCGCGCACCTGGATCTCTCCCTCCTGCCCTGTCGCCGCCAAGACTGTCTGAACCGTTTCGTTCGAACCTGAAAGAGCCGCGTCCGCGCGTACGGCTATGCGAACCTCAAGCCCGTCGAGAATCCGCCCAGTGGAACCGAGTCGTGTCTTACCGGGTATCGCGGCGGCGATCAGAGGCGAAGTTTCAGTCAGACCGTAGCCGATCGCGTAGGGGAAGCGCGCGGCAAGAAGAAATTCTTCCACATCGCGCGCCAGGGCCGCGCCTCCGATGCCGAGGAAACGAAGACAGCCGCCGAAAGCGGCTTCCAGCTTCCGACCAGCCGCATGGATGGCGAGCCGGCGCGTCGGGGTAAAACGGTACAGGGGATGCGCGCGCAAGGGGGCTTCAAGGCGGTTGCGAAACAGTTTCTCTATAATAAGAGGCACTATGACCATGACGGTCGGCTTGACGATCGCAAGAGCGGCCGCGAGGACGGGAGCCGTCGGCGGCTTGTCCAGGTAATACACGCAACTGCCCTGCAGAAGCGGCGTGATGAAGCCCATGGTGCTTTCAAGCGTATGCGCAAGAGGCATTACGGAGAGGACCCGATCATCATCGCGCAAGGGAAAAATAGCGCGTGTGGCTATCGCGTTGGAAACGAGATTGCCGTGGGTGAGCATTACGCCCTTGGAATGTCCGGAAGTTCCGGATGTGTAGATCACGCAGGCAAGATCCTCGCTTGAAAGCAGAGCGCCGGTAAGGTTCGCGCGCGGTTCGGTGGCGGATTCTCGAGTACGAGAGTCCCCGCGGATAACGTCCGCCCCCGTTTTGTTCCACGTATCCAGCATGACGCGAGGAATGGAAGAGGGGACCAGAGAAAGTTTGGCGATAGTACGTTCGCTCGCGCAGACAAGGCGAACCGACGCGTGCTCAGCCACGTTGGCCACCTGCTCCGGAATGAAGTCGACAAGAACCGGTACGGCGACCGCTCCGGCTTCCATCACGCCGAAATACGCTACGCCCCATTCCACCCGGTTTTCGCAGAGTATCATCACGCGGTCGCCGCGTTCTATCCCAAGCGAAGCGAGAAGAGCCGCGAAACGTCGCGCGGCGTAGGCAAACTGCGTGTAATCGAAACGAGGAATAACGAGGGAGCCCTCAACGAGGGAGCCCTCGACGCTCGCAAGCGCGGGCCGCGATCCGAAGGCGTTTTCGGCGGCGGATAAGAGCGCGGGAAGGGTGCGGGGTTCAACAGCGATCACAGGGGACCTCCACGCCGACGCAACGGATGCCGCGCGACGGTCCACCTAAGATAACATCGAAATCAGTATCTTACCAGACATTATTATAGATAGTGTCATACTGACATTTTCAAATAAACTTCAGATGCTTTGGGGGAAGAAGGCACGTCTGTGCGTAGGGACCCCGGTACTTTTCAGGCATCAAAATGGCGATGCGCGTCATGATCTCATCGGCGACTTCCTGACGGACGGTCTTGGTCATCGATCCCTGGGGTTCGATTATGAAGGGTTTGCCGACGCGAACGGTCACCGGCGTCCGTTTGAACCGTTTAAGGTTCGGCCAGAAATTTTCCCCGCCCCAGTGAGCCATCGGCCAGATCGGCACACCGGCTCGGTGGGCGATAACGGCGACTCCAGCCTTACCAAGGCCAAGGACGCCCGTCTTGCTGCGCGTCCCCTCAGGCGCCAAGCCAAGCATGCCGCCGTCTTCAACCCAGGAGAGGCATCGTTTGAAAGCTTCCGTATCAACGGCCCCGCGATCGATCGGGATGGCCTTCCATAAATTGGCGAAGTAGGCGTAGCCCGGATTCGTAAGATTTTCCTTCTTGGACATGGCCGCCAACGGGCGCGGAAAAAGAAAGGCAGCCAAGAGCGGCACTTCAAGAAAGTTGATGTGGTTGGTCACGATGATCGCCGGTCCCTTCGCGGGGATGCGGTGAAATGCCTTCGCGTCCAGACGGCAGGCCGTTCGGAGAAGGAACCTCATCAGAGCGTTTACCGGATACGCGTCGGGTCTTAGAAATTTCATGGTACGGGAGCACCCCTTTCGGCGAAAAACACGTCGCTGGTCGCGTTGAGCGACGATGTGCCGGCCGCCTTCCGATAACTATGCAGCAGGCGGGACAAGGGGTCAAGAACGAAAGATAAGGACTTATTCCTTCGCGCCGCTCTCAAACGCCATTCCGAGCGTTGGAAGGGCGAACACGGCGGCCCTGATCGGGCGGAGAGCGTCCTCGCGTTGTTTTTGGTTGAAGTATCCGGCGGTCTTGTACGCGCCGAAAATATTTGAGGAGTGCAGAGTCAAGGTTATCGTAGCCATCACCCCCGTGTAGACATAGGGACCACCGTACGAGCGCTCATAGACGAATAACCCATATGCGGCAAACGCGGATACGCCGACGGACGCGAAAGCCTGCAACGCGTCAAACCAGTGGCCGCTGTAGACCTGACCCAAACCCGGGACTATCGTAGACAGCAGTGCGGCCGTCAACTCGGACTTGCGCGGCAAAGCGGAAACCGACCGTACCCCTTCAAGGGCGAAGGTCGCTGCTTTTCCGGTCGCTGCTTCGGGAACAGAACGCGCGACGGTTTCAAAATCCATCGCGGCTTGATCCCAGAGGCTGCTCTCGGCACGAATTACGCCCCGGTAAAGTCGAGGCTGGGATGAAAATTCGGAACCGCGATCGATTACCTCATCCAAATAGAACAGGGCGTTTGGATATAACTTCAGACCGTAATAATTGAGCGCCATACTCGAACCTAGCCACTCTTTTCGGTCGGGAGCGAGTTTCTCCGCGTTCTTCCCGAGCGCAAACAGTTCGGAAAGCGCACTCTCGTATTTCTGGCTGAGCCAATACGCCTCGGCAATACGAACACCGCTGTACCACTGATCTTCAGGCACAGCGGAATTAAATCGTTCCCGTTTATATTCGGTAATCGCGCGAAAATAATCTCTCTCAAG
>Ga0172379_10006749_pt1 | contig 15197 bp, 8 predicted proteins | sample GrowelOW334metaG_FD_119756 | JGI IMG/M metagenome (GOLD analysis project Ga0172379, IMG submission 119756) | Groundwater microbial communities from an aquifer near a municipal landfill in Southern Ontario, Canada - Groundwater well OW334 metaG | ecosystem: Environmental > Aquatic > Deep...
CTATATATCCGGCACGGCATCGGCGATTCACGATCCGCTTTATGCGCGGGCGCTTGCGATGAGCGACGGCGGCAAAACAGTTGTCATGGTCGAGATGGATTTGATAATGGTCAACGGGTATATGTCCAATGAGATAAAGCAGGAGATCGAAAAACGGACCGGTATCCCCCCGCAGAACGTGACGCTGACGGCGGTTCACACGCACACAGGCCCGGAAGGCTATTATGAGGAATTCGGAAAATATCCGCGTATTGTTGACCTCAAAATGAAAATGAAGATAGAGGATGCGACAGTCGCGGCGGTTGAAGCCGCTGTGAAAGCGATGATTCCCGCGGAGGCGGGCTCCGCATATATCGATATGACTGGTTTGGCGCACAATCGCCATAGCGGCGATCCTATAGATAATCGGGGGCTTTTATTGCTCGTGCGCGACGCCAAAAGCCGCAATCTGATCGGCGGGTTTATCAATTTCGCTTCGCACGGCATCATCGCGCCCGCCGAACAGGGAATGATCAGCGCGGACTGGTCGGAAGTCATGAATGGAATTATCGACAAGAAAATGAACGGAGGTTATTTCCTTTTTCTTCAGGGCGCGGAAGGGAATGTGACCCCGGCGGGTTATGACGGAAAAGGATGGGAAGGCGTCGCCGACTATGGCGCAAAGGTCGCTAACACAGTTTTGAAACAATTCGACAAAGTGACGGAATTCACGTCCGATTTTCCTGTGGACGGCCGGCTGGAAGAATTGGTTTTCCCTGTGAAAACTTCGAAGAAACTGACGGAATTCAAGAAATCGATCAAAGAAAAAACAGAGGAATACAAGAAATCAAGTTTGACTCCGGACGAACAGAACGCGCGCATCAGATGGATGAACGACAGGGCGAATATTGAAGCTTTCATTATTCCCATGTTCAAGACGATGAAGCGGATTAAAAACGGCGAAACTCACACTTGGGCGCAGTCAATTAGGCTCGGAGACACGCTGCTTGTGGCATTTCCCGGAGAAGCGATTACCGAGCTGGCTTTTAAGGTTCGGGAAGACCTTGCTCCGAAAAAAGTTGTCGTGTTGAGCCTGACTAACGATCATCTCGCATACCTGACGACGCAAAAGGTTTTCGATGAAGGCGGCTATGAAGCCGGAATGTCTTTCGTCTATCCTGATTCCGCGATGAAAATCACGGAAGCGCTGGAGAAGCAGGCGAAAGAACTGGAAAACTGAACGGATAATGTCGCGGATCATGCGCGCGCGAATTCCCGGATAAGGGATCGAATGCGCTGGCGGGTTTGAGTATTGAGACAAGCAACCAAAGGAGAATCGGCAAATGACAAATGAAAATTTCGTGAACGCGCCTTTCCCGCTTCCCAGGAACAGCGGGCCGGCTTCGTTGCGCTCTGAAAAAGGGATGCTCGTGATGCATACGAGCGGCTCTTTCGAGGAAATGGGGCGGCAGCACGGAGAACTCGTGCGGGGCGTTGTTGACGATTATGTAATGGAATACTATCGCAACATGATCGAGGTGATGGTGGCCCACAGCGCGGTTTCGCACATTTCGCGCGCGATTCCGCCGCGCATCGCTAAGTTGCTTTATTACATCTTCCACAGGGCGAACCGGAAAACAATCGGCGAGCCGATGATTCAGTTGCAGAAGGGATTCACTGACGCGCTTGGCTTGCCGAACAAAGTCGGCGAGCGCGTGATAATATTCGCGGACATCCTGCATTTTCTCGCGGGCCGGGCGATGGCGCCTATGGCTATGCCGGCGCTCGGATGCTCGGCGTTCTACGCGCGAGGCGCGGCGACGCAGGGCGGGAAACAAATTCTCGGCCGCAATTTCGATTTCTACGGGCGCGGCCTCTGGGACGCCTACCAGTGCGTGAAGGTTTTTCATCCGAAGGACTCGCAATCCTATTTCTGGATCGGAGCGGTCGGCATCCCCGTCGGCGGCTTCGCGATGAATCAGTCGGGGATCTGCATTATGCCGTTCACAAATTTCATCAAGGACGTCGCCATCAGCGGCAGGCCGCTCTTCACGCTTGCCGGAGAAATTCTTTCTAACGCGACCAATCTCAGCGAGGCTGTTAAGATCATGGAGACCGGGCCTCGCATCGGCGGCCTCTCTTTTTTGATCGGCGACACGCGCGCCGGCGACGCCGCAGCGGTCGGGTTCACTTCCCACCACATGGAAATTGTCCGCCCGGAAAAAGATTATCTCGTCAGGACGAACCATCATGTCACGGAAGAAATGCAGAAGCTTCAGGTCGCTCCGACCGCATGGTGGCGGCACAGCACGGCCAGATATATGCGCCTTAGCGAAATGATTAAGGAAAGATACGGCAGGCTCACTCTCGACGATGCCGTCGACATGATGTCCGACGCTGTCGATCCGCGTGAAGGCCGCAAACGCATTGTCGGCGACATTGTCGCTTCCACGAACAACGCCATGTCCATCGTTCTTTCTCCGGACGAAGACACGATATACATCGCGAACGGCTCATTCCCGGTTTGTTTCGGCGAAAAGTACATAGGCTTGAAACTGAGCGAGCTGTTCAAAGGCGGGGCTAATTCGGCGGACGCGGGCGACTTGGCGGGCGGAGCCGGCAAACTGAACGTGAAAGAGAAAGAAGCGCTTGAGCATTACGAGCAGGCGTGGACGGAACACCTGAATTATTTCGACGACGCGCGAGCTGTGTTTCATCTTCGGAGAGCTGCCGAGATTCTTCCTGACGAACCGATATTCGACCGCATGGCCGGACTGTTTCTTCTCAAACTGGGCCGGTTTGAAGACGCGCTCGCTCATCTCAGCAGGAATTCGGCCTATGAGTACCGCGATTCCAGAATGAAGGCGGAATCGCTGCTCTGGCTGGCTCGCGGCAACGATCTCATCGGCCGTCGCGACCAGGCTATTCAGTTGTATCGCAAAGCCATCGAACAGAACGACAAGGAAATTTCCTGCTCGGCAGAGCGCGGGTTGCGCAAACCTTACAAGAAAAATTCGCTTCTAATGATGGACCTCGAGCCTATCATCGGCAATCCGATTGTGAAATATACATAATAAAACATACCGGAGATAACTCATGAAAAAGCCTGTTGAGAAAGAGATAACAAGCCAAGTGGCGCTGTGCGATTCACAAGGACGCCTGAACGCGGATGCAGTGGGCTGGTCTCGTTTCCCGCTGCATACATGCAACGTAAAAGGCCACTGGCCCCGAAAGAAAAAGTGGAACTATTGGGGCGTTATGTCCGAGAAATTCTTTTTTTCGGTAACGATGGCCAACATCGATTACATCGGGCTCGCTTCGGTATATTTCATTGATTTCGAAACGATGAAACTTGAGGAGAAAAATGTCGTCGTTCCGTTCGGGGCAGGTTTTGACATGCCGGAACTGGTGGACCGCGATGTTTCATTCTCCAACAAGCAGATAAATCTGAGTTTCAAACAGGATCCCAACGGTGTTGTCATTAAAGTTGAAATGCCGTCTTTCGAAGGGAAAAAGCTGTCCGCTGAAGCGGTAATAACCAGACCCGCCGGACATGAAACGCTGAACGTGGTTGTTCCTTGGAACACGGATCAGTTTCAATTCACTTCGAAACAGAACACGATGCCGACCGCCGGTTCAGTGACAATCGGCGACAGGAAATATGAGTTTAACCCGGAGAGTTCATTTGCGATTCTCGATTACGGAAGAGGCGTCTGGCCGTACAGCACGAAATGGAACTGGGCGTCATGTTCCGCGCGGAAAAACGGTAAAACAATAGGACTGAACCTCGGCGGAATGTGGACGGACGGGACCGGCTCCACCGAAAACGGCGTCTGCCTCGACGGCAGGCTATACAAAATCAGCGAAGACGTCAGACTGACATATGACAGGAGCAATTTTATGGCTCCATGGACGATTGTCACGCCGGATTCCGACACGGTGAATCTCAAATTCACTCCGTTTTTTGAAAAAAAGAACTCAATGAACATTTTATTCCTGAAAGTAGACGGACATCAGATGTTCGGGAAATTCTCGGGAACTATTAAGACTGAGGCCGGCCCTGTGGAGTTTGACAATTTCCAAGGCTGGGCGGAAGAACACATTAGTTTGTGGTGATCCGATCGTTTTTTAGCGGTTCCAGCCGGCGTTCGCAATCAAATTACGTTAAAAACATAGTTACTGCACAGTTATTTAAATATATCATTGCTTGTTTGTTCATGTTGCCATATTATTAGAACATTGTAAATTAACGAAAAAAGCGCATATAATTGCAAAGCACATGAAAAGAATCGCTAAAAGTGGATTTCTCTTCCTGATATATATCCCAATTATAATTTTTGCGTTGTCCTGCGGCTGCAGTTCGCGCCGTGAAGGAAAAACCTTTGTAATTCCATATGAAGTGACGAGGAAGGAATGGTTGAACGGCGCCGGCACGCATAACATCCCCAAGGAAGTGATGGGCCGGAGCATTGATTTCATTAAAGTCGACAAAAGGACTGTTTGGCTGGGGTTGCGCGATTACGGCATAGCGCAATACAGCATGGGAAAGCGCAAATGGCGGCTTATGCCGATAAAGTGGCCGAAGGAAATTGTTGTTTTAGGAATTGAAAAAGTTGCGAACAATTTGTATGTGGGGACTTCAGGACCTGGATTATGGAAATATGATTTGGGAAATCCCGGCGCCGGGTGGAAACTGCTCGACAACCCGCTCGGCATTCAATCCAATGAAGTGAACAGCATCGCTTTGATCAATAACAGCGTGTGGACCACGACATTCGATGGTTTGTACAAGTATGACATCCGACGCGGTGAATTCACGCGCGAAAAAAAGGGCAAAATTTTTGGAAGCTGCCGGTTCGGGAACGAATATTGGGCGGCCGAGCATTTTCAGGATGGGAAGTTAAGTTTGTTGCTTTATGACGCCTCGACAGGAAAGAAAAAAGGGAAATGGGAAACAATCAGTTATAGGTCGGCGCAATTTATAAATTCAACGGCCGACTATGTGATTATCGGCTCCGACAAAGGATTTCTGGTTTTCGACAAGCGGGCGCAAAAATACAAGGACATGCTCGCTCCTGAAAAATTCCCCAATTTTACGATCTGGACAGTAGCTATGCATGATGGCGGCTATTTGGGCGCGACGGACGGCGGGCTTGTCTATTTTAATCCTTCGGATAATGAATGGTTGCTAATAAATGCGGCGGATGGTTTGCCGAAAGGCAGAATTATCAGCGTCGGCTCAGTTGAAGGAACTATTTTCTTAGGAATGGAAAAAGGCGCGTTTGTAATGGACTCCAAGCTGTGGGGACAGATGAAGACGCTGGCGAGAAAAGAAGATAGTCTTGGCGTTGGCGATGAGAATGGGATGGTCGCAGACGGCGGCGGAAAGATTGCCGCCGGGCATGGCGATCTCCAGAACTGGGTTCATCTGACAATAGACAACGGCATGGTGAACAATAGAGTAAACGCGATTCTCCCGGTTGGAGATGAGATCTGGCTGGCCACGGCGCTGACGGCTCTTTCGCGAATATCGCTCAAAGATATGAGAATAAAGAATTATTTATTTCCAAAGGATGTGAAAAGGGGCGTGCCTCAAACCGCAAGTGTGCAGGAACTCGCGCAGGATGGCGATCTTATCTGGCACGGCGGATACGCTTATTACGGAGCGTTCAGCAGGAGCAAAGAGAAGTGGATGAAAGGGCCATATCCGATAAAAGGCGATATCAACAAGGATGTGGAAGCGTTATGGACCGGCAGTAAGCAGGTATGGGTTGGAATGCGCAAGCAGGGGATCCGCGTTTTGGATAAGAAGAGCGGAAAATGGACAGACTACCCCGGCGATTATTTTACGCTCAGCCCGCTGATGACCGACATTGTTTACGCGGAAGGCGCTTTTTGGATTTCCAGCGACACGGGCCTGAGACGGTTTTCAGAAGAAAACGGCAGATTCATAACCGTGCCGATTGACGCAATGGATATTGAGACGATGGTCGCCGACGGCGATATTCTATGGATGGGATCGCGGGAGAAAAGCGAATTCCCCGGCCCGAAAAACACAGGCATTTTCAAGCTGAATCTGACGACTCACCATTTCGTGAAATTCAACGAAGTTCCGGGCGCCTGCGGCCGTTACGTAAACAAGGTTTTCTCGGACGGCCCGTACATATGGATCGCGGCGCGCGAGCGCCTGAGCAGGTACAACCGCCTCAGCGGGGAATGGACATCATATTCAGCCGCGGACGGACTTGAAGCCGGAGATGTTCTTTCGGTGGCCGTAAGCGCGGATAATCTGTTGGTCGGCACCGATAACGGCCTGTATATCAAACCGACATTTGAATTTGACGATCCCGGAGACAAAACTCTCTACAGGCGCGCATGGCAGTTCGAGAAGGACGGCGATTTCTCCAAAGCGGTTGGCTTGTATGAAGAACTCATTAAACACATTCCCGGCGCTAAAGGCGACAAGATAAGATATCGGATGGCGCGTTGCATGGAGAAAGCAGGCAATTCCGCCACAGCCCTTATCGTATATGAAAAACTGCTTGAGAAACATCCGCTTCTTCTTCTCGATCTCGAAAGCGTCTTCGCCACCAGATACGGTTTCGACGTTTATTTAGACAGAGTCGGCTCTCTTATGAAAACGTTCAAGCCGAAGTCGCGCGAGTGGTTTCTTTGCCGCGCGTTTACGGAAAATCTCGATATGCCTCTCAAACACTATGCTCTTAAGTTCGAAGATGACAAGGATTATGAGAAGGCGGCTCGATTCTGGCGGCGGCTGCTTTCTAAAACAGAAAACGAAGAAGTGAAAAAACAGGCTAAACGCCATCTCAACAGCCTTGAACAAAAAAATAGAATATCGCAAGCGAAATAAAAATGAGCAAAAGCGATCAGGCGGACATAAAGGACGTAAAGTTCAGACTACAGAACAAGATCATTTTGCTCGTGGTCGGCGTTCTGTTAGTCGGGACGACGCTTATCGCTTATTTGAGTTATGAGGCCGGCTTCAAAGCGAGGGAGCGAATAGCGCAGGGCGATATGCGCAGAGTCTCGGCGCTCATCGCGACAATGCACACGCTTTACGAAAAGCCTGACTGGAAACGCACGGACGATTATATCAAAACGATTATGAGCCTTTACGTGGACGGCGGCGGTCCCGAGCACTTCGAGTTGCTCTACGTCGTCGCTCTCGACGAAAACGGCAAAGTCGGAGCCTGCGCGTTGAACTTCGCTCTCGCGCGCAAGCGAGGCATCAGCCTGCCGACTGAAAGCGGCGAACCGCTCGACTCAAGACAGCTTGCGCACGCGACCGCTACGGAAAAATGGGACAATATTTTAATTCCTGATGTTAACAAGATCATTATGCCCATGAGAGTTAACGGGAAAAATTACGGCACGATTAAAGTCGGCTATTACGTTAAGCAACTCGCTGTTCTCGAACGCGACGCTCTTCTGCTGAACGCGGTTCTGATTGTCGTCTTGTGTTTTTTGGGAATGATTGTCGCCATCATGGCGACAAAGAGAGTTGTAAAGCCGATATTGGATATCGTGAAAGCAATGAAACTGATGAGCGCCGGCGACCTCGAATACCGGCTTCCGGTTCGCGGCAACGACGAAACCCGCTGCCTCGCCGCCGGCTTCAACGAAATGACCGGGATGCGCAAGAACGCGATCGAAGATCTATTGAAGAGGGAAGAGGACCTCGCCAGTTCGGAACGGAAATACCGCATGTTGTTCCATTCAGCGGGCGACAGCATGCTGCTTTTGGACTCAAATGGCCGCTGCCTTGACGCTAATGAGGAAGCGGAACGTATGCTTGGCTGGCCCGCCGGAATGCTTAAAGGCGCGCGGATGCTCGATCTTGTCTCCTGCAACACAGGTGAAAAGGAATTGGGCGATTGCCCAAGGAACTGGCAGGGCCGGGTGATAGTGCCCGGAGGAAAGGGCGGCGAGGTTGAAGTCCGCCTCGCAAGAATCGACGGCGGCTGCATAGCCGTTTTGCGGGATATCACTCACTGGCGCGAGTCCGAGGATAAAATCAACCGCATCAAAATCAAGCAGCAACGCATTATCGAGGCGTTGCCGGTCGGCATTTTTACCGCCGGCCACGATCTGAATATCACCGGAATGAACAGGTATATGGAACAGCTGCTTGAGATCGGCCAGGCGGCCGCATTGGGCGAATCCTGCGCCGTGTTCGACGATTGCCTCGAGAGTTGCGATTTAGAAAACGCCTTGCGCGAGGCTTTAAGCTCAAACAAGGAGATACGCATCGCCGATGTAACCGCCCGGACGCCGAACGGCAAAGTGAGAATCATCGATTTCAGAATTCTTCGCTTTGTCGGCGAGCCCGGAATGCGCCCCTCGCTTCTTGTTGTGGTAAACGATGTGACCGACCGCCACGAGATGGAGCGCATGAGTCGCGAGTTCGAATCGCGAGCGGGTATGCCTGATAACCGTTTTGCCGCGGACGCAGCGGCAAATGATCGCGAATCACCGGATTCCGGCCTTTCTTTCGGAGATGGCCGTTTCGTATTGGTCGCCAGCGAAAATCGTGATTTTCTTGAAATGATGACTGAACTTCTCGCCGCCGACGGTTTTATTCCCGTTGCGGCTCTCGGTGGCGAAAAAGCGATCGGGTTTTATGAAAAACACGATAAGGAAATTGCTCTGGTCGTCTCTGACGCCGCTATGTCCGGCATGAAAGCCGGCGATCTTTTTGCGGCTTTGAAGAAAGTAAATCCGGGCGTCAAAATGATTCTTTGCTCTGAATCAGGCCTGGAGGGCGAAATGGGGAGACAGATGGCCGCCGGCATTCAGGGTTTTATTCAATTGCCTTTCGATCCTGCCGGATTGCGCAAAATTGTTCTCAAAGTTCTTGGTTTATGACAGCGCCGTTTCCTCCTGAAAGGCGCATTCTCATTCGCCGCTCGCTATAAATTAAAAACCTCTTTGACAAATGCCGATTGATTCTGATAATATTCTTTCCGCATCTCGGTTTTTTCTTCCTTGTGAAAAATAGAACAAAATAAAGGGGGCGGTTTTTATGTCTATTCTCGATGATTTCAAAGTGGACGGAAAGGTTGCGATCGTGACCGGGGCCGGCCGCGGCATCGGACAGGCCGTAGCGGTGGCGTATGCTGAAGGCGGCGCAAAAGTAGTTGTAAACGATCTGGATCTTGATCCGGCGAATGAGACTCTTGAGCTGGTCAGAAAAGCAGGTTCGGACGGCATAGCGGTCACAGGAAATGTTATGAAAAAGGACGATGTTCATAATGTAGTCAAAAGCGCGATGGACAAATACGGCGCTCTCGACATCATGGCAAACATCGCCGGCATCACACGCGACGGCATGCTCCACAAAATGCCTGAGGAAACTTGGGATTTCATCATCGACGTCAATCTGAAAGGCACGTTCTTCTGCTGTCAGGCCGCGATGGCCGCCATGCGCGATCTCGCGAAAGCTGACGGGAAAGATAAAAAATCGCGCAAGATCGTCAACACCTCCTCGGTCGCCGGACTTTTCGGCAACAAGGGACAGGCCAACTACTCAGCAGCTAAGGCCGGCATCGTCGGCATGACAAAAACTGTCGGCATCGAAGGCCTGATGAGCAACGTTCAGTGCAATTGCGTCGCTCCCGGCTGGGTCGACACCCGCCTCACTCAGGAGAAAAAAGAAGGCGGCGACGTTGGCATTCCCGGGCAGGACAGGCAGCAGACGCTTATGTTCATGAATTTCATGGGCATCCGCATGGGCGAACCGATCGACATCGCGCGCGTCGTTTACTTCCTTTCAACTAAAGGCAGCGACTATCTCACCGGCATGACGATCAATGTCAGCGGCGGCCTAAAGACCTGATACGGCCCCTGCGTTTTATCTCTCGATTTTAGAAAGCCTCCCCCAAAAGGAGGCTTTTTTTATGGCCTCGCTCGCCGCCGCCGCGTTTTCTGTTCAATAAAGTTCTATATATGTGGATGTTATCAATGAAATGCGGAAGGTCGTAAAAGGGATATTCTTTCTGGTGTTTGTGATCGCGGGGATCGGTTTCTCGCGGGCGTTCTGGCATGTGATCGATCATCCGCGCGACGTGTGGTTTTCGGGGACTTATCTATACATTATCATTGGGTTCGCCGCCTATCTGCCCGTCCATTTCCTGTTCCATAGACTGATCGTTCTCCACGTTTTCGGGCATGAACTGACTCACGTGCTATGGTCCATGCTGTTCGGCGGCAAGATGCATGAGATGTATGTTTCGCGCGAGGAGGGCGGCTATGCAAAATATTCTCGCGGCAATTTCCTCGTCACTCTCGCGCCATACTTCTTTCCCCTGTACGCCATCTTTTTCATGGTTCTGCACCTCATCGTCGCCGCCCGTTTCAAACCGTACATAGACGGCCTGCTCGGCTTCTCCATGAGTTTTCACGTCTTGCTGACACTGTATTCGATCCGCCGCGATCAGCCCGACCTGCGGCGTTCCGGCGTGTTTTTCTCGCTCGCGTTTATTTATATGATGAACTGTGTCGCGCTCGGCGCTATTCTGTGCGTCGTCACCGGCGGCGGCACGGTCGCTTTCCTGCGCGACGGCATTCATATATTCAAACACATCTGGCCGGATATCGTTTTTACTTACAACTGGCTTTACCTACACGGATTACGCCCTTTGTTTGACGTGTTTTCAGGCGGATACGCGCATCTCAAAGAATGGCTCGCCGAACGCTACGCGAACAGCCAGGGCAAATCCGGATAATCGCGAATCATCTCTCATTATTCAATGCGTCTCCGTGTCTCTGTGGTCAAAATACTTGCGCTCTCTGCCACGCAAATAATTAACACTTTTTCCCGAAAAAGCGGTATAATTGTCGGCAGCAATACAGGTCTGATATGGCGATAGCTGATTTAAGAAAAATCGAAGTGATCGCGCATCGGGGCGCGCCGCGCGAGGCGCCGGAAAATACTATGGCGTCATTTAAGCGCGCCGCCGCGCAGGGCGCAGACTGGATTGAATTCGACCTCCGGCGCACGTCGGACGGCCGCGGCGTTGTCATACACGACGCCAAGCTGAACCGGACGACTGACGGGAAGGGCCGCATCCGCGATTATACGGAAGCTCAACTGCGGGAGTTCGACGCCGGCTCTTGGTTTTCACCGGATTTCGCGGGCGAGCGGGTTCCTTTGTTCGACGAAACTCTCGAATGGGCAAAGAACGCCGGAATGCCTCTGCACGTCGAGCTGAAGGATCGCAAGCTCGAAAATTTCACAATCGATTGTCTGCGCAATCACGATATGCTCGACCGCGTCGTGATCAGTTCATTCAACATCAATTCCCTGTGGCGCGTCAGGCGCATCGAACCCCATGCGCGACTCGCGCCGATAATCGTTGCGCATCCTAAAATCGGATTCCTCTCGCATGAGCTCGCCCCGGAATTCATTCAACTATGGTCGTTTTATACGCTGAACAGAAAAGTTGTCGAAAGAGCGAGCGGCGTAAATATCGGAATTAACGCGTGGCTCGTCGATTCGTTCAGGCTGCTTGTCCGGGCGGCGAAACGTGGCGTGAGCGGCGTCGTTACGAACGAAGTGTCGCTGATCAGGCGCACGATTGATCAAACCAAACCGGACAGATGGTTTTGACTCATTGTTTTTTTCGGCGCTCAGGCGCTAAAATTGGCTTCGTAATGTTAATTGAAAGGAAGCGGACAAAATGGCTCTCATTGACGAAATCAACGAACTTATGAAACAGGCGATGAAGGATAAAAATCAGACGGCGCTGAACGCGTTGCGCGGAATTAAATCGGCGCTTAAATATAAACAGGTCGAGAGCGGCGGCGAGATCGACGACGCCATGACGCTTTCGGTTATTCAGAAAGATGTTAAGAAGCGCAAGGATTCCATAGAGCAGTTCAAGCAGGGCAATCGGCCGGACCTCGTCGCCGAGGAAGAGGCGCAGCTTGCCGTGATAGAGAAGTTCGTGCCGGGCGAAATGTCGGACGCCGAACTCGAAGAGATAACCAAAGCCGTGATCGCCGAACTGGGAGCGAGCTCGAAAAAAGAGATGGGCGCCGTTATGAAGGCGCTCATGCCCCGCTTGGCCGGCCGCGCGGACGGCAAACGCGTCAATCAGGTCGTCGGGGCTCTGCTTTCATAAAATCAATATTGCTTTTAAATGAATTATAATAAATTCTTACGTAGGGGCGCAGCATGCTGCGCCCTTCAATATCAGAAAGTTTGCTGTTAGTCCTTAAAATCCACGGCCCGGATGAGTTCGAGGGTGCGATTCTTGTCGCGCATCAGGCGGACGAGCGCATCGTCCACGATGTCGCCGGCGCAGGCGAGGGTTTCGCCGTCGGCGTCGGTGATTTCCTTGTTGATGCGCTTGCCGAGCAGATATGCGAATCGTTTGATCTGCGGGTCAGCGCCGTCGCGATGCGATGAGGGAGCCTGCGGCGCCGTTTTGCCGGTCAGCTTCATAGGCGATTCGGATTTCTGGCCGCTGAACAGGTTGCTGATCAGCCCGCCGCCTGAGAACAGGTTCTCGAAGTCCAGCCTCGTGCCGCGGCTGAGGACTTTCTCCAGATTGTGTATGATGGACTGGACGCCTTCCTCGTAATAGCGGTCGCGCTGGTCCAGCCGCGTTTCGACGCGGGAGGCGAAATCGTCCACGACATCGCCGAGCCGCTCTTCCACGCGGTCGCGCAGATCCTCTATGTCCTTCACGCCGGCGAAGCCTTCGCGGCCCGCTTCGATTCCCGTGACAAGATGCATCTTCAAATCGGCTGCGTATTCGCCGAGCATTCTCTTTATGTCGTCTCTCGTGTGGCCGAGCGCGCCGCCGACCGAATCAAGCTCGGTCTTCGTCTGCGCCGCCGCCGCTTTGAACTCTTCGATCGCTTCCCTGAGCGCTTCGCTCGCTTTGTCCGCTGTCGCTATTCTTAGCTCAGGAATCATTTCCTGAATCCACTCGCGCACGATCATGATATCCTCTGGCTTGAGGGTCGATCCGGAGAAAGACCTAACCTCGTCGAGAATCGTTTTCCTGATCTGGTCCAGTTCTCCTTCTGTCGAGGCGTGCAGTTCGCGGATTTCGATGAGTTTGTTGTCGAGTTTGCGGAACAGCTCCTGAACGGCGTTGTTGGTTTGCGTTGTCGAGTCCACGCCTTGGGCGAGCTTTGTTTCGAGCGTTTCGACGATCGCGCTCTGCGAGCGGTCGACGCGTTTGAAAAGCTCTTCGACATGAGGAATAAGCGAGTTCGCAGCGCCCGCCGCCGCTTCCGCGCTTTCGACAACCTTGGCTTCGAGCTTGTTGACGATCTCATTCTGTTGCAGACCGAGCTGATTTTTAAGCGCTTCGATGTGCGGGATAAGCGAGTTAGCCGCGTTTTCGGCTGTTTCGGCGCTTTGAATGAACTTGGTTTCGAGTTTGCCGAATATCTCGTTCTGCTGCAGGCCGAGTTGATTCTTCAGTTCTTCAATATGCGGGATGAGCGAGCTTGCCGCGCCTGCGGCCGCTTCCGCGCTTTCCGTCACTTTGGCTTCAAGCTTGCCGATCACTTCGTTTTGTGTCTGTTCGAGTCGTTTCTTAAGCTCTTCGATTTGCGGAATGATCGAATTGACGGTTGTGTACGCCGCCGCCGCGCTGTCCACCGCTTTCAATTCGAATGCGCTGGAAATTTCAGACTGCGCGCGGTCGATTCTATTGAAAAGCTCGTCGAGCCGGGGCGAGAGCGAGTTTGCCGCCTCAGTCGAAGCTCCGGAAATTTCAATCAGTTTTGAGTCGAGCGATCCTGCGAGCTCGTTTTGAATGCCCGCGATGCGGCCGGAGAGTTCGTCGATCTTCGCCGCGACAAAATCCGGTTTCGCAGCGCTCTGCGCGTCTGCGCCGATTCTGTCGAGCGTGTCGCGGACGCCTCCGAACAGCGAAAACACCTCGTGGAGTTTTTCGCGAAACTCGTCCGTCTGCGCCTGCTGCCGGCTGATCAGCTCGGAAATGTTCGATTTAAGATTATTTTCCACAACGCCGAGTTTGCTGTTCAACAGATTTTCGAGCGGCGCTGTTTCGGCGAGCGCCTGCCTGAACGGCTCCAACCGGCTGTTCAACGCATCGAGGTAACGTTTTTCAGCGGCTGATTCGCGCGTCATATTGCTTTCGTTCAGTTCGACGGAGAGCTGTGTTGCGAACTGGTCCCGGAAATCCTCAATGAATCCCTGAATGGAGTTTTCGAGTTTGCCGTAGTCCGGCGCAGGCGGCGCAACGAAAGCCGTCTGGGCGCTGTCCAATCCTTTGCTGAAGATTTTCGTGATCCGTTCGAGTTCAGAGGCGAACGACTTCTGAAGTCCGTTCATCGCTTCTTCGACTTCCGGGCCGTTGCTTGTGATCTGTTTCCTGATTTCGGTCATCCCGCGTTCGAGTTCGACCATGTAAATCTTGTGCAGGGCGCCGCTGCGTTCTTCGAGCAGGCTATTGTAGTCGCCGAACTGTTTTCGGATGTCGTCGCGAGACGGTATTTTGCCTGCGAGCGATTCCATCGTAGCCGAAAGATCGCCGACGGCGGAGCGGATCGGCTCGACCGACGGGAGCGGAATGTTTGCGACCCGTTCTGCGAGCGCGGCGATTTGCGCGTTTATTCTATTTTCGATAGCGGAAATATTTTCGTTCAGCGGAGCCAGATCGGGCGGGGCGACATTCACCTCCGGCGCGGCCTGTGATGCGGCAGACCCGGCGATATAGATTATAGCTTCCTTCAACTGCCCGATTTCCGATTTGAGTTCGTCCAACGGGCCGGAGACATATTGCTTGATTTTTTCCTCGATGATCAATTCTATCGGATTCGCGGCGCCCGCCTCTTCCGACTCATCATCATCGCTGTCCGCGCTCATGATGCCGGCGAGTTCTTTTTTTAACTCCGTCAACGACGTCGAAACATCCAGCGCGTTCAGGCGACCGACGAGTATCCGCGTCATTTCCATGAAAGATTCGTGGAGAATATCCTTCAGGTCGGAAGGCGTTTCGTCATATTTCGGGGCCTGTTGCTGAGGCGGAGGCGGCGCGGGTTGCTGAGAAGCTTCGGCCTTTTCGGGCTGCGGCGACTCATGCGCGGCAATCCCGGTCGAATCGGAATCAGACGCCGGCTCGTGGCCTGCCGGAGCCGCTTCCTGTTTCAGAGATGGTGGCGGGGCCGGTTCGGCGGATTTATCCGGAGCCGGTTTCCCGGCCGGGGCCGCC
>Ga0172379_10006750_pt1 | contig 15196 bp, 12 predicted proteins | sample GrowelOW334metaG_FD_119756 | JGI IMG/M metagenome (GOLD analysis project Ga0172379, IMG submission 119756) | Groundwater microbial communities from an aquifer near a municipal landfill in Southern Ontario, Canada - Groundwater well OW334 metaG | ecosystem: Environmental > Aquatic > Deep...
CATCCGATTCATCATTAGGCTGTAAACGATGTTGTGCTACAAGATGTCAAAGAACTGTAAACGATGTGGTGCTACACTTTTAATATAGAAATTTGTAAACGATGTTGTGCTATATAATAATTATCTGTTAAAACCCATCAACTTTAAACGATTCAGCCAAGCAGTAAACAAAGCCAATGAGTATAATAATTACGTTAACAAACAAAATCATTCAGAAGATAAACATATTTTTATCCGTGCTGATTATAGTTTGGTAAAAATTCCAGTAGCTGACATTTTATATATAGAAGGATTAGCGGATTACTTAAAAATATTTATTAAGGATAGACACACAATTGTGGCACGGATGACAATGAATGATATGGTGCAGAAATTACCCGTAAAAGATTTTATTCGTGTTCACCGAAGTTTTATTTTACCCTTTAAACGAATAGAGTCTGTTCGCTCAAATTCGATAACTATTCCTGAAAAGGAAATCCCTATTGGCAAAACCTATATTAAAGATTTTAATAGCAGATACGGACAATAATATACTGCATCTCGGCAGGATTGCGAATGCAATCATGGTTAGATGCAGTTATACTGAGCGACAGCCGAAGTATATCCCGTCAACGGTTCATTCTTCGCTGATCTTTATCCCTTCATCTCAATAATTTTTCAATCCTTTATTTTGATATCATCTTTGCATCGTTATTCTAAATTAATGATACAATGAGAAGAACATTTAAATTAAAAGAAATAATATTTCTAACCCTATTCTTTGCAACAAGCAGCTTTAATCTGCATGCCCAAGAGCCGCTAACACTCAAAGAGTGCATCAATTATTCAATCACAAATAACAGCAACATAAAAATGGCAGGTTATGATGTTACCATTAGTCAAAAGAAAGTGAATGAGCAAATTGGAACAATGCTTCCCCAGATAGATGCTTCTGGGTCATATACCGATAACCTAAAGTTGGGCACTACCGTACTTCCTGGTGAATTAATGGGACAACCCGGAACCCAGATCCCGGTAACAATGGGTACAAAGCACAATTTGTCGGGTAGTGTGCAGCTAACCCAAAAAATCTTTGATCCAACCTTTGGAATAGCATTAAATGCGGCAAAAATAAGCAAGCAACTATCGGAACAAACATTAACGAAGACTTCGGAGCAGACAGCTTATAATATTAGCATTACTTATTACCAAACATTAGTTATAGAGAAACAAATGAATTCGCTGCGGGCCACGCTTGTTGCATCAGAAAAATTATTGGAATCGACCGGGTTAAAACATAAAAACGGAATGGCTAAAAAAGTAGATGTTGACAAAATCCGTGTGAGCTATAACAATACCAAATCTCAATTGCAACAAAGCGAACTAAGTTACAGACAATCGCTGAATACATTAAAATATCAAATGGGCATGCCACTGGATAGTTCTATTGTATTGTTGGATACTGTTCTTACTATCAATATTCAACCCATAGAATTTCAGCCAGATAGCTTTTCAGTTGATAACCGCATTGATTATCAATTACAGAAAACCAACCTTAGTGTTTACGAAATGGATAAAAAACGCAACATGGCAGGGTATTTACCTTCCCTTTCATTTAATGCAAACTATGGATACAGCGCTATGCGCAACGAGTTTGACTTTACTAAATCAGGGGGAGATTGGTATAAAGGTTCAAGCATTGGAATTACTCTCAAAGTTCCCGTGTTCGATGGATTGCAACGCAAGGCAAAAATTTCACAATCACAACTGAATATTGAAAAAAGCATGGAAAATATGAGGCTTACTGAGCAGTCAATTAAGGTGGAGCTTTCCAATAGCGAAATCCAATATCGCAATGCTGTTGATAACATTCGAAGCGAAAAAGACAATCTTGATTTAGCGGAAAATGTATATAAAAACACTCAACTTGAATATCAGCAAGGCGCTGGTTCCTCACTCGATCTGGTTCAAGCCGAAAGCTCCTATCGTGAAAGTGTTAACAACTATTACAACAAGTTGCTGAATCTTTATATCGCTAAGATAAATCTCGAACAATCAAAAGGAACCTTAATGAATTATATCAACAATTTAAAATAAACTAAAGTCATGAAGAAAATAATTATCATAGTTGTTGCTTTAGCAATATTGGCGCTTATTGTTTTTAAGCTTTCCACCAACAGCAAAAAAATAAATGCAAGCAAAGATGTAAGCACTGATCTGGCTTATGTGTCTGTAAATGTTTCCCCTGTTTCAAAAATGGCAATAAGCGATAGTCTTCAATTAACAGGTTATATGGAGGCATATTCTGAGATAGATATTGCCGCCGAAGCACAAGGGAAAATTACTTCGTTGAATGCTGCACTTGGACAGGAAAAATCAAAAGGGAGCATTATAGCAACCATTGATGATAAACTAAAAAAACTTGCTGTTCAAACAGCCGGCATCAGTGTTGCAAAGCTTAAAAAAGATCTGGAAAGGTATAATAACCTTTATAAAGGAGGTACTGTAACAGAACAGCAATTTAATGAGGCTCAAAATTTGTATGATAATGCTGAAATCCAATTAGAGCAAGCAGAAAAACAGCTTGCAGATGCTACAATTAAGTCACCGTTAAGCGGCGTTATTACAAAAAAACAGGTTGAAGAAGGCGAATACATCAATATTGGGAGCCCTATCGTTACAATCGTTGATATTTCGAGGCTTAAAATCAAATTGAATGTCTCTGAAGTAAATGTTTATCAACTTAAACCGAGCGATAAAACCAGGATAACAACTGATATATATCCAGGGGTAACGTTTGAAGGAAATATTAGTTTTATTAGTTCCCAGGGCGACGATGCACATAACTATCCTGTCGAAATTGTAATCCCGAATAGTTCAAAATATCCTTTGAAATCAGGCACTTTTGCTAATGTAATGATCAAACTTCCAGTGGCTGCCGAAGCATTATATATTCCCCGCGAATCACTGTTGGGAAGTATAACAGAAGCTTCAGTATATGTTGCCGAAAACAACAAGGCTATACTCAAAAAAATTGTTGTAGGAAGCGGGAATGACAAATATATAAAGGTTATTTCAGGCTTAAAGGAAGGCGAGGAAGTAATTGTAAACGGCCAGATAAACCTTTCCGAAAACAAAGCAATTAAAATTATAAACTAAGAAATTATGTCAATCACTGAAATTGTAATAAAAAGGCCAACACTGGTAGTTGTAGTTTTTACTGTCTTAACTATACTTGGAATATCATGCTATACACTATTGAACTATGAGTTAATCCCTAAACTTAGTTTTCCTACACTCAGTATCATAACTACCTACCCGGGCGCCTCGGCAAACGAAGTAGAAAGTTCTGTTACCAAAAAGTTGGAAGATGGACTTTCTTCTATGGAGAAAGTTAAGAGCATGCAATCAACTTCACAGGAGGGCGTTTCTAGTATTACCATTGAATTGGAATCAAATGCAGACGCCAATATAGCGTTACAAGACGCCCAGCGGAAAATCAATGTAATTTTGGCAACACTTCCGTCAGGAGCTAAAACGCCGTCAATTAACAAATTTTCTTCTGATGAAATGCCTGTAATTAAACTTGGTGTGACTGCCAAAATAGCTCCGGCAAAATTGTATTTGCTAACGGATAATCAGATCAAATCACAGCTTTCAAAACTTAACGGTGTTGGTCAAGTCACGCTAGTAGGCGGAAATGAACGGGAAATCAGAATTAACGTCAATAAAAATAAGCTTGATGCTTACAAAATCACAATCAACCAGATATACCAGGCAATTTATAATGCAAACATTGAAATGCCTACAGGTAAAATCGAAAGCGATGTTAAACAATATACGGTAAGGTTGTTAGGGAAGGTAAAGTCTTTAGATGAACTGCGTAATATAACAGTTTCAAGAACAATTTCAGGAAGCAGTATTAAATTGTCAGATATTGCCGAAGTTATTGATGGAAATGCTGAACAATCTAATTTAAATAGAATTAACAACAAAAATTCAATTGGTATCCTTATTCAGAAACAATCGGATGCCAATACGGTCGATGTTTGCAAGCGTGTAAAAGAGCAATTGAAATTGCTGGAAAGCCAATACGCTGACGATCAATTGAAGTTTGATGTTGCTTCTGACAATTCTATTTACACCTTAGCTTCTGCTAATGCTGTAATGGAAGATTTATTGTTTGCCATACTGCTTGTTGCATTTGTAATGTTTGTTTTCTTGCATAGTATCCGAAATTCTTTAATAATATTAATTTCTATTCCTGCCTCAATTATTTCGGTTTTCATAGCCATGTATATTTTTAATTTCTCGCTCAATTTGCTCACATTAATGGCCCTTTCCCTGGTGATTGGTATTCTGGTCGACGATTCTATTGTGGTTCTTGAAAACATATCACGTCACTTGGAAATGGGCAAGGATAAACGAACAGCGGCGCTTGATGGCCGAAATGAAATCAGCTTCACCGCAATAGCTATTACCATGGTGGATATTGTCGTTTTCCTGCCCTTAACTTTGGTATCAGGCATGATAGGTGGCATGTTAAAAGAGTTTTCGCTGGTTATTATATTTTCAACCCTCATGAGTTTGGTAGTTTCCTTTACCCTCACGCCTTTATTAGCCTCCAGGTTCGGCAAAATACAGGATATTACAAAAAAATCCATAATAGGAAAGTTCTCCAGATGGGTAGAAATTAATTATAAAAAGCTTGTGACATATTACGAAAGAATTTTGCAATGGAGTCTGAATCACCGTAAACCAGTGTATCTGACAGTAACCGTATTAATCTTAATGTCATTTTCTCTTGTAGGAATGGGCTTGGTAGGCTCTGCATTTATGAACGAAGGCGACCAGGGAGAATTTATTGTAAAGATTGAAGGAGAACCGCAGAATACCGTTTACCAGACAACTCAACTGACACAAAAAGTTGAGCATCTTTTGCTCCAAAAACCGGAGGTTGTTAAGGTTTTTTCAAACATCGGATATTCAAGTTCTGATATGGGTGCGGGCAGTAGCGAAAAAAATAAGAGTGAAATAACAGTGAACCTTGTTCCCAAAAATAAGAGATCAATTTCGGTAGAAAAATTTGCTGCAATGATAAAAAAAGAGGTTCAGGAAATCCCCGGTTTAAAAGTCAGTGCAACCCCTTCTTCCATGATGGGAAGCGCCGATGATGCACCTATACAGGTATTGTTGTGTGGGCCTGATATAAACAAACTTTTTGAAGTTGGTGACAGTGTGATGAAGGTTATAAAAGAAATACCCGGAACCAATGATGTGAAATTTTCAATTGACAAAAGCAAACCTGAGCTGCAAATTAAACTTGACAGGGAAAAAATGGAGCAATTAGGACTTAATGTACAGCAAGTTGGAAGTGCGCTAAGCCTTGCATTAGCCGGTAATACCGACCTACAATACTCCGAGGGCGACGATGATTTTGACATTAATGTTCAGTTCGACCAATTCAACCGTAAAAAAATTGACGACGTGGGTTCTCTCACATTTTTAAATAATCAGAATAAGGTTATTGAGTTAAAAAACTTTGCAGCCATTACTCAGTCACTTGGCCCTAATAAACTTGAAAGATACGACCGTATTTCATCTCTTACAGTAAAATGTTCGGTCTATGGTCGTCCGGTCGGAACCGTTGGTGATGAAATAAAAACTGCCATAAAAGAAAAAATACATTCTCCCGAAATCACCATTGATTATAAAGGTCAAATGGAAAGACAGGCTGACGCATTCAGCAGTTTGTTTACAGCTATAGCTGCTGCGCTTATTTTTGTATATCTGTTAATGGTCGTCCTGTACAATTCGTATTTGCATCCATTTGTTGTATTATTCTCCATACCTGTGGCAATAATTGGAGCTTTGTTTGCATTAGCGCTTTCAGGTGAACCCTTAACTATTTTTTCAATCATTGGACTGATCATGCTGCTTGGGCTTGTTATGAAAAACGCAATTCTGATTGTTGATTTCACAAATAAACTTAGAGACGAAGGACGAACTGTAAGGGAAGCATTAATGGAAGCTGGTAAAGAAAGGTTAAGGCCTATTCTTATGACAACATTTTCAATGATTTTTGGTATGCTTCCCATTGCCCTTGCATCGGGCGCAAGCGCCGAAAGTAAAAACGGCCTGGCATGGGTTATTATTGGCGGGCTGACAAGTTCATTGATTTTCACATTAGTTCTGGTTCCGGCTGTTTATACAACTATGGAAAATTACAAAGAAAAGTTCAATAGAATATTTTCACGGAAAAATCAAACCATTGAAATTGTTACAAATTGAATGCAGACGCCTTGACAATGATTACTATGTTAGGATTAATATCAATTGTGAAGATGGAACACATTGAACATAAAACTTTATGATAAAAAAATATTTTTTTACATTTTTATTTACTTGCTTCTCTTTTATTCGGTGAGTGCTCAGCAACATTATACCATAAGCGGTTTTATTAAGGATGCCAAAACAGGCGAGGAACTTATCGGGGCAACGGTTTCGATAAAAGAATTACCGAGGAAAGGTGAAAATAATAAAAATGGATTGTCAAAGTGTAAAATTCTGAAATTTGATAATAAAAACGCCAACTCCTGGGATTAATGGAGTTGGCGTTGCCTTGTATTGAATTAGGGATTACGACTCGGTTTTGGAGCGATTGGATAAATACTCGATGAGTAATATCTTGTTTTGCCAATCGGTTAAAACATTTAATGCAGTAATTAACGAAAGTTTTGTAATTATTGGAGAATTTTCATCGGTTGAAGCCACTCTGTAACTATCAATTTCATTGATTAATCGCACCGTGTTTTCATCTTTGTTAATGGCTGAAAGTTTGTTCTTATAAACTTCGAATTGTTGGTTGAATTCATCAAATCCGGCATCGTAAAAAAAGTCAATTGGTATTTGCATACCTTTTGCTTGAACGTTAATATAATGAATGGTTCCATCGGCTTTTAAAGCTAAATTGTTTTCTGCATTAACCGCCAGCATCAATCCTTTTTTCAAGCGGTCAATCTGTTCAATTAATTGGTTGGTTTCATTATTAACATGACTTTTAGAACGGATGTATTGATTGGTCTCCGAAATGGTTGCAACTGATACAGCATAGGCCTCGTAAATATTTTTGCTAACACTCAGCGAAAGTAGGGAGGAAAATACACCTAAATAAATCATAAATAGGATGATGCTAAAAAAGCTCATATCGGTTTTTAGCTTTCTTTTATTGTGATAGAGAATATAGGTTGGCAAAAATAGCACAAAAGGCAAAGGCAATCCAATGATTATAAACCAACTGGCTCCAGGCCAATGCATCACTTTAAAAAGCATTCCTATAAAATCAATGCCAAAGGAAATTAAAGCGGTATGGTAAACCCATCGTAATAATTTATCGTCGGTTGATTTTAACAATTGGGAGTATGCCAATGGCAAGAAAATAAAAGTTATGGAACCCAATCCCAATGTCATCAGAATTCCTGCACCTGGCCAATGCGACGATTTAAATATGGTAGCCAGTAAAACGATGGAGAGACTGATGATACCTAAAAAATAAACGGTCTTTTTCATAATTAATTGGTTTTAGAATTGGTAACTAATGCTTGAAGTACTCGGTTTTCAGCCAATCGGATATTGTATTGCCAAAGTGATAATGCATCTAAGGTGGCAGTTTGTGGCAATTCTTTAAAATAGTAGTCTTCCCAAGTAGTTTTTTCACCTTTGGAGTTTATGAATTCATTATTTGTATTGAATAAATAATTAATGTTTGAATCCCGATGCAGACTATCCATCATTACCTGATTGTATATTTCCTTAAATTGCTCTATGTCTGATTTTAGCTTTGGCAAGGGCGAATACGGATTGTTTTTTGAAAGGATTTGATTTACCATGGCATTCATATTCGAAAATTGCGCTTCGCTTTTTAATTGATTTTCAGCTTCAATCCGGTTAATTACGCTAGCAGTTTGAATAACTACTATTTTTACTTCATCTAACTGATTGTAAACAATATCAGCTTGTTCAGCAATTTTTATAGCAAGCTGAATGTGATTATTAGCCTGAATTTTTTCATTCAAAGTGTTAATATAGGTTGAGGTTGATTTAAATGACTTTTCTTGAAAATTAAAGTCAAGCAGAACTCCATTGCTGAGCGATAAATTCAGCAAAAAGCTTAACACAACGAAATAGGTGATGGCAATAATCCCAAAAAGGAAATCGACTCGGAGATTTACCGTCCGTCGAACTTCATGAAAATAAAACAAGGGAATAAATACAAAAACCAATGCAAAACCTCCAAGACTTAAGGTGATATTAGCTCCTGGCCAGTGTTGCATTTTAAACGCCATGCCGCTTAAAAAAACGATGAGCGAAATGGAACCGAGCAAAAATACGCTTTTGTTGTATTTCAAATTATTAATATTAAGCGCAATAATTACCGGAATTAACAGGTAAGCAATGAGAGCTGTTCCTAAAAAGAACAAAAGATTCCCCTCGGGCCAGTGCATAATTTTAAACAATACGCCGCTCATAAAAAGGGCGCCACTAATAAAAGCAATTATAAAAATTGCGACTTGCTTTTTCTGATTTACTTCTTTATATATTACATAAAGCAAGGTTGGAAAGAAAACCAGCGTGGTAAAGAAAAAACTCAAAGTAAGCATTATAGATGCTCCTGGCCAATGGCCAATTTTAAACAGTGCTCCAAAAGCCATCAAAGCCATGGCAAGCACACCAATCATTTTCATCGATTTTTTCATAATTCTGTAATTTTTATCAATTAACATTAAGGTATCCTGTTGGATTTGTCGTAATCCCTTAATGCCAAATTCCATTTTTACCGAATGGTATGCTTCGTTAAATGAAATTCCTCGATGCATGTGCGATTCAATTCCGCAGCATATATGATCCACCAAGTCGGCATCTAAATGTGAAAAATTAATCCCTTCATTTTCCACATCGCCCGATATGATGGCAACCTGTTGTTCCGTTAACAAACACATGATTCAAAACCAAGTTGGGGGTTCAACAGAATTTTTAATGTTTGCACAAATTCTTCCAGCTCTTTGATACGCTCTTTGGCACTGGCGTTTCCCTTTTTGGTGAGTTTGTAGTAAATCCGGTTCCGGTTATTTACCACTTCCGATTCAGTAACTACCGCTCCATCGGCTTCAAGTTTGTGCAACACCGGATATAAGGCACCAAAAGTAAGTTTGATTTTACCTTCGGAAAGTTCTTCAACTTTTTGGGTAATCTCATAGCCATACATCCGGTTTTGTTCAGCCAATAGTTTTAAAACTATTGATTTTAGCGATCCCTTAACTAATTCTTTTGGTATCATTTCAAATTTTTTTTGAGTAATATTGAATACAAATATATAATACAATCTTATATATACAAAATATTTTATATAAAATAATTAAATTATTTTTCATTCGAGTGAAATTGGTATTTTGGCGCTGGAAAATATGCAGGATTTGATTTTATGATATGACAAGATTACAAGGAATAATATTCGATTTTAACGGAACCTTACTCAAAGATTCCAATTGGCATGAAGATGCATGGATTACAATTGCTTCAAAGCTTCGCACAAAACCTTTAACAGTGGATGAATTTCAGCACAATGGGCACGGACGATCCAACAAAGAGATAATAACTTATTTATTGGGCAGGGAGCCAAGTGCCCAAGAACTTGAAACCGTTGTTGATGAAAAAGAGTTGATGTACCGAACCGTTTGTTTGCAAAAACGGAACGAGTTTCATTTGGCTCCGGGCGTAATTTCTTTTTTGGATGGTGCAAAAGAATTGGGAATTCCCAGCACCATTGCCACCGGTTCTTACGCCACCAATGTCGATTTTTATTTCAATCACTTCCAACTTTCGCATTGGTTCCAACGGTCCAATGTGGTGCTCGATGATGGGACGTATCAAGGGAAACCGGCTCCTTTTATATTCCAGATAGCTGCAAAAAAATTGTGTTTGGATCCTTCGGAATGCCTGGTTTTTGAAGACAGTTATTCGGGCATAGAATCGGCATGGAAGGCAGGAGTGGGGCATATTGTAGCGGTTGAGCCGCTCTTGAAACCGGAGTTAGTCAACGCTCCGAATGAATTGATTACCTTTACCAATGGGTTCGAAGCCATTAAAATAAGCGACTATTTTAATTGAAACCTTAATAAACTAATCTATGAAAGCATTATTTATTGGAGGAACGGGAAACATCAGCACTGCTGTAAGTCAGTTGGCAGTTGAATCGGGAATGGAATTATATCATCTGAACCGTGGAAATAATTCCCCAATGGCAGGTGTAACTTTGCTTAAAGCGGACATCAATCAGGAGGCTGAAGTTAAAAAAGTGCTTCAAAGCCATCACTGGGATGTGGTGGTTGACTGGATTGCCTTTACACCATCCGACATTGAGCGCGATTACCGGTTATTTGCCGGTAAAACCCGTCAATTTATCTTTATAAGTTCGGCATCGGCTTACCAGAAACCGTTGCTGCATCCGCTGGTAACTGAATCAACTCCGCTTAAAAATCCCTACTGGCAATACTCGCGCGATAAAATTGCCTGCGAAGATTTGTTGAACATGCGATACCGCGATTCCGATTTTCCGATAACTATAGTTCGACCTTCGCATACCTACCGCAATTATATCCCTTCGTGTTTTGGGTTCGACCACCATTATACCTTAATAAGCAGGATGCTCCAAAATAAACCCATAATTGTTCCGGGAACCGGATTGAGCCGCTGGACTTTGACTTATGCCGCTGATTTTGCAAAAGGATTTGTGGGGTTGATGGGCCATTCGGAAAGCATTGGCCATGCTTTTCACATTACTTCTGACGAGCGTTTAACTTGGAACCAGATATACGAAGAGATAGGTGCAGCCCTGGGCGTGAAGCCAAACTTGGTGCATATTCCCGAAGATGCGCTATATAAATTGACCCTAAAACAAACCGGTTCCTTGGAAGAAGCTGAAGGGCTGCGAGGAAACCTGTTGGGTGACAAGCTTACCAACGTTCATTTCGACAATACCAAAATTAAAACCTTTGTGCCCGGTTTTAAGGCTGAAATTCCTTTGCGTATAGGAATCCGAAAGGCATTAGCATGGTTCGACGAAGATCCGTCCCGAAAAATAGTGAGCAAAACCCAGGATGAATCCATGGATTGGATGATCAGTAGATGGTTTGAAATGCTGGGGAAATGAAACGGTTAACCTTTTTAGATGACAATAAACACTATTTTTATATGATTATCTGAAATATTCAGTAGTCTTTTTTATACCACTCTGCCTATCGGCATCTCCCCTTAGTTAAGGGGAGAAAGCGTTGAATTAAAAGCACACATAAATTCTGATTACTGCTTCCCCTATGCCTTGGGGATACCGATTGCTATCGGAACGATAGTGGAAGATGTATAAGTTTTGAAATCAGAATAATTACGTTATTCCCGAAAGACATATTATTTAATTCCTTTAAATTGGATTATGGAAGCTTGACCCTGATGCCCTAAACCTTCATTTAATTCAATGATGGTTTGTTCCAGATGTTCTATTATCAAGGCTGGAAAATCGTTGGCCAATTCTTCTTTTGAGAACAGCATGTTAGATTCACGTGGGCCACCGGAAGTGTATTGTATCTGATCTTTTGAAAAGGCTTCCAGCAAAAGAGTTCCTCCTGGTTTCAGCCATTTACCATATTTCTGATGCATAATTGATCGCATTTCCGGGCTGGTGTGTGTAAAAATCAATCCAATGGCATCAAACGTATTTTCATGAAAATCAACTTCCTGATAGCCTTTGAGAAGATAGTCAATAGTTACATGCTTTTTTTTTGCCAAGTGGATTGCTTTATTCTTTCCTTCAATGCTGGGGTCGAAAGCGATAACTTCCCATCCAAGCTTGGCGGCATAAACAGCATTGCGCCCTTCACCTTCGGCTGGAAACAGGATTTTACCGGGTTTCAGTTTCAATAATTCATCTTTTATGAATTCATTGGGTTCTGTTCCATAAATGTATTGCGAGGTGCCGTAGCGTTCGTTCCAGAAATCGTTCATTTGTCATGTTTTGAATGTTAAACACGAAACATCAATTTTAGTTCAATAGATTAACTTTCATAAAAGTGAAAAAATGGCAAAAACAATCGTTGCAACCACCAATTTTTCGGAATTAGTTACCCCAATGGTTGTCAATTAATTTAGCTCGTAATAAAAGTTTTACTGTTCATTTCTTCTCAAAGGTTGATGCCTTTTCATCTTTAACTTTTGCTTTATAACCAAGCTTTTCAATCGCTTCCTGTAGGCTTTTAATGTTGTTTTTGTCATCGCGGAAAAGAATGGTAATCTCCTTTTTTTCCAGATCAACCTTCACATCTTTGACCCCTTTTTCGTAAGGAAGGTTTGTCATCATCAGTTTTTCGCAACTGTGGCAGTTCAAATTAACGTCAAACACTACACTATCAACCTTAAATTTGTTTTGGGCATTGCATACCACCGATAATAGTATGATGATGGTTGCTACTAACATTACTTTAAATGTTTTCATTTTATTTGTTTTTTATGATTATTAGTTAATTACTTGTTACTGGATTCTGGATTCTGGTTACTTGTTACTTGTTACTTGTTACTTGTTACTGGTTGCTGACCTCCGACTTCCAATTGCTTTACTTATATTGCGGTGCATGGTACGTTTCTATTCCAATGCAACATTTCTGGATGCACCGCTTTTTACTTTTATCTATTTTCCTGGGGCGATGCCCCAGGCTTTGTTCTTACGCCCTTTCAGGGCTTTTTCATCTTCCAACTTCTGACTTTTGAGTTCCAACTTCTAATCTCCAATCTCAATTCTCCAATCTCAATTCTCCAATCTCAATTCTCCAATCTCACATCTCAAGTCTCACATCTCACATCTCACATCTCACATCTCAAATTCTACCTCCTATCAATACTATATTTCACCCCAACATAAAACATCCGGCCATATAATGGGCCCCAAATCTGACTGGCATCAAACTCATTGCCAAAAGGGTTTTCAGGGTCAATAATGGCATTTTTTTGTGCGAAATTGTTCAGATTTTCACCACCTACATAAAAACTCCAATTGCGGTAATTCTTTGTCACCTGGGCCAAAACGGTTGAATAATTGGTCGAACTTTCAGGTCTCATATTTTCCGTTGCATTACCCAATGTGCTTGGAATTCGTTCTTGTCCATGGAACTGTAAGGTTACATCGAACTGCCACTTATCTAAGTTGGTGCGGTATTGAGCGGTAAGCAATCCTTTGTATTTGCCAACCAGGGGTACATCTTTTAATTCACCGCCATAAGTAGTTTTAACTTCATTGAGGCGCCAGGCAGCGGTTAGTTCAAACCTTTTAAAAGGTTCATAAAAGGCTTCAATTTGGGCACTGTTGGAATACGATTTTCCGTTGAGATTGTATAAAAATACATAACGGGGGTTTTCCAAATCAACCACCAACTGGTTTACAAAATCGGTCCGGTAGTATTCGAGGGTAAGGTTCAGGTTGCGAGGACCAATCGGTATTTCATTTACCAGGCTGATACCATAGTTCCAGGCTTCTTCCTTATAGGTATTTTTGCTGAAATCCAACTGTCGCGAACTGGCTAAATACTGAGTGTTCTCGCTGATACCTGAAGCCGTTCGGTATCCTTTACCAGCCGTTACCCTTAGGGTGGAGTAGGCAGGAAAGTGGTATTTGGCATGAAGCCTTGGGGTAATTAAATTTCCGTGCAACGAACTGTGGTCGTAACGCATTCCAACCAATACTGATAGGTGTTCCGATGGAATGTAGTTGTATTCCAAAAAAGCTCCGGGGGTGAATTCTCGGTAACCCACTTGGTTGCTGTTGTAAAGCTCATCATTATTATCGTAGGCAACACTCAGTCCGGTATTGAAGGTGTGTTTTGTATTGAAAACATACGACTGAAAAATAAGGTTTGAATAGAAATTTTGCTGAATGACATCATAGCTGTTCAATCCATAAAATGAATTCCTTTGGAAGCGGTTTCCTGAGTTAATCCATCCAAGGCTGGTTGCCGGCCGCCCGAAAATATGCCCAATTTTAACAAACCCATTCAACCGCACAACATCAATACCAATTCCGTAGGCTGTATCTTGTTCAGCCTGTCGTTTGTCAGTATCATAATGCTTTTGACCTCCATTACGCGTTTCATCCACCAAGGAAATCCCAATTTTGACGGTGGTATTTTTGTTTTTGCTTTTGTAGTTCCACCGGTTCATGAAATTCAGTTGGTTGGTAAGGGGTTTATCCAGAAAATGGTCCATGTTCATATCCAATTTGCGGAAGTCGGTTCCACCGTGAATTAAAAACGAAGTGCTCCACTGGTCGTTCAAAGGCAGACTGTAAGTGAAATTGCTTTCAGTTTTTCCGTCCTGATTCCCATAAGCATAAAAGCTCATTTTTTCAATTCCTTCGGGTTCTTTGAATTGTACGTTTATTTGCCCGGTTACCGATTCGTACCCGTTTTTTACGGCGGCTGTTCCCTTTGATACCTGGATGCTTTGCAACCAAGTTCCTGGAATGTATTCCAATCCGAAAGCCGTTTCGGCACCCCGTAACATGGGAATGTTTTCCATCATAAGCTGCGAATAGCGGCCACTGAGCCCCAGCAGTTTTATCTGCTTGATACCGGAAACCGCATCGGCGTAAGCTACATCCACCGAAGCATTGGTTTCAAAACTCTCCGAAAGGTTGCAGCAAGCAAAACGGGTAAGTTCTTTATTGGTTATATTCTGGACAAAAATGGGGCTAATGGTTGAAATGTTGGTAGAACGAACCCTATCTGAAACAGTAACCTCGTCAAGCTCAGCGCCGGGTTCCAAATAAATGGTCAGCGTTGATTGGTTCAGTACTGGAACAGAATCAGGGTGATAGCCTATATAACGGAAAATTAAAATTTCATCGGAATCAGTTTGTAGTATCTTGAAATAGCCGTTGGCATCGGTTATCGTTCCAATGGTAGAACCTAACCAGAAAATATTCACTCCCACCAGAGGGGATTTTGTATCGGTTTTATCGAATACATAACCCTCAACCGATTTGGCTTCGGAGGTAAGCGACCCTAACAGTATAATAATGAGTGGGATGAGCCGGATTATAAATAAAGGTTTCATACAAATATTTTTTAATGTGATTAAATTTCAATCAATTACATGACTTAAAGCAAAAAAAAAAAAA
>Ga0172379_10006751_pt1 | contig 15195 bp, 10 predicted proteins | sample GrowelOW334metaG_FD_119756 | JGI IMG/M metagenome (GOLD analysis project Ga0172379, IMG submission 119756) | Groundwater microbial communities from an aquifer near a municipal landfill in Southern Ontario, Canada - Groundwater well OW334 metaG | ecosystem: Environmental > Aquatic > Deep...
CGAACAGTCCGGCAAACCTACTGGCAAGCAGGGCGAAGCCAAACCCGGCCAGAAGTCATCCTCCGGAAAACGGGGCGAGCCGCAAGCCGGTGAAGGTCAGGAGCCGGGCGGAAAATCCGGCCAGGCCGGCAAGCAGGGAGAAGAGAAACAAGCCGGAAAATCCGGCAAAGGTGGAGAGCAACCCGGGGCCCGGGAAGGACAGCCCGGCGAGCAGGCGGGCAAGGGCGGCGGACGCGACCAGCCACAGGAGGCGAATTCCCCTTCAGCCGGCCGCAAGGGCGGCGTGAACACCGCAGGCAACCGCGGTGGCGCCGACGGTTCGCACACCGGCGATTACCAGAATGGCGGCGGCAACCGCCGGGGCGGCTGGGACAATCTGCTTTCCGGCCGCGACCTCGCGAACCGCGACGTCAACCTCGCGCCCATCACCGGCGGCGGCTTCGAGCAGTTCAGCGACCGGTTGCGAGACGCCGAGGAAATGGTGGACTCAGCCGAGCTGCGGAACCAGTTGCAGACCGTGCGCGAGCGCGTGCGGACGCAGCGGATCGAGTTCAAGCGCGGGGCCGCCGAGCCGAAGTGGGACCTGGTGCGGCTGCAGATTCTCAAGCCGCTGACCGAGGTCCGGAAGCGTATCGAAGAGGAGCTGGCCAGGCGCGACAACCGCGAGGCGATGGTGCCGATCGACCGCGATCCGGTGCCGGGCCGCTTCTCCGAGCTTGTGAAGAAATATTACGAAAACCTCGGCAAGAGCGAGGGAGAGCCGGGCGTTGCGCCGAAGGTTTCAACCAAGTAATTTCGAGCCATGAGCACGATTGAGGAAATCAAGAGCGCCGTCAGCAAAGTGTCGCTTCGGGAGCGCCGGGAGTTGCAGCGGTGGCTGACCGACATCAATGAAGGCGAACGGTGGACCAAGGAAACGCTTAAGCAGGCAGTGCAAGTCGGCATTGATGACTTGGAGCAAGGTCGCTTCAAGGAATACGACGAGGCGAGCTTGGCTGAGGGTTTCGCTGGAATGAAGCAGCGGGGGAGGGAGCGGTTGGCGGCGGCGAAGTCAGCACAAACATAATTCTCCAACTATGAACACACTGACGGAAATCAAGGCCGCAGCCGAACAGGTGTCTGCGGAGGACCGCTATGAACTCCTGCATTGGCTGGCGGGGTCGGAAGAGATGCGGCGACTCGAGCTTGAGGAATTGCGCCGCGCCATCGCCATCGGTGTGGCGCAGGCAGACCGGGGCGAACTGGCTCCGCTGGACATAGACGAAATCAAGGCTGAGGGCCGGCGACGGATTGGAATCAAGGCCTGATGCACGGCGAAGTCTTACGCACGTCCGAAGCCCGACTGGACCTCTGTGACATCTGGGAATACATCGCCTCGGACAACGTGTCGGCGGCTGATCGGATGGTTGAGGAGATTGACGCCAAGTGCCGTTTCCTCGCCGGGATGCCGGAACTCGGCCGCTTGCGTGAGGAACTTTCTCCCCGCCTCCGAAGCTGTGTCGTGGGCAACTACGTGATTTTCTACCGCCCCCATCCCAAAGGCATCGAAGTCATCCGTGTGCTGCACGGGCGACGCAATTTCCCCGCCCTGTTCGGCGCATGACCTTCGCCTCCCTCATCTTTTCCGGACGCGATTGGCTGGTGCCGGTGCTGGCGCTGGCGGGCATTGGCTGCGCGGCGCTCGTGTGGGGTTACGCGCGGGCGCAGGCGGACAAGGGACTCTGCGCGGCGTGCGTGATGCTCAAGGTGCTCGGTTTCGCCGCGCTCGCACTTTGCCTGCTGGAGCCGATGTGGACCGGCCAGCGCGCCAAGCCCGGTGCGAACGTGCTCGCGGTGATCGCCGACAACAGCCAGGGCATGCAAATCCACGACCGTGGCAACGCGCAGAGCCGGGGCGAGTTTTTGCGCGACGCGCTCACCGGCAGGGGCGCGGACTGGCTTGCGAAGGTGCGCGAGAATTTCGAGGTGCGGAGTTACGTGTTCGATTCTCGGCTCCAGCCCAGCACCGAGTTTGCCGAGCTGAATTTCGAAGGACGCTCCTCGGCCATCGGCGGCGCGCTGGCCACGTTGCGCGAGCGGCTCGCCGGCCGGCCGGTCGCCGGGGTCGTGCTGCTGACCGATGGCAACGCCACGGACATCGCCGGCGAACTGCCGGACTTGAAAGGCCTGCCGCCGGTTTACCCGGTGGTCATCGGGCGCGAGGATGCCGACCGCGACATCGCGCTCGTGAACGTGGGAGTGACCCAGACTTCCTTTGAAGATGCGCCGGTGACGATTCAGGCCGAGGCGACGGCCGGCGGCTACGTCGGTGCCGATGTGAAGGCGGAGCTGCTCGACCGCACCGGCAAGGTCTTGGAACAGCAGACGGTGCGCGTGCGCAGCGACGGCGAAACTCTCGCGTTCCGCTTCCAGCTCAAGCCAGAGCAAAAGGGCGTCTCCTTCTACCGCGTGCGCGTCGGCGCGCAGGGCGAAGCCGTGCAGTTCAAGGATCAGAAAAGCTCCGCCGAGGCGACTCTTGCGAACAATACGCGTGTCATCGCCGTGGACCGTGGGCACGGGCCGTTCCGCATCCTCTATGTCAGCGGGCGGCCGAACTGGGAGTTCAAGTTCCTCAACCGGGCGCTGGGAGAAGACGATCAGGTGGAATTGATCGGTCTGCTGCGCATTGCAAAGCGCGAGCCGAAGTTTGACTTCCGGGGGCGCGCGGGCGAGTCGTCGAACCCGCTCTTCCGCGGCTTCGGCAATCAATCGAAGGAGGAGGTTCAGCGCTACGACCAGCCGGTGCTCATCCGGCTGAACACGAAGGACGCGGAGGAGTTGAGCAAAGGATTTCCCGCCACGCCGGAGGAGTTGTTCGGCTACCACGCGGTCATCGTGGACGATCTGGAGGCGGAGTTTTTCACGGCCGAGCAGAAGGCGTTGCTGCAACGTTTCGTGAGCGAGCGCGGCGGCGGCTTCCTCATGCTCGGCGGGATGGAGTCCTTCCATGAAGGCGGCTACCTCCGCACGCCCGTCGGCGACATGCTGCCGGTATATCTCGACCGGCAGCCGGACGGGAAGGCCCGCGAAAACCTGCGGCTCGGCCTCACGCGCGAGGGCTGGCTCCAGGCCTGGGCGCGGCTGCGCACGACCGAGGGCACGGAGAAGACCCGTCTCGATGCGATGCCCGCCTTCGCACTGCTCAACGAGGTGCGCGACCTGAAGCCGGGGGCAAGTTCCATCGCGACCGTGACGGATGCGGATGGCCGCGCGAGCCCCGCCATGGCCGTGCAGCGCTTCGGTCACGGGCGCACGGCGGTCGTCACCCTCGGTGACATGTGGCGCTGGGGGCTGCGCGAGCCGGAGATGCACGCGGACATGGACAAGGCCTGGAGGCAGCTCGCGCGGTGGCTCGTCGCCGACGTGCCGAACAAGGTCGAACTCGCGGTGCAGGCAGGGAAGGCGGATGCAAACCAGGCCGTGGAGCTGCAGGTCCGCGTGCGCGACGCGAAGTTCCTGCCGCTGGACAACGCGTCGGTGGCGATCAACGTGCAGCCCGTGCCTGGTGGTGTGAGCAACGCGCCTGCCATCCGCCTGCCCGCCGAGGCTTCCACCAGCGAGCCGGGCCTTTACACCGCCACTTTCGTTCCGCACGAAACCGGCGGCTACCATGCCACCGCCTCCGTGACGAACAGTGCCGGCGCTGAAGTGGGCCGCGCTGTCGCGGGCTGGACGACTGATCTGGCCGCCGAGGAGTTCAAGTCGCTGAAGCCAAACCGCGCATTGCTCGAAACCATCGCCAGGCAGACCGGCGGCGAACTGGTGGAGGCGGGCTCGCTCGGGGCTTTTGCCGCGCGACTGCCGCATCTGAAGTCGCCCGTGACCGAGGCGTGGACGTATCCGCTCTGGCACCAGCCGCTGGTGTTTGCCTTCGCTCTGTTGTGCTTCATCGCGGAGTGGGGGCTGCGGAGAATGAGGGGGCTGCCGTGAAGCTTTGGCCCTGCATCCTGTTCGCCTGCGCCCGTCTCGCCCTCGGTGAGGCCACGGACAAACCCACCGTCTTCGTCCTCGTCGGCGCGCCGGGCGAGGAGGAATTCGGCCGGCAGTTCACCGGGGCGGCGGACAAGTGGGAGAAGGCCGCGGGCCGCGCAGAGGCGAAGCTCGTGCCCGTCGGCTGGAAGAGTGCGGAGACGAACGACCTCGCGCTCTTCCAGGCTGCGCTGACAGCCGAGCCGAAGGAAGGCACCGGCGCGGTGTGGCTGGTGCTGCTGGGACACGGGACGTTCGACGGCAGGGAGGCGAAGTTCAACTTGCGCGGGCCGGACTTCACTGCGAGCGAGCTGGCCGGCTGGCTCAAGCCGTTCAAGCGTCCGGTCGCCGTCGTGAACTGCGCGTCTGCGAGCGGGCCGTTTGTGGCCGGGTTGTCCGCCCCGGGCCGCGTGGTTGTCACGGCCACGCGCACGGGGAACGAGCTGAACTTCACGCGCTTCGGCGGCCATTTCGCCGATGCCATCGGCAGCGCGGATGCGGACCTCGACAAGGACGGACAGACGTCGCTGCTGGAGGCGTATCTGCTGGCGGCGGGCCGGGTCGCGGAGTTTTACGTCACCGAGGGCCGTCTTGCGACGGAGCATCCGTTGCTCGACGACAACGGCGACGGGCTGGGCACGCCGCCGGACTGGTTTCGCGGCGTGCGTGCCGTGAAGAAGGCGAAGGACGGGGCGAGCGCTGACGGCCTGCGGGCGCATCAGTTCGTGCTCATCCGCAGCGAGCAGGAGCGGAAGCTGCCGCCCGCCGTGCGTGCGAAGCGGGACGAGCTGGAGCTGGCCATCGGAAAACTGCGCGACCGAAAAGCGGAGCTGCCGGAGCCGGAGTATTACAAGCTGCTGGAGCCGATGCTGCTTGATCTCGCGCGGCTGTATCAGTCGGCGAAGTGAGCGGGCATCATGGCCTGGCGGGGCGCATGACGGAGAGTCCCTTCAGCAAGTCGAGCGCGCGGGCGAGCGCGGGATCCCGCACCTGTGGCGCGCTGACGGAGGGCGCGCCGCCTGAAAGGGCGGTTTCAAGGCTCTGCCCTTCCTTCATCCGGCGGACAAGTTCGGCCTCGTTGAGGCGGCCCAGGGACTCGGCGTGCCTCCTGTCCGCACTGGTGACGACGTTCGTCCGGGCCGGGCTCTGGTAAGGTTCGGCATAAAACGCCCGCTCCTCCTCCGCACCGACGTTGACGGCGATGTCGGGGCGCAGGCCGGTGGCCGGCATCAACTGGCCGTCTCCCAGTTTCGTTTCACCCGTGGCGATGCGCAGCCGCTGTCCGGTGCTCAAGGTGAATTCCCTGAACTGCCGCGCGCCGCCGGTGGTGGCCCCGCCGATGAGCAGGCCGACGTGGTTCTGGCGGAGCAGGGCGGCGAGCACCTCCGCCGCGCCGCTGGTGTGGCGGTTGACGAGGATCGCGGTGGGCAGCTGGATGGCGTTGGTTTTGCCGGTTGAGCGGAGCACTTCGCCGTTCACGGTGAGGAGCGCCTGTTCGGCGGCGAGGAAACGGTCGGCGGCGCGCGCGGCGGCCTTCTCATCAGAGCCGCCTACGTAGCGGAGGTCCAGAACCAGCCCGCTCAACTTGCCGGTGCCGCCAAGCTTTCCGAACTCGTCGGCCAGCGCCGACTCCAGTTTGGGCCCGACCTGGCTGATGCGCACGTAGCCATAGCCGTTGTCGAAGACGGCGGACTTGCTCACGGGCGGGCCGGCGGTCGCAGCCGCGCTCGTGGTCGGCTGGTCCTCGATGACCACCTGGCCGTCGAGTTGCTTGAGGAGCGCCTTGAGCGCCGCACGCTCCACGGCTTCGGGATTCATCCCGCCCAGATTCGTCCGGACGATCTCGAAGACCTCCCGGAACTGCGGCGGCCGCGGGTCGGCCGCCGCCCCATCGACCATCGACAGGATTGCGACCAGCGCCATCAGGCATTTGAGAAATTTCATAACGAGACCGCCCCGCGCGGCGGGGGGATGCGCGCACTATCCCGTCTCGCCCCGGTGCGTGCAAATGCTTTCCCGTGTGGCGGCCTGCGGGGAGCGCGGCGTTCACGCCGCAGAAGGCAGGAGAAGATGGGCGCGGTCGAATAGCCAGCAGGCTTTCGCACATTCCTGCGGCGTGAACGCCGCGCTTCCAGCCGGGCGTCACTATTGGCTGGTTTCTTGGTCCGTATTTCGGGATTTTACCTGCCGTGAAGACTTCCACCTCCGTGTCGTTCGCTGTGGTTGCCAGCCTGGTGCTCTGGCTTTGCACGCCGGTCCGTGCCGAGGAGCATCGCGCCACGCGGTTGGGCCATCCGGCCACGCGCTTCGCCCCGCCCCTGCAGACGCCGGACGATCTGCGCGCGCGGTTCCGTGATGAAAAACTCCGGCCCGACTTCGCCTCGGTTCTTCAGCAGTGGGGCTGGACGGGAAATCTGGAGGACCTCCACCGCGCCGCGCTCACGGCTGAAATTGTGGACGGGAAAATCGCCGTCGGCACGCGCATGCCCTTCATGTCATCGCGCAAGGACGGCCGGCCCGTCTGCCTTCGCAACGTGATCTGGGCCGGCTCGGAACCCGCCCCGGCGTATGCCTTCACCTTTTCCTCCAAGGGCCGGCGCTACCGCTGCATCACGCCCAAGGCCTGCAGCAATTTCTTCCTCGAAGACCTCGGCGCGGAACCCACGCCCGAGCCGCTGCTGGCGCTGCAATGCAACGCGCCGGAGCGGCAGTTCACCGGCCGGCCTGTGAAAGTCTGCTTCACCGTCCGGAACACGGGTGACGGTCCCGAACCCAGGGCCACGGTGATCCTGCCGATTCCTCCGGGCACCACCTTCGTCAGCGCCACCGATGGCGGCGTGGCGTCGTCAGACCGTGTCATCTGGGAAATAGCGGACGTGACGACGAATGCCTCCCGGGAAGTCTGCGCGGCCTTCACCACGGAGCGGCCCGGCCGGCTGGAATTCAAGCCGACGGTCAGCGGCACGATGGCCGGCCCGGCCCGGTGCGAGTGCCAGACGCAAATTCTCGGTGTCTATGCGGTCCTCGTGGAAGTGGTGGACCTCGAAGATCCCGTGGAGGTGGGCAAGGTCATCTCCTACATCGTCACCATCACGAACCAGGGCAACCAGACGGGCACCGGCATCCGCGTGGTCTGCACCGTGCCGGACAGCCAGGAGTTCATCTCCGGTTCGGGCAGCACGCCGGTGCAGTCGCAGGGCCGCACCGTCACGATGAGTCCGCTGCCCTCGCTCGACGGCAAGGCCGTGGCCACCTGGCGTGTGCTGACGCGGGCGGTGCGCCCGGATGATTCGCGCTTCAAGGTGGACTTCACCACCGACCAGTTCGAGCGGCCCATCCGCCGCGAGGAATCCACGCGGATTTACTAGGCGGTGGTCCGGATTCCAAACGGGTGCCCGCGAAACACGCGAAAACAGCAGGCATCAGCCGGATCGCGGCTTTGAGGCCGCAGGAAGGTGAGATTCAAAGAGGAGCGACGGGACTCCTCCCTCTCCCTTCATCGGATGAGGGGAGAGGGTCGGGGTGAGGGGTTGCGTGCGACGGCGTTGGTGGCCGCACCCCTCATCCGGCCTTCGGCCACCTTCTCCCCTCGCTCCGCGAAGGGAGAAGGCTCGCGTCCTGTCACTCCGTTCCATTCGACCGGCTTTCACCGGGAATTGGCGACAGGCACTGCTGCCTTCCAGGCACTTTCCTTTTCGTGCGTCCGCCGTTTTCGAGGGAGAACTACTTCAGCCCCAGCACGTCCTGCATGTCGTAGAGGCCGGGCTTTTGTTTCACAACCCATTGCGCGGCGCGCAGGGCACCGTTGGCGAAGGTCTCGCGGCTGCTGGCCTTGTGAGTGAGTTCCACCCGCTCGCCGTTCGCGGCGAAGATGACGGTGTGGTCGCCCACGACGTCGCCGCCGCGCAGGGCGTGGATGCCGATCTCCGAGCTGGTGCGCTCGCCGGTGATGCCCTTGCGGCCGTGGCGCAACGCGTCGGCAAGCTGGACCTTCCGCACGTCGCCGAGGATTTCGAGCAGCGTGGTGGCCGTGCCGCTGGGTGCGTCCTTCTTGAGGCGGTGGTGCATCTCGACGACTTCGAGGTCGAAGCCGGGGCCGAGGATTTCGGCGGCCTTGCGCGTGAGCCAGAAGAGCGTGTTGACGCCGGTGGAGTAGTTCGAGGCCCAGACCATCGGGATTTTCGCCGCGCAGGCGCGGAGCGCCTCCTTCTCCTCCGGCTTGTGCCCGGTGGTGCCGACGATGAGCGCCTTGCCGTGCTGCACGCAGAGCTGCGCGAAGGGCAGGGTGGCCTCGTGGAAGCTGAAGTCGATGACGGCGTCGGCCTTGTCGAGCAGCGGGGTGAGATGCTCGCCGAGGTCAATCTGGCCGACGACCTGGATGCCGGGAATGCGGGCGGCGCAGGCGATGAGCGTCTGGCCCATGCGGCCTTTCGCGCCGGTGATGATGACTCTGGTCATGGTAGTGCAGTGTTGCTAAACGGACGGCGCAGCGTGCCGTCTGACGGGCGGCGGGGCAAGTCCCCAGCGCACGGCAAGTGGATTTCCACGGCCTGTCGCACTGTCTGAAGGCATGACGCCTTGCGGCAATCGCCTACTGCACGAGGCCGAGCTGCTTCAGCACCCAGTGCTCGCGATGGCCCAGGCGCAGTGCCTCCTGTGCGCTTGCGGTCGCGTCCTGCAAGCGGCCGAGGCGATACAGCGCGCCGGCGAGGCCTGCATGAAAGGCCCCCACCTTCGGGTCGAGCCGGATCGCCTCGCGGAACCGCCCCTCGGCCTCGGCGATCTTGTTCTGAGCCATCAACGCGTGGCCGATGCCCTCGTGCGCGTAGGCGTTTCCTGCGTCGAGCCGCACGGCGTCGCGATACGGCGCCTCGGCGTCGGCCCATTTGTTCTGCGCGACGAGGACGTTGCCGAGCCGCCACGCGAATTCGCCACTGTTCGGGTCGAGCCTCACGGCTTCACGAAACGCGGCCCCGGCGTCGGCATACCTGCGCAACGCGAAGGCGACGTTGCCGGCGAAGTTGTGATACTGCACGTTCGCCGGCTCCAGCAGCACGGCCTCGCGGAAGGCCGCCCCGGCGTCGGTGAGCTTGTTCTGCTGCTCGAGCGCGAGGCCGACGTAGCTGCGCGCGGCGGCGTTCGTCGGTGCAAGGCGCGCCATGTCACGGTAGGCGGCCTCGGCCTCGGGAAACTTGCGCTGTGCAAACGCGGCGTTGCCGACACCGTTCGCATAGAACGGCTGCGCGGGATTGAGGCGTGCGGCCTCGCGATACGCCGCCTCGCTCTCGGGCCACTTCGCCTGCTGCGCGAATATCCACGCGAGACCGGAGTGGAAAAGCGCGTTCGTCGGCGAGAGTTTCACCGCCTCGCGCGCGGCGACCTCGGCCTCGGAGAACTGCCGCTGGTTGAGCAGGGCCAGCGCGCGGTTGTAGGCCTCCAGCCCCGTGGCGGCGGCCACGGGCGGCGGCAGGATGGCCGGCCCCGGCGTCGTGGTGGCGGTCGTGCCTGTGGTCGGGGTCGCCGTGTCCGTAGTTGTTCCGGTTGTCGAACTCGTGCTGGTCGTGGCGCGGGTTGGGGGCGTGGCGGCAGGGACTTTTCGGAAGGTGCGGTTCGAGTAAAACGCCAGCGCCTGCCCGCCGTGGAAGCCGCTCTTGTCTCGCACCAGCAGCAGCGGGCGCTCGGCGGTCAGTTGTCCTGTTAGGACGTAGTCGCCGAGCGTGTCAATCTGCGCGGCGTCGGCGAGGCGCGTGCCGGAGGCCGGACAACAGAACGTCTCGATGTCGGGCATGAAGCCGGCCTTGTGAAGGTCGCTGAGGCGCGCGGGCGGCTGGCCGTCGTGGTAGAGCAGGTAGCGCGTGAAGGCGTGGCCGAGCATCTGCAGGCGGGCGCGGCATTCGTTCTCGTGGGGGTCGGCGGCGGTCTGCGCAAAGCCGGCCCGCGCGCAGAGCAGCGCGGCGGGCAGCAGGATTGTGAGCAGTCGGCGCATCGGTTCAGGCGGCGAGGGCGATGATCCCGGACTCGTTCAAGCACGGCCCGGAGGCCGGCGCGGCGTGCAGGCGGTCGAAATCGAACCGCAGCACCGCGGTCTTCTTGAAGACGGGGAATTTGTTCTCCAGCACTTCCTTCAGCAGTCCGGAGCGCTCGGTGAGCGCTTCGAAGGCTTCCTGAACTTTTTCCTCCGGCAATGCCTTCCTCAGCATCTCCTTGAGCGTTTTGCCGCCGTCCTCCGCGCAAAGTTCCTGGATCGCGCCCACGGTCCCGGCCATCTCGTCGTAGCTCAACATGCCGTCGAGGCGGTCGAGCCAGGTGTAGAGCGGCGCGCTTGCGTGATCAGGCATGCGGTCGCGGATGAGGGAGGGGAACCCGAGCGCGTCCTCGAGGAATTCCTTCTGCGTGGCGTTGTTCCGCCCCGCCTGCCGCAGGAAGCCGTCCTTCTTGAGCGAGCCGAAGTCGAAGTCAATCGGCAGCAGACGCCCTTCCGGCGTGAGGAGGATGTTGCGGAGGTGGCCGTCCGTGTCGCCCATCCACAACCGCAGCACGCGCTGGCTGGCGTAGTCTTTCTTGAGCGCGAGGATGGTGGCCTCGGTCATCTCCATCAGCTCCTTCCCCTCGGCGGCGCGGACGAGGAATCCCTCGACCTCGTCGAACACCTGTCTCCCGTTGGCGAACACCGGCTTGCCGTCCTTGAACTGGGGAACGCTCATTTTCATCCGCCGGGCCTGTGCGGAGCTGAGGCCGAGCTCGTGGGCGGCGAGCGGGCCGAAGATTTCGCAGGCGACGAGGTCCGGGTTGTCCAGCGCCTTGAAGACGAAGTTCAATTTTTTGTCACCCTTGCCCTGGATGAAGTAAACCGGGTTGGCGCTGGGCTTGGGGTTCGGGATCACTTCGAGTTTGTTCGCCGCGATGTTTGCGAGCATTTCGTCCACGTGCTCCTTCTCAAGGGCCTGCGCGGAAGGCGGCGCGCGCGCGGGGCCCCGGCGGAGGATTTTGAACGTCTCGGCCTCGGCCGCGGCATCCGAGATGAGGGCCAGGCGGCCCTCGATGAGCCTGGCCACGTCGTCGGCGTGGGCTGCCTCCGCCTCGTGCAGGGCGTGGCGGTAGAAATCGAGCGCCTCGTCGAGTTTGCCCTTCTGCACGGCCTGATCGCCGTGCCTTAGCATGACGCCCGCGCCACCCGGCGGGTAGCCGCCGGGCGGCGCGAAGTTGGGCGGATTGCCGGCGATTTCCCTGATGGGCTTGAGCTGGTCGGTCGCGGTGATCTGGCGCAGCGCGGGATTCCTGTTGAGGTTCTCCCGCGCCTTCGCGAGCGCCAGATCGTAGGCGTCCAGAGTCGCCTTCATCTCGCCCTGGAGCGCCTTCGAGCCGGTGAGCGCGCGCCTGGCCTCGGCAGTATCACCCTTCTTCAAGGACTCTGCGGCGGCTTTCAGAGTCCCCTTCGCATCCTCCTTCTTGTCGGTGCCGGCAACCTTGAGCGTGCCCTTCTTCGGCGGCTGCACCACGGCGAGGGCTTCCTCGATTTGTTTGAGTTCGGCGGCGTCGGGCGCGGGCAGGGCGCCGGGCTTCGTGCGGGCGGAGAGACGCTTCTGGACGGCTTCCAGTTGCTCGTGTGCTTTCGAGAGCTGCGCCAGCTCGGCGCTCTCCCGGGCGAGCACGCCGCCGAACTCGTCGCATTTGGCGAGCAGCTTGCGGACGGGCGAGCCGTTGCGCGAGAGGATGTCGAAGGCCATCTCCTCCGCGCCGAGCGCGCCGATGGCGTCCACGAGCAGGCGCAGGCCGGGGACGCCGGACTCCTCGGCCAGCTCCGCCGCGCCGCAATAGATCGTCACCGCCGCCGCAAGCCGCGAGCCGCCGTTGAGAAACCGATCGAGCAGGCTGCGGCTGGCAAGGAACTTCTGGTCCGCGATGACGGCGTCCGCGAGCATCCCGCCGACCCGCGTGGAGGTGAAGCGGCGGCCCAGCTCCTCGAGCTTGAACGTCGTGGCGAACACGTCGCGCACGCGCTCCAGCCGGCCGGCTTCTTCGAGCAGGGCGATTTCGCCGTGCGGCACGGTGGCGACCCACTGGCCGTTGGCCTTCACGACCGCGCTCGGACCGAACATCATCACCAGGCCGAGCGGGCTGAAGAACATGTCGCCGATGGTCTCGCTCCACGTCTTGGAGGCGTCGAAGGAGGCGTAGTAGTTGCGCTGGATGAATTTCTGAAACTCGCCAATGTCTCCCTCCGCCAGCGTGCGCAGGTCGTAGAGTTCGGCAAAGGTCTCGTGGATGTCCTGGCAGATGCGGCGCGCCCTGGCCCGGTCAAGTTCCTTGCGCTCGAACGTCTGGAAGGCGAGCCGTTCGAGAATCTGGTCGTCCGTGACGTTCCTTATTTCCTTCAGCGACATCTTTTTGTGGATGAGCCTCCGGATGGCGAAGAGGGAGACCTGGTTTTTCGCGACGGCCTCCTGCACGAGGATGGTTTCATCGGCGACCACGCCGGCGGTGTTGCTCCACGGCAGCGCGCCGCCGAGCGTGACGGGCGACGAACCCCAGAAGGCGGTGTTCAGCTCCTTGAATCCGTCCCACCAGCCCTTCGCCTCGCCGGGATTGTAGCCGCGCACGGAGAGGTAGCGGTGGAAGCCGGCAATCGAGAGATGCCGCTCGTGGTCGAGCTTGCGCTGAATCCAGCCGAGCATCTCCAGTTCCGTCTCCTGGAGCAGCGTGCGCGCCTGAATGCTGTCCGGCGCGACCTTGAGCGCCTCGTGCAGCGCGCGCATCGCCTCCATGCGCGCTGTGTGCGCGTCGAGCTCGGCCGGGCTGCCGGGCTGGACGGGCGAGGGTGAAATGACGGCGACGGCCAGCCGCAGGTCGAGGCTCTTGGCGCGGGCCAGCCAACCCCTCGCCTCCATGATCTTCGCCAGCTCGCGTGCGGCGGTGGAGCTGAAGCGCATCTCGTCGAGCAACTGCTGCAACTCGGGCGTGCCGTGCCAGCCGGCCGCGTCATACATGTTGAGGCGGTTGAGGTCGTGCTTGTCCTTCATGTGGTCAAGCGTGCGCCTGACCTCGGCGAGGTGCTGGTCGTTCTCACGCGAGCCGATGGTCTGCACATCGGCGCTCTCGACGAGCTGCTTGCTGATGCGCGTGCCCTCGGCGATGAGTGCGGCCTGTTCCTGCCGCGACTCGTCAATCTTCGGCTGGATGCCGTCGCGCTCCTGCTTCAACGCCTCCAGCACGGCCTTCACGATGGTCGGCTGCATGGGGATGCCGCGGCCGCGGGTGAGTCCGCGCCCGAGGTAGCGGCCAACGGATTCCAGCAGGTCGTCGCCGTCGGCGGGGTCTGCGGGCCAGGACTTCATGTCGAGCCAGAGAAGCTTGAACCATTTCGAGTGAAGTGCCTTCTGCTCGCCGTTGAGCGCGCGCAGTTCGACACCGATCTCCTGCAGCCGTTGCTCGGTCTTGTCACGCTGCTGGTGAAAGCGCGCGAGCCAGTCGAAGTAGCCGTCGTCGGGCAGGCCCGCCACGACGCTGGGCGCGTCCCGGACGGTGACGCCCGAGCGGTTGTCCTCCAGGTCGCTCAGGCGCACCGCGAAGAAGTCCGCGTGCTTCTCAAAGACCGCTCCGCCCGGAGCGACGCGGACCCAATACTTCAGGTCCATGCTCAGGAGCCGGTGCGGCTCGAGTTTTTTGTCTGCGGTCCACAAGCCGGGCATCGAGCCGGAGCCGGGCGTGTTGAAGGGGCCTTCTCCGCGCGCGCCGTAGGGGAACTTCATCCACCAGGTCTCCGCGCTCAGGCCCGTGTTCGTGTCCCGGCTGCGCGTGATGGCGTCCCATGTGTTCCAGAGGAAGGCGACGTATTTGGGGCGGCCGTTGTCGAGGATGTTGCCGTAAGGCAGTGCGGTGTTTGTGTCCGGGGCGAACGGATGCGCGTAGAGGGTCAGCTGCTCGTCCGGTGCGAGGCCGTAGCGCTGGTCATACGGCGCGCCGCCCGGCTGGCCAAGCTGCTGCATCTGGATGGAGGCCCAGGCCGGGCCGTGGTCGAGGAGGCGCGGCGGAAAGGTGACGGTCACGCGCACGTCGGTCGTCTTGGACGGCTTGCTGGCTTCCTCGCTCTTGTCGGTGATGCGATGGGTGGTCGTGAACGTGGAGGGGACAAACTTCGACTCCACCTCCCGATACTCGTAGCTGCCGGAACGCAGGCCGGCCATCACGCCGTTGTTGGTGATGCTGGCGGAGCGGAGCTGCCAGCCGTTTTGTTTGAGCATGAGGTCGAACGCGTTGGTCCGCTTCCAGCCGGGCGTCGCCGGTGCCGGTGCCGGTGCCGCCGCCTGCGGGACGCCGAACTCGCCGGGCGAGGGCCGGTATTTGGAGGGATCCGTCGCGACCTCCTCCGTCACGAAGTTCAGGACGCCCTTGAGTGTTTCGTTCGTGCTCCAGACGCCCGTGGGGATGCCCTTGACTTCGAGCACGCGCTCCGTTTCGCGGAGGTCCGGCTCGAAACGCTCGTTGACCCGGCGCGGTCGCGGGTCCATGACCATCCACACCGCGTAGCGCGCCGGGCCGAGGAGATCGCTGCGCAGGAACACGTTCGGCATCCACGAGTTGGTGGTCAGCGCGTCGCCCACGGGCAGCACCGTCATGCCGCGGAAGCGGTCAAATTCGTAGTGGAAGTAGAAGCGGTTCGTGTCGCCCTGGAGGCACGGCTGCTCGTCGAAGCGATACAGGCCCGCAGTGAGGACGCCTGGCGCGCTGCGCCCGCCGTAGTTGGTCGTCGTGCCGAAGCCCTGCATCCACGCGCTGACGCGGTAGGGCTTGGACTGGACGCGGCCGGATTCTATCTTCGTCTCGATCTGGAGCGGCACATGGACGGCGAACGGCTGATCCGACCAGGCAAACGCGAGCCGGTTCGTTCCCGGCACCCACCGCTTCACCTTCTTTCCAAAGACAACAAACTCCTGCTGTTCAGCTGTCGTGATGAACAGGCCGGTCTCCGCGGCCGGTGCCGGAACCTGCGCGTGCGCGATGAATCCGGAAAGCCATGCGGCGGCACACCCGAGGAGGAGCAGAAGGCGCGTCTTCATGAGAGGCGGGCTGGCCTCTGTGAGTAAAGGACGCGCGACGCTGCGGGTCAAGTGTGTCGCGGATCTTTCGGGCTCCCAACCGGGACTGAAGATGGCCCACCCCAAGTGTCATCCCGCGATGGGCGTCGCC
>Ga0172379_10006752_pt1 | contig 15192 bp, 17 predicted proteins | sample GrowelOW334metaG_FD_119756 | JGI IMG/M metagenome (GOLD analysis project Ga0172379, IMG submission 119756) | Groundwater microbial communities from an aquifer near a municipal landfill in Southern Ontario, Canada - Groundwater well OW334 metaG | ecosystem: Environmental > Aquatic > Deep...
AATTTTGGCATTGGTATTTAGTTCCGAAGATACTTTTTTCAATGCTTCCCGAGCTTCGTTTTGCGAATAACCGAGAGATTTAAGCGCTTCTAAAGCGTCTAATTCTCCTTGCAGAGAACTTCCCGTTTTTTCTTCACCGATTTTATCCCGCAGTTCAATAACTATTTTTTCCGCTGTTTTTTTGCCGATGCCGGAGATTTTAGTTAAATAACTGATATCGCCGGAACCGATAGCCCGGCGCAGTGTTTCTATGGAAGCAACAGAAAGAACAATTAGTGCCCCTTTCGGTCCAATTCCAGAAACATTTATTAGCATTTCAAAAAACTCCAATTCTTCCCGATTCAAAAATCCGTATAAATCTAAAATGTCTTCCCGTACATGAGTATGGATCCATAAAGATATTTCCTCACTTATTTTTTTGGTTTTAGACAGGGTGTTAGGCGAGACGTTTATTTTATACCCGACTCCACCTGTTTCCACTATTAAAAATTTTTCTGTTTTAAATGTTATTTTTCCCTTTATGCTTCCAATCATGAGTTAATCATAACATATTTGTATTTCTGAAACAGGGTTGCGTTTTTATGTTTTTTCTGTTAAATTACATCCATGCCAATTACACAATCAGCTAAAAAAGCAATTCGCGGTTCTTTGCGCAAGAAGGCTTTTAATGATCAGCGCAAGAAAGCGATGAAAGAAATAATCAAGAAAATTGAGAAAGTCGCTAAGACCGACAAAAAAGAAGCAGCCAAGTTATTGAGTTCCGCTTTTCAAACCATCGACAAAGCGGCGCAAAAAGGCGTCATCAAAAAAAACAACGCGGCTCGCAAGAAGGCTCGTTTATCAAAGTTAGTTAAATAAAGAATGAATCATCTATTGGAATTTTACGGAACGGAATGCCCTCATTGTGTTAGTATGCATGAGTTGGTAGAAAGGTTGGAAAAAGAAGAGGGGATAAAAATTGAGAGTTTGGAGGTTTGGCATAATAAAGAAAATGAGAAACGCTTGATAGAATTGGATAAAAATTTTTGCGGGGGTGTACCTTTTTTCTATAATACAAAAACCAACAAATGGATTTGCGGAGAAGAATCCTATGAAGAATTAAAAAAATGGGCGAAAGGCGAGTAAAAAATAAATAATTTGTACAAATCAAAAAAGCCCCGTAAGGGGCTTTTTTGTGGAAGAATATTATGCGCGTTGAACGTTCACAGCATTCAATCCTTTTGGTGACTCTTCTGTTTCAAAAGAAACAGCATCACCTTCTTTGAGCTCATCAAAGGTTACGCCAACCAAAGAGTTGCTGTGGAAGAATAAATCCTTCTGTAGCCCTTCTCCGGTAATGAAGCCGAAACCTTTGTCAGTCAATCTTTTTATTGTACCAGTCATTGATTTTTTTGTTTAAGTTGTTAAATTACAAATAGATAGCTCTAAAAATCGACTCTTTTCGCACCTACTTTGTTAATTAAGTATAGCACAAAGGAACCTATTTTGTCAAGCGTCTTTTTACGCTTATTTTAGCACTAAATTTAAAAAGGTAGTTAATTCTTCTCCTTTTATTTCTCTTAAACCATTTGGTTTCAAATTACCAAGTTTTATGTTCATAATTCTCTCGCGTTTTAAGTCCGCAACTTCTTGAAAGAGATTTGAGCACATCCGGCGGATTTGGTGCTTTTTACCTTCGGTTAAAATAATTCTGAAAGTATTTTCATTTAGAATTTTTATTTTGCATGGCTTGGTCATATAACCCTCGATATTTACGCCGACTTCTATTTTTTTCTTGAAGTTTGAGCGCAATTTTTCTTTTGTTTTTACTAGGTATTCTTTTTCGTGAAAATATTTTGGGTTCAGTAAAGAATCGGTAATGCGTCCATCATTGGTGAGGATTAAGAGTCCGTGAGAGTTTTTATCCAATCTTCCAATAGGGAAGAGGTCGCCTCTAGGAGAATCAGTTTCAATTCCGATAGGTTTGTTATAGGCGAAATATAAATATTCTTTCACCTTGGCGCCCCTTACTTCCACAATATCGTTTTCATTTACCTTGCTACCCAGGACGGCTAATTTACCGTTAATAAAAACCTTTTTGTTTTGCACCAATTCATCCGCCCCTCGTCTGGTGGAGATTTTTTTGGAGGCAAGATATTTATTTATCCGCACAGGAAAAGACGACAATGTTTCTTTCTCTTCTTTTTGCATTAACAATATTTTAGCATTTTTTAATGCTGGATGGTCGTAGTCGTAGTTTTTTTACTGAAGGGTTGGTTGCCGGAGTAAAGGTATTTTGCTAAGAGTATAAGTATAAGGATAAGAATGAGAAGCAAGAGCCATCCGAAGAGATTTGTCGGCAAGAAACCGGCTCCGAAAACGTTTGCTCCAAGTAAAACTTTTCCATCTGTTTCATCTATTGTTGTTTCTGGTTCCGGTTCGGTCCAAACTTGTGCCGAAACATTAGCATTAACTGACTGAGGGAAACCGGAAGGATCAACATAAGAGAGAACTGCGGGGAAGTTTAGATTTGTCCCAGCCGGGATTTCATCTCGTACTCGTACTCTAGCCGTTACTGTACCTTGGCCGTTAGCTTTCAGTGTTCCCAAGTTGAAGATTAAAGTATTTCCAGACCTGATTGGATTATTAGGATTTGAGAACATGTAATCTACTTCATAAGGAAGATCTAATCGTAGAGAAAGGCCTGTGATTGATGCATTGCCAATATTTTGGTAGGTTACAGTGTAATTAATTTCATCTCCCGGATGAGGTCTGGTGTTGTCGATTGTAGGAACAATCGGTTGGTTGCGATCTACAGAAGAGGTAATTAAGACAAGAGAAGTTGGAGCAGGTCTTGGATCGTTAATTACTTGTCCACGGACATTCACGGTGACTGAGTCAGTGGAAGATCCTACATTATTCATACAAGTAATTGAATAGGTTCTGCCTCCCGTTAATGATCCAGTGTAGAAAGATCCCGGACCGATACTCTTTGGTCCTGCCCAACCAATAGACCCGCCAGACGCGACACAAGAAGTCGCATTAACAGTGCCCCATCTTATGGTAGTAGCGCTATTGTAAGACATATTTGTTTGATCTGCGTAAATTACCACTGTTGGCTGGTTGTTAACAACATCAATGATGAAGCCATTGTTTGTTATGAAAGAAAGAATGTCTCCATAAACCGTATCTTCTGAATTTTCAGCTACCGCGCGGAAATAGTAGGTGGTGTTTTCTCGGAGACCCGAAATACTTTTGTTGTAATTGGTTGAATCAGAGCCGTAAGAATTTTGTGAAGTTGAATGTCCAAGACTGTAATTCGTTCCATATTCGAACCAAGCACGAGTGGAAAGACCGTTTCCATCTACTCGTCCGTTTAAGGTTGCACTTGTACTATCTATATTAGTTGCGTTTTTTGTGGTGACATCCGGTTCTTCGTTGTTATTATCTTCCTTATCGTCTACTCTAACAGTAACGTCATCATAAGATGATCCACTATCGTTATAACAAGTAATGCGATAAGTTTTGTCCGATGTTAAATCTCCGGTATTGAATGTTCCGGAAGCATTTACACCACTTTGAGCCCAGCCATTACTGCCTCCGCTTCTGTTGCAATAATCTACATTGTCTGAATCCCAGCGAATTTTAGTACTGTCGTCATAATCAATACGTGTATCATCTGCTGAAATGTTTACACTTGGTTTTTCATTTACCGGTTGATTCACATAAACCGTCACCGAATCAGTAGCCGGAGTTGTACCACTAGCACCGTAACAAGTAATTGAGTAAGTTGTCGTCGATGCTGGAACCACTACGCCTGATCCACCAGTTGCAGTACTTACAGTCCAATATGCGCTACAAGATGTTGCGTTCTGAGAATTCCAAGTGAGTGTTGAGTTTTGTCCAAGTTGAATGTTTGAAGGATTAGCTGAAAGGTTGACGTAGGGGTTTTGAGCTACGCACGCTATCGGTGCGGTTCCATTAACAATACTTGAATACGAAGAGGACCCGGAACTATTTGTGGCAAGGACAATATATGCATAAGTCGTACCAGCAATAAGACCAGTATGAGTATAAGAAGTTCCTGATCCGTTATAAATAACAGCGAAAGTGCTTCCATTGGCAGAATAACTTCTAGATTGAAGAGTGTAACTCGTTGCTCCGCTTGATGTATTCCAAGAAACATTTATTGTTCCTGTTCCGCAAGATGTATTTGGTGTAGCTCTAAGGTTTGTGGGGGTTGCGGGGATAAGAGTAGCTTGTGCTCCCACATTTACCGTCACCGAATCAGTCGCCGGAGTTGTACCACTGGCACCGGAACAAGTAATGCTGTATGTTCTTGTGCTCGTTAAAGAACCAGTACTTTGATTTCCTCCAGAAGCTGATTTACTTCCGGACCAAGCACCACTGGCACTACAAGATGTAGCGTTCTGAGTTGTCCAACGAAGGGTTGTACTTCCGTTGTATGAAACACTTGAATTGTCGGCAGTTAGATTGACGGTTGGGTTTAGAACCTGGGCCCCAACATATACTGTGACTAGACCACTGGCGATATTTGTACCAGGGGCGCCGTAACAATTTATGACATAAGTTATTGTGTTTGTAGGAGAAACTACTTTTGTTCCGGAAGCTGCAGTGCTGGTAGTCCAAGCAGCAGAACAAGAAGTTGCGTTGGTGGAAGTCCAACGAAGAGTGGTGGATTCACCATAGTTCAAGTTCGTATCATCCGCTGTAATATTAACGGTTGGATTTAGAACCTGTGCTCCCACATTAACCGTCACCGAATCAGTGGCCGGAGTTGTTCCACTAGCACCGGAACAAGTAATATTGTAAGTTTTTGAACTAGTTAAATTCCCAGTACTCTGACTACCGGATAAACTTTTACTTCCGGTCCAAGCGCCACTGGCAGAACAAGAAGTTGCGTTCTGAGTTGTCCAACGAAGAGTTGTACTTCCATTGTATGAAACACTTGAATTGTCGGCAGTTAGATTGACGGTTGGGTTTAGAGGTTGAGATCCGACAGTTACGGTAGCTGAATCACTAGCAGAACCATTTTCGTTGTAACAGGCGATAGTATAAGTAGTTGTACTTGTTGGATAAACTGTTTTTGATCCAAAAATCGCTTGACTGGTAGTTAGGGGATTGAGACAATAATCTGCATTAGTAGTAGTCCAGGATATGACTGAACTTCCTCCATACTGAATGCTGGAAGGATTTGCCGTAAGATTTACAGTTGGGTTTAGAACCTGTGCTCCAACATTTACCGTCACCGAATCAGTAGCCGGAGTTGTTCCACTGGCACCGGAACAAGTAATGCTGTAAGTTTTAGTGCTGGTTAAGTTTCCAGTACTCTGACTGCCGGACAAACTTTTGCTTCCAGTCCAAGCACCACTAGCGGAACAAGAAGTTGCGTTGGTGGAAGTCCAAGTGAGAGTTGAAGATCCATTGTAATTTACATAAGTTGGGTTTACTGTGAGATTTACGGTTGGTTGAGGGGTTGCAATAATATTGGCAAAATTTGCGGTTATTGTTTTTTCCTGTTGATTACTTACACTGAAGTAAGCTGGTGAACCGGAATATCCGCAGAATTTATAGTTTGAATTATATCCAGAGGGAGTTTCGGCTGAATAATTTCCGACAACCCAAACAGGGAAGGAGCTTCCAGAATAAGTAGCACCACTATAAACCAAAAGACCATTCGGATTTCTGATTGGCATTTTTACTCCGGAAAATTCTGTTCCACCACTGCTGGTGCAACTTGATTTTAAAACTGATTTCAAATGAATATTGCTATCTAAAGTTTGTTCTTGAGTTACCGTTACAGTAGAATTGGCCTGAATATCTCCACCCGGGCCAGAACAACGAATAGAAAAAGTTGTGGTTCCTGCCAAAGCGGACACCGCGTCAGAACCGCTGGTTTGATTATTTGTAGAAAATCCAGCTCCAGCCAAGGTAACACACGAAGTGGCGTTCGTAGAATTCCAATTCATTACCACTACTGTTCCTAAGGGAATTTGAGTAACTGTTTGTCCATTGACCTCAGCCCAAAGAGTAGCGGTTGGGTTGGCTGGCGGTTGAGAACAAGTTAAAGTTTTAAAAGAAAGGATAGATCCATCCCAATAACCTCTAGAAGAATTGTGAAATTTTGCTCTGTAATAATATGTCGTGTTTTGTGAAAGGTCCGTGGCGTCTGCGCTGAAAGTTGTGTATGTGTTATAAGTTTGAGGAGTCGAAGAATATGTTGTTCCGGAAAGTGATTGAGAAGTACCCCATTGCATCCATGCTGTAGTCGGGGATCCTTCCGGGTCTACCCAAGCACTTAACACAGCGCTATTACAAGTAATGTCGGATGCTGCAGATGCAGGAGTTGCAAATGCAAAAAGACCGAATAATGTAACGGCACTTAATATCAACCCGACAGACAATTTTATTTTTTTATTCATAATATTTTTGGCACCTCTTTGCAGAGGTTATTAATTGTTAAAAGTGAAAACTTTTCACTCTCTGAAGATATGACGTTATGACCTAAACATAATTTCATAACTTTAGAGAGTGCGAGAGACGCGGAGGGATTAGCCTCGCGCGTCTCCTGCGATGTCCACGAACTCCTTCCTATCTACCGGAGTTGGACCCGGTATCCCACGATTGGGACCGGGAGAGATAGTGTGCCACCGTCGCCACGAATCAGCGATGTTTTTTTCCCGTGGTCGCGGGTGGCGAAGTATGCCACCACGACCGCGGCTCCAGCGAGCCCGGTGCAACCGGTGTCCGTCCAGAAACCGCACCACCCGTTGTAGCCGGTGGCCGCCGCCGCAGCCGACTCCTCCTTCGCCACGTCTGGGCGTTCCATGTAGTAGTTGTTGATGGTAGTGGTCGGTGTTGGCAGCGCCTCGGCCGGTGGATTCATCACTGCGGCCGTGGCTGTTTTGGGTGAGGGTGCCGACACCACAGGCGCGTAGGCAAGTGAGTAGATGGGATTGCCCCCACACTCATCCATTGCCACGGGTGCGCCAGTGGCATCGTTCCAGCGAATGTCAAAACCCACTGGGCCGACAACCACTCGGCGACCACCGACTACTTCTGCCTCAATGCACGCGGGTGCCTCGAGGGGGTCGACATGGGTTCCCTTCTTGCTTGGTTTTGGTCCACGCCACCTGCCGTGGACCTCGTAAGGGGTGTAAGCCCCCGACAGTAGTGCCGACTGGCACTGCCCAATGTCGGGGAAGAACACCGGCTGATTGGTCTGCGCGCTCGCCGTCCCGGCGAGCAGAGTTGCGATGAACATCGCCACCACGAACTTCTTCATACTACCTCCTTGTTTTTCTGGTTTTCAAAGTCGCCAAGCGAAGGAAACCCCCGCTTTTAATCGCTTCATTTTCTTTTAGGATTGTATCATAACACCATAAAAATGTCAAATCTTTTGAACTTGTAACATTTTGTCACGCTAATGCATTATACTTAGTGTGATCACATATAATTACAAAAATATCCGTGAATAAAGAAAACCTTTCTGCATTATGGGATGAAATAACTCCGAAGTTATATGGTTATCTCATCAACATCTTGCATGACAAAAATTTAGCTGAAGACATTTTACAAAACACTTGGCTCAAAGCCATCGAAGCACTTTCACAATTCAAAAACCGTACCGGCGCCAACTTTTCTTCATGGCTGTTTGCTATCGCTCGGAATGAATGCAAACAGCACTGGCGCAAGGCTGGCCGAGAAATTTCTTTTGATGCTGAAGTGCATGACAAAAAAGAATTTGATTCAAAAGACGAAGATAAAATTTTTGTGGATCAAATTTTGAAAAAGTTTTCGGAAAATGACAAGGAACTCATCCGCCTACATTACATCGCTGACCTGCCTTTAGGTGAAATCGCAAAAATTCTTAATATTAATCCAATAACCGCCAGAGTCAGAATGCATCGCGCTTTGGCTTTTGCGAAAATTATACTTAAAAATCAACAATATTATGATTAAAAACAAAAACATAAATAAAATATTTGAGTCATGGGGCAAGAACAAACAAGAAACGCCTCTAAATAACGATGTATTAAAAACAGAATTTTTATCAAAAATTCCAATGGATTTAAACGATACGGTTTCTCCTAGACGTAGTCCTTTTGTTTGGTTACCGGTCGCTTTTTCTGCTATGGCAGTGTTTGTTCTTTTATTTAATATGGCCGGTTATCCAAAATTTTCTACTGTTGGTATTAGCGAGCAAAATAATGATATTCAGGTTGAAGCACCGATGGGGTTTTTCCCAGCTTCAGATTCTTACAATAAATCTTCCGGGTCCGCTACTATGCCTTATCCTTATTATAGAGAAGATGGGTTATCTATTGCTGATCAAAGAGAATTTTTAAAAGTTGGTTATAATGCCACGCTTCAAACCAGGCATGTTGCCGATTTAAAAGCCAAAGTGGAAATGATTGTTCGTGGTCTGGATGGGCGAGTGGATGCCTCGAATAGCTCGGAAAAGTATGGATACGTTAGTTTTGCCATCCCCAAAAACGAGCTGGAAATTTTCAAGATGGAAATAAAAGATTTGGTTGGGGAAAGATTTTACTTTGAGCAAACGAACTCGCAGAATCTTTTACCACAGAAACAGATGATTGAAGAAAATCAAAGGCAAAATCAGAATAATTTGAATAGTTTACAGATCGAACGCGGACAGATTGTAAAAAATCACAATCAGAATATTTCTTCTTTCTGGTCTAGAATTAATTCTAATAATACAGAGATTAACGCGCTTAATCTTGAATACCAATCCGCCAATTCAAAACGCCGAGGAGAGATTTTGAATCGAATAAGTCAATTGCAAACAGAAATAAATATAATCAATTCAGAAATTGCAAATGAAAACAAAAGCTACCAAACAAAAATCAGCAACCTTGATGCGCAAATAAAAAATATTCAGAATAATCTCGGAGCTTTGCAAATACAAGACAATAATCTTCTTGATGATGTCGCCACAGTTAATGGCTCAATCTCTTTGAATTGGATTAGTTTATGGAAACTCGCAGACGCCTATTTGCCGGGACCTTTGTCGGCATGGATTCTCTTTGCAGTCGCGTTTCTATCTTTTCTTTGGTATCGTTTCTTTGTGAGAGTATCTTATAACTCCTTCGACTTTTCCTAGTCGAATGTTTTGTGCCCTCAGTAGGAATCGAACCTACATCGCAAACTCCGCAAGCTCGCATTCTATCCATTGAACTATGAGGGCGTACTTTTTATTGTTCAAAAATACATCAAAAGAGGATGCAATTAGAATCCTAGCACTTCCATAATTTTTTCGGAAGGATGTTCTTTCATTTCAACCTCCTCTATATTTTGTGAAGTCAAAATGGAGTGAATATCTTTTGCTATCGTTTCGTCGATGGGAATTGAAAGAACCGGCATGAACGCTCTTTCTGAATGAATGAAGAGTAGCGGCTTAAGACCTACCTCGTTGCCGGGCAATTCTGTTTCTCTGGGCTTGTCCAATTGGACCCAGAAAGATTTTATGTTTTCGTAAGGATAAAGACGGTTTCTAATTTTTAAACCCCTAGCATTGAGCTCGTAAAAAACCATATCCGGTTTTTTGTTTGCAAAAAAACCTAATAGTATTCCGCCGAGGATAAGCAAGACCGCAAAAAAATAATTTTCGAAAATAATTGAAGCGATTGAACTGGTTATAATAATAACTCCAAGCGCCCAAAACCAATCCGGGCTTCGATCTTTTTCTTCATACTCCAACGCAGTCCAAGATAATTTTTCATTATCATTCATGGGCTAATTATACCACCCAGTAGTTGGTTTTTGCAAAGTAGATTTTTAATTTATCTTTATCGTAATTAGTCTATGGCATCCACTGCTTCTTCCGCCGAATCGATAGCTTCTTCTGCCAAATCTTCCGCTTCGTCATAATTTTCATCATTAAATTCATCCTCGGCATCATCAAGAGTATCCTCCGCATCTTCTAAAATATCTTCTGCCTCGTCTACGTCTTTTCCGTCATCATCCGCTTCTTCTATTTCGTCTCGGGCTTCGTCTATTTCATCCCTAGCATCTTCTATTGCATCATTTGCAGAATCCCAGTCGTTAATGTTACTTTCTCCGATACTATCCAGCGCATCGTCTACTAATTCTTCCGCTTCGTCCGTCAAATCTTCCGCCTCATCGTAATTTCCATCGTCAAATTCTTCTTCCGCATCATCAAGAGTGTCACGCGCCTCATCAAGCAAATCTTCCGCTTCGTCTACCTCTTCGCCACGATTTCTCGCGTCATCGATTTCATCTTGAGCGTCATCGATTTCATCATCAACATCATCCATTAAATCTTCAACTTCATCACGGTTGCCGTCATCATTCACATCTTCTAAAGCATTTTCGGCATTTTCCAGTGCATCGCTTGCCCTATTAAATGCCTCTGAAAAATTTTTGTTGGCAAAAAATGCTATCACAGATTCAAATATATTTTCTTTTGCATCGTCCAAGCTATCTTCCGCGGAGTCGGTATTTTGATTGGAATCGTCTATTTCATCTTCTACGGTTTTAATCATAGCAAGCGCCTCGTTAATTTTTTCTCGCGCTCTAAATTCTTCACTATAGATTCCAACAGTATTAAAGATGGAATTTGTGCCTCCCGTTAGCTCAAAATATTTAGTTCTCGACGTGGCTTCAAAATATCCCGAAGCTGATATTCCGTAGTTTGCTTGCCAGCTCATTAGTGATTGCTTAGTAAATGGACCAAAAACGCCATCCGCGAAATTAAAACCTGAAAAATTCAGACTATATCCTACACTGTTCAAATACTGTTGGAGACAGCGGACATCTTCTCCTCGTGAGCCCTCTCCAAGATCTCGGGTAAAATTACAGTTGGCCGCCTCAACATTTAGGGCAAAGAGAATTATTGCCGAAAGAAACGCTACCTTCAATATATTTGTTTTCATAATATTTGCTTACTTTTTAACTTTTGATAATAAAACTGCACAGAAAACTTAAACTTTATTAATTCCTTTATTATACCATACAACTTAAAAATACGCAATAATTAATTTATATTAGTAAAATATTAAAAGTTTTTGGCGGAGGCGGTGAGATTCGAACTCACGGTGCCTTTCGACACTCCTGTTTTCAAGACAGGTGCACTAAACCACTATGCGACGCCTCCGTATTTTCTTTTCAATTCCTCTCGTTTATACCCTTTTTTATACTTCAGTTCAAGTTTTACAGAGTCTAGCTCGGAAACAACTTCAACTTTTTCCAATAGAACAAATGGTTTTCTCGACTTTGTTGAAGCCACCTTGCCAGAATTGTGTTCACGGAATCTTCTCTCAAAATTGTTAGTTCTACCTATATATAAATTTCCATCTTTTAAACTTTTTAATATGTAAATGTAATACATAGTATGCACTAAACCCCTGCCTGCCGGCAGGCAGGACTATGCGACGCCTCCTTTTGTTTTTTATTTGAATGATGTCCAGGCCTTATTGAAATCTTCTTTTACTTCAGTCCAACTTTTTTTTGCGATTCTAAAAACATAGAAGATTTCTAAAATTCCTACAGTATTTAATATAATCAAGGCAACGAACCATTGTTTATGATTGTGTTTTACCGCTAACCAAACGGCATAAATTTTCCAAGGGATAGCCCAAAGAAATAACACCAATAAAAGTATTAAACTATTGTCATGAAACGGATTCATGTGAAAACTATATCAGAAAAATCGCGTTTATGCTAGTATTTTGTTATGATATTTTCTGGGAAATTTTTAGGTATTGATTATGGAACAAAAAGGATTGGGGTATCAATTTCAGATGAAAATTGCACCTTAGCTTTTCCGAAAGAGATTGTAAAAAATGATTCCAAGGCTCTTGATAAATTAGGCGAGATAATAGAAAAAGAAAATGTGAAAGAAATTGTGGTTGGAGAGTCGGTAGATTTTTCGGGAAAATTAAATGCATTGTCCGGCCGGATAGAAGTTTTTATTTTAGAATTGAAAGAGAAATTTAACTTACCAGTTCAAAAACAAAAAGAATTTTTAACTTCGGTTGAAGCTAGAAAATCCGGAAATAATAAAAAGAGCTTAAGTCCGTCACAGGCGCACAGTAAACTAAAACAAATAAAATCCGGCCGGATAGACGCCTCAGCGGCAGCTCTGATATTGCAAAGATATTTAGATAAAAGAAATAAAAATTTATGATTTCATTGGAAGATTTTAAAAAAGTTGATATCGCGGTAGGAAAAATTCTTTCGGCAGAGAAGGTTCCGGAAACGGACAAATTATTGAAATTGTCGGTAGATTTAGGAGAAGAAACACCTCGAACTATTGTTTCCGGTATTGCTCTGTATTTTCCGGATTGTTCAGTTTTGGTCGGGAAAAAATGCATGTTTGTCGCCAATCTGGAAACCCGGACGATAAAAGGGATAGAAAGCCAGGGAATGATATTGGCAGTCTCTACCGAAGACGGCGGATTTTCTTTGTTGGAACCCAATGATGAAATTCCGGCGGGAGCGCGTGCTAAATGATAGCGATAAGAATTTAAATATCGTATAATATTATTATGTTTGGTGATTCATTTAACAGATTCTTTTTTAGGTTTTTTCCTCCGCCTAATTTTTTTGTTGCGCCTTCGTTTGGTCTGGATATTTCAGATGAATCGTTAAAATTTGTAGAGCTTGTTATGACCAAGGATGGCGTTCGGCTTGGACGATACGGAGAGAGAAAGATTCCAATAGGGATTATCGAGTCAGGCAGGATTAAAAATCCGACTAAATTGCAGGAAGTTTTATCTTTATTGAAAAAGGAGGAAGGAATAAGGTTTGTGCGGGTTTCTTTGCCGGAGGAACAAATTTATCTTTTTAGGCTTCGCTTGGAAAAATCAGGACTAAAAAATATTCGGGAAGGAATCGAACTTTCTTTGGAAGAGCACATTCCTATTCCGGCACAAGAGGCGATTTTTGATTATGATTTATTAAGTGAAGATTCAAAAAGCTTAGAAGTCCAGGTGGCGGCTATACCTCAAAACGTAATTCAAAATTACCTTTCTGTGTTTAGAAGCTCTTTTATTTCAGTTCAATCTTTTGAACTTGAAGGGCAAGCAATTTCTCGAGCAGTTATTAAAAAAGGTGATTTGGAAACTTATATGATTGTAGATTTTGGCCAGACCCGTACGGGACTTTCTATCGTATCTCAGGGTGTTGTGGTATTTACTTCCACTCTTGATATGGGCGGAGTATCCCTTAATAATATGATTAAAAAAAATTTTAATATAAGTTCAGAAGAAGCTGAAAAGATGAAACGACAATATGGTCTTCAGCGCAATGTGGCCAACAAAGAAATATTTTCCGTGCTTTTAAATAGTGTTTCGATTTTGCGCGATGATATTGTTAAACATTTTTTATATTGGCATACGCACAAAGATGAAGAAGGAAGAGATCGTCCCCCAATCAAAAAAATAATTCTTTGTGGTGGAGATTCAAATCTCACGGGTCTTTCTGAATATTTATCTGTCAGTATGAAAACTAAAGTAGAAATGGCTGATGTTTGGATTAACATAGTAGAAACAGGAACAGATGTTCCAGAAATAAGTTTTAATAAATCACTTACTTTTGCGGCTGCTTTAGGACTTGCTTTAGGAGATTTTGATTATGATTAATTTAATTCCAAATCAAGAAAAGAAAAAAAAGGTAAAAGATTTTTACTTCAGACTTATTGTTGTGTTTTTTATGGCATTGGGTTTTTCTATTCTTATTGCCTCTATTTCCATTTTACCGTCTTACTTTCTTTCTTCTGTCAATAAAAATTTAATTAATTTAAAATTAGAAATACAAAAAAACGAACCGGTTCCATTAATTGATCAAAATTCTCTTACTACCATGGAAGATTTAAATAAAAAGTTAAATCTTATTGAAAATGCCGAAAAAAATCAGTATCTTGTTTCCCAAAGAGTAATAAATGGAATAGTCTTACAAAAAATGTCTGATATTAAGATCAATCAAATTAGCTATGAAGCGAATCTTTCGGGGGATAAAAAAATCAGCATTCGTGGCATAGCACCAAGTCGCGAGCGATTGTTATTGTTTCGTCGCGCGCTTGAAGACGATGTTACTTTCGAAAAAATTGATTTACCAATTTCAAATTTTGTAAAAGGATCCAACATAGAATTTTATTTAAATTTAACTCCCTCGAAACAGTATGCAGAATAACCCCCACAACTTCAAAAAATTCAAAAAAATGCCTTTTTTATTTTCCATATTACTTTTGATATTTTCCTGTACGGTTTTTTTCTTTTTGTATAAACAAATAAATGATAATAAAAAGATAGCGGAAAAGGAACAAATAGAATGGCAAAATGAAACCGATCGACGCAATGAAATAAAATCACTTGAACGTTTAATCAAAGAGATAGATCAGGAAAGAGTTTTGGTAGAATCCCATTTTGCGCAAAGTTCCAATATTGTTCCATTTTTGGATACCATTGAAGGATTGGCGTCCAAGGTTAATGCTATTTCAGAAGTTGTTTCGGTTGACATTATCGAGGACACGAGTCAGCTTTTGGTGGTAATAAAAACACTGGGTAGTTTTGAGTCAATTTATAAATTTTTAAAGCTTTTAGAAAATTCACCTTATGAAATTGAGTTTGCTTCAGTTGATATCCAAAAATCCAACACACAAACATGGGAAGCAATTTTCAAGATAAAACTTTTAAGTTTTGTACAATAAATTAAAATATGAAAATAGAAATTTTAAAAATGAAAAAGAGTTTTAAAAAAGGAGGTTTTCATACTAACCCGAATATTGGTTGGGAATTTATCCTTTGTATAGCCTTTGTTATAATTCTGGCGTCTTTCATTTTTGGGTTTTATTTATTCAAAAAAACAAATGAGGAATTTATTATACCAATCACAGATACTAATGGCGGGCAAGTTGAAATGGTAAAAAAAGAAAGGATTAAAAATGTATTAGAGTATTTTTCCGAGCGGGAAAAAAAATCGATTGAAATATTAAATTCTCCGTCACCCATCGTTGACCCTTCTTTGTAAAAATGGTAATTTGAGTATGTTCTTTATTGTTGTTTTTAAATTTGGTAATTTTTGAAATGCGCGGTTAGCTCAGTTGGTAGAGCAACCCGTTTACACCGGGAAGGTCAGGGGTTCGAGTCCCTTACCGCGCACACTACCCATTGCCCTCGTAGTTCAATGGATAGAACGAAAGGTTTCTAA
>Ga0172379_10006753_pt1 | contig 15191 bp, 16 predicted proteins | sample GrowelOW334metaG_FD_119756 | JGI IMG/M metagenome (GOLD analysis project Ga0172379, IMG submission 119756) | Groundwater microbial communities from an aquifer near a municipal landfill in Southern Ontario, Canada - Groundwater well OW334 metaG | ecosystem: Environmental > Aquatic > Deep...
AATCGCTCAAAAAACAGAAAAAAGACGTCCGCAACGACACTAACCAAATTGTCCAAGTTGCCACCGTCTCCGCTCAAAGCGCGGTCATTGGCCAAAAAATTGCCGAAGCCCTCAAGCAGGTTGGTCCGGACGGTGTTGTTACCGTTGAAGAAGGCAAGGGTCTGGAAATTACCATTGATCACAAAGAAGGGATGGAGTTTGACAAAGGCTATGCCTCCGCCTACTTAGTCACCAATCCTGATGCTATGGAAGCTGTCATTGAAGATGCTTATCTTCTTTTGACCGACAAAAAGATTTCTTCCATTCAGGAACTCTTGCCTTTCTTGGAAAGTTTTGTCAAAGTTTCCAAGAACTTGGTCATTATTGCCGATGAGGTCGATGGCGAAGCTTTAGCGACCTTGGTTGTCAACAAGCTCCGCGGTGTCTTTAATATTTTGGCTGTCCAAGCTCCCGGCTTTGGTGACCGTCGTAAAGAAATGCTCGAAGATATCGCCATTTTAACCGGCGGGACTGTCATTTCTACCGACATGGGCCGTAAATTGGAAGAAGTCAAAGTCGAAGATCTTGGTCAAGCTGACCGCGTTACCGCCAACAAAGAGCACACGATTATTGTTGGTGGCAAAGGCAACAAAAAAGCGATTGAAGCGCGGATCAAACAGCTCAAAACCGAAATCGACAAATCGACTTCTGATTTCGACCGTGAGAAATTGCAGGAGCGTTTGGCTAAACTCGCTGGCGGCGTTGCCGTCATTGAAGTTGGCGCCGCATCTGAGACCGAAATGAAAGAAGTCCAGGAACGGGTCAAAGACGCTGTTGCCGCTACCAAAGCCGCCCTTGAAGAAGGCATTGTTGCCGGCGGTGGCGTAGCCATCATTACTGCGGCCGATGCGATCGACACCAAGGGTTTGGTTGGTGATGAGCTCACCGGTGCCTTGATTATCAAAAAGGCCCTCGAAGCCCCCACCCGTTTATTGGTCGAAAATGCTGGCCACAACGGTCAGGTTATCATCAATGGCATCCGCGAAGCCCGTCAAAAAGACAAAGCGATTGGTTTTGATGTCATGACCGGTCAGTACATCAATATGTTTGAGGCTGGCATCATCGATCCGGCTAAGGTTACCCGGACGGCTTTGCAAAATGCGGTTTCCGTCGCCATGATGATCCTTACTACCGACAGTTTGGTCACCGATCTTCCGGAAAAGGAAGACAAGACCCCTCCGATGCCGGGTGGCATGGGTGGAATGGGTGGCATGGACATGGGAATGTGATGAAGCCACGAAGTGGCTGAGTCATCCAGCTCGGCTGGATTATCTAATACGAAGTGGCTGAGTCATCCAGCTCGGCTGGATTATCTAAAATATAAAATTAAGAAAGCCCCGCAGCTGCGGGGCTTTTTAGTGTAATACAACAGAATTATAAATAAAAACCTTTAGCTTCGGTTTAAGAGAACCAGAGGATTGAATGGAGTGCCATGGTCGAGCACCTCTAGGTGTAAGTGTGGGCCGGTAGAATGGCCCGTAGAGCCCACCAATCCCACGACTGTCGATAAGTCCACTTTCTGCCCAGGTTTGACCATAATCTTGCTCATGTGGCCATATAACGATTCAAACCCTTCGCCATGATCAATCACAACGTGGTAGCCATAGCCGACAAAGTCATGATTAACCTGTTCCACCGTTCCTTCCATAATCGGCCGGATTTCCGTACCGGATTGGTTTTGCAGATCAATTCCGGGATGGTAGGTACTAAATCCTTGTGAAACACTAAAGCTGGCAAACGGCCTTGCCACTGTGTGGTTAGTTGTCAATTTCGTCACCGAGGAGCTAATACTGATCAGCTCTGGCTTACCCTCGCTCAGTCTGATTGCTGAAGTTGGGGGAACCACCACTCCTACAAAAACCGTCAGTGCCATCAAATTCACTCCAAAAACCCTCTTGGAAAAGCGGTTTTCAAAGACACGGCGGAGCACACGGCTTACCCGGTTACCGGCAAACCGACCGTCGGTTGCCACCCGGACAAGGTAGAGGATAGGTTCAAAGGTCTTGCTTACTAGGTTCCTGACAAAAACTCTCATAAGCTGGCTTATTTAGCCAAAAAAAATCCTCCTATAGATTGGAGGAAGATATCTCGTAATATACCCCCGAGAACCCTAAATGTCAAGTTTTGAGGCTACGAGGCTATTCGGGCTCGGTTTGTGCCCACGTTTTCTTCAGTTTTTGAGGCGCAGAGGGGAATCGAACCCCTGCATCGCGGTTTTGCAGACCGCAGCGTTTCCACTTCGCCACTGCGCCATAATCACTCAGTTTTCAATAGACGCAGCGTTTCTCTGGCGAAGCCAGATCTCGCTCCGCGAGACACTTCGCCACTGCGCCTAATTTTGGCTTCAAGTGGCCTCGATTTTAACAAATCTGACAGTTGAAATCAAAACGTGCCTTTGTTATCATCTTGACGATGCCAAAGAAGCTTTTGATCATCGTTCCTATTCTCCTACTTCTTGCGTTGGTCGCTATTATTCTCAAAACCAAAGTTTTCGACCAGGCCAATTTTGGTGCCCTCCGGATCTCCTCCACCCCCAAAGCAACCGTTTACATTGATGGCAACCAAAGCGGGACCACCCCGCTTGATGATAAAAAAGTCAAAGCTGGTGACCACATAATTAAGCTTGTCGTTGAAAACGTCGAAAACGGCGTCTGGGAAGGCAACGTCAAAGTCAGTCCCGGGGTGTATACCATCGTCAATCGCAACATCTCCCCCGTTCCTTCCGGCGAGACTCTGACATTAGAAAAAACTGCCACCAAAGATAAAGCCGCCCTTACTTTAATTTCTGTCCCTGATCAAGCCGTTATCAAGCTTGATGGTCAGCCCAAAGGCTTTGCCCCTCTTTCCCTGAACGACCTTACTCCGGGCGATTATCAAATTAGCGTTTCCTCCACTGGCTATGAAGAAAAATCCCTCTCTGCTCACACCGTTTCCGGCTATAAATTGCTCATCAGTATTCAACTTGCCGCTACGGGCAACGTTCCTACCCCGACCCCTCAAGCACAGCGCGATCCAGCTTTGCTGGATACTCCAAGCTCAAGTACTCCCACTCCGAGTTCCACCACCCCGACACCCAAACCAACAACAGCTTCTTTGGACAAACCCTACGTTACTATCAAAGACACCCCCACAGGCTTTTTACGGGTCCGGGCAACCCCAGGAAGTGATGGCACTGAGCTTGCTCAAGTCAAACCCGGCCAAAGTTTTCCTTATTTAGACGACACCCAAAACGGTTGGTACAAAATCCAGTACGTCGCAGATAAAGAAGGCTGGGTTTCCGGAGTTTACGCCGACCTGATTCAGTAATTTTTAAACTGGATTGATTCCATACAGAATAAAGACTACCAACAAACCCCAGATCATTGCAGAAATTAACAATGGTTTATCCGAAAGTAGTACTCTTTCCGGTGCTTCCGCCCGGCTTCCCTGGTAGATGATCATTGTATACCTCATAATTCCATAAACGACCACCGGTACGGTAATCATTAGCCATTTATTAATTCCCGCCAACGCCAGCGGCAGGGTTGTCCACATCGGGTTTGTCGCAATCAATGGCGGCGGCGCAAAAAAAGTAAACAAGGCATACGACATCCACGCCGCGTTCGAAAACATTGCCAAATATGAATCCAGAGTGTCCGGTGTATAAAAAAACAAGGTTTTCCGTCTTAAATTTGCGGGCTGTTCTGTCAATACGGCCAATTCCGCCCTTCTTTTTCCGGCCGCCAAAAACAAGGCCAAGGAAACCACGCACAACAGAAACCAGACGTTCATGTGCACGTTTATCGCAAAAGCCCCGGCATAAACCCGGATAATGAACCCCGCGGCAATAATCAGAATATCCAAAATAACCAGATTTTTTAGGTAAAAAGAATAAAAAATCTGCAAGGCCAAATAACCCAAAATGGTGATAAAGAAAAAGAAACTGTGCATATACCCAAGATACAGTGCCAAAAATATTGCCACAATTGCTGTAAACAAGGCTATCGGTATTGGTAATTTCCCCGAAGCAATCGGCCTGAATTTTTTAATCGGATGAACCCGGTCTTTTGGCATATCGATTATGTCGTTGACCAGATATGTTGCCGAGGTTGCAATCGTAAAAATCAGCGCACACCAGATTACCGTCACAAATTCTTCACCCACAAAAAGGTTCCCCGAAAAAATCAACGGTGCAAACAAGCTTAGATTTTTGAGTGCTTGTCTCGGCCGAATTGATCGTGCCAATTCGAAAAGAAGTTGAACCAAAGCAGTAGCCCCCCTATAACCACAATTAACATGATCATTGTATAAAATTTTTGTCTACTGTTCAAACTCAAAGCAAATATTCCCAGTACTGCCGTTATCAACCAATAGAAAATTGCTGCTTTTCTTTTTCCCCAATGCCACTGATCCAGAATCTTATGGTGTAAGTGTCCACGGTCGCCCCACACTGGCGATTTCCCCGACGCGATTCTCCGTATCACCTGGTAGGTTGCGTCTACCACCGGCACGCCCAAGACCACCATCGCCGTCAAAATTTTACTGGTCGATAAGATTGTCAAAACGGCAATCATAAAACCGGCAATCGTCCCCCCGCCATACCCCGGCATGATTTTTTGGGGCGAAAAATTAAAAGGCAAAAAACCCAGATACGCCCCCGCCGTTATTGCCGCCAAAATCGCAACCGGCCATTGCGTTACGTCCGCCGAATACCTTAAAGAAAACAAAGCAATTGTGATCGCCCCGACTACCACAATCCCCGGCAATTGTCCCTCAAAGCCTTTTGACCAATTTACCATATTCATAAAAACCACAATCCACACCACCGCCAAAATATCTGCCACGATCCATAAATCATGAGTTTGCCCCAAAAAACGTATCGGTAATTGGAGTTGGTCCAAACGGATAATCCCGCCAAACGGATTTGTCACGTAAGCAATTCCGATTCCGGCTCCCGTCACCGTCAATGCCGCCATTAAATTTAGGCCCAACCGTAAATATGGATTTAAATCCAGTCGGTCATCCAGCACCCCGGTTACCATCAGCAAGCTTACCCCAATTAAGATTCCCACCAGATGCTTATCTATCGGCAATATCAGTAAGCTTGCCGTCACGATCGCCAAAAAAATCGGGATACCTCCGCCGCGCGGCACCGGATAAGTATGTGTCGCTTTGTTGGCTTTCACTTTTCGCGGATCTTCCAGCCACCCCAAATGTTTATACACATAAACGACCACCGGCGTTGCCAAAAACGCCACCAAAAACGCGATTGCCATCGGTTTAATCAGTAGATTGACTGTTAAAGCAATATCCATATTTTGTTTTAGATTATCAATCTGAATATCTGGATCAGCGCGACCAAGCAAAACAACGCCAAGATAAAGGAAGAATAATCTGCTACTCGCCTCAATAAGCCCTCTTCCTTGGAGACTAAATAATTAAGCACGAAGTTAACAAGCAAAGACCCTGCACCCAAACCTGGTATCAAGAATAAATAAACAGGAGCAACCAACTGATCTTCACCCCAGGGACGGCTAAAAAAAAGGGGAACCTGCGGCGGTAAAAATCGCCAAAACCAGCCGATGATTACCAACTGAATCACAACCAAAGTCAAAATCACTATTTTCATCAAGGATCATTTTAGCACAAACCCTGCTTATGGGAGTAGGTGATAAACAGCAATCCCTTGGATGTTTTTTTCCAATTGGTAATTTGTTGCCACATAGATATTTAATTCCAGAAACGGCCTTTTTTCATCTCCATAAATAACCACATACCTCGGTTTAACCGCTTTGAGGGCGTCTATAGTTACCTTGTAGCCCTCAAAATCAATAATATGATAAGCTACCGTGTATTTGCCTACCGGCAGTCGGTAAGCCAAGGCATAAATCTCCGGCTGGTTGCCCCAAATAAAGACCCTTTCGTCTTTTACGGTACGCTTGCCCAGATAATCCGCCAGCTCGTAAATATTTTCCACTTGTGGACTAAAATAACTTCCATAACTCTCCCAGTTCTTCTTGCCCACCGCATAACTGTAGAAATTATTGTAATATTGAAGATTTTTGTAATGCCAAAACTTAAAACCCAGCCAGGTTACAATACTTACCACCAACAAGGCATAGGGGATCACTTTTACCAATCTTGTCGAAAACACCCACCCCCAGGCCAAGGCAAAGGCCGGTAGCACCTGCAGCATATAATGCGGATATGGTCTTCCTGAAAGCAAAGCCGCAAACCAGGCAAAACCAAACCACAAAAGCACTAGCCTTAAACTTTGTTCCAGCCTATTCCGATAATAAAAGATTAAGACTACGCCGATTATTACCATTCCAAATCTCACCATCAAACCAATTGGCAGTGAAAAGCTCTGGTGACTGCTTGTCCCCCACGAAGACAAATATGGCAAGTTTTGTGCAAAAGCCGCCATCAGATACTCCCTACCGGCACCCTTACCCGCAAAATAAGCCACTGTTATCAAAATTGGTCCCATCACCCCCGCCAAGACCCAAAAGCTGTTACCGATTATTTTTCTCCACTCTTTTTGTGTTGTAATTATCAACACCAGCACCGCTCCCACGTCAAATCCCGCCGGTACTTTAAACAAGATGGCCATCGCAAACATTACCCCCACCCATAAATAATCACCCGCGCTCTTTGCTTTTACTAGTTTGTAAAAGCCCCAGATTGTGAGCAATACCATGTAATTCTCGGCGTTGGCAATATTTCCTTCCAGAAGTGGCAAGCTATACAACACCGCAAAAACACTCGTTGTGATTGCTTTTGCCGCTTTATTCTTAAACAATACCCCTGTTAGTTTGTGAAAAGCAAAGATTGTTACTCCCGCCCACAAAAAAAAGATCAACCGGTACATTTCAAAATTCCCGGCCAGTTCTGCCACCAAATAAATTAGCGGTGGTTTATTATCATGAATCTCTTTATACAGCAATAAGCCTTTTTTAATTCCCTGCCCCAACGTCAAATAGACCCCCTCATCCCCATAAGTAAATGGTTCAAACAACGAAGGTACCCTCAGCACCAACACCACCCCCGTAAGTATTACCCACCAATGCTCACCCAAAAACGTTTTAAACTTTTTCAGTAACACGGTATTCCAGCCTTTTGCCTAATAACAACCGGGTTTGCGAATCCAAACCCGGAAGTACCGACATAAATAAAGTCGCCACCGGCATTAAGATCCATTGAAATAGTTCGGCCACCACAAACCATTTTGAGACTCCCGCTGGCCGCTTGGGTCTTAATGAGTAATCCAAAACAATCACTACAAACAACGATGACAAGCAGATTGTTAGGATAAATTGCGAGATTTTGGGCAAATTATATCCCAAGGCTGTCTGCCTAAAAACCGGATTGACCATTGCCGGCAGCCATGCCCCCAGTGTCAGAATAAACCAGTTTGTCGACCAGATCAGATGGGTTTCCAAAAGCTTAAACACTCTAAAAAAGCGGGCAGCCAAAGGGATTTCTTTGTGTTTAATTGCCTGTTTAATCGCATAGGGGATATCCGTTGCTCCCCAAGCGTGTCGTTTGCATTGTTCATAGCGGTTTTTTAAGGCCCCAAAATACCCCTTTCCTTCCGGTGCATCAATACTTGTTGGCAAAAAGATCGCTTCTACCTCCACTTTTCCTTGATTGTGGAAAAAGGCTTGCAAAAAGATGTGCCAGTCTTCCGGAATAATATCCGTATGCCAATATCCCACCTCATCCAAAAGTTTTAGCGAGGTTGAATAAGTTGAGTAATTGAAAAATAAATTTTCCGGTTCCTGTAGGTTGGAAAGTGTAATCACGTTTCCCATTGTTCCCACGATCCTGATAAAGGCCGGAATCTTCCAGTAATTATTGTGCCAAAAAATCGGTGATTGCCAAAATCTAAAGTAGCGTTTGGGATTCACCGCAAAGTTATAAGTCAATGCCGCAAAATACTTCGGGTGAAAAGCCGCATCCGCATCACAACTGGTTAAGGTAAAAGCCTGCCTGTCCTGTTGTTTTTCGTCAATCATTATTTTCTTGATTGCTTTAGCCGCCCACGCTTCATTTGACGCTTTCCCTTTTATTTCTCCCACCAAGTCCGGGGGGTGAAAAGCCGCCATCAAATACCCAAAACTATCTTTGTATTTTGCCAAAAGCGCTTCTGCCTTCGGGTGCGCGTCTTTGGCCCTCTCTTCCATGGCCAAAACCACAATCAATTGTTTCTTGTCAATTTCTTGCTGTCTTGCCAGTGAATCCAAGCTTGTCGAAATTTTATCCACCGATTCGTTGTAGTTGGGGATGATCACAATATGCTTTATCTTCTCCCATTCCATTTTCTCTTCTTTTACCGCCTCATATTTTTTCTTCCACTCTATTTTGACGCTCTCCTTAATCTTAAAATAACCTTTAATTCCCAGGAAGGCCGCCTGGAATGATCGGTAAAACCAAAAAACCAAGAAAGCAATTGTAAAATAAGCGACAACCCTTGGTATTAACAGCGCTCCCCATAAAGGGAACAGAATTACAATCCAGGCCGTGATTCCCGGTAGCATTTCCAATATCCGCTGTGTTCGGTATTCGCTCATCTTTTTCCCTAAACTGTATTCTATCAGGTCACCAGCCGTAAATCGAGGTGTTGTGTGGTTGTGTAGGGGCGTATTGCGATACGCCCGTTTTTAAATTTCAAACAACTCTCTCGTATTTTTCTCAATTTGATTTTCCACAATACTTAATTCCACATTTTTTATTTGCGAGATAATTTTTACCACTTCCACCACCCTTGCCGGTACATTCCTTTTCCCCCTATATGGCTCCGGACTCAAATACGGCGCGTCGGTTTCGCCCAAAATTCTTTCCAATGGCGCCGCTTTGACCAATTCCCTTAGATTCTCGGCATTTTTATAGGTGATATTACCGTCAAACCCAATGTAGAACCCCCGCTTAATTACTTCCTCCAAAAAAGCTACCTCTCCCGAAAAACAGTGAAACACCCCTCTTATTTTGAATGGTTTAATCAATTGAAGTATGTCATCTTGCGCTTCGCGGTTATGAATAACCACCGGCAAGCCTACCTCTTCTGCAATTTTTAACTGTAACTCAAACAATCTTCTTTGAAGATCCTTACCCGCGGTAGCGTAATGATAATCTAGCCCACATTCGCCAATCGCAATTACTCTTTTATTCTTTGTTAAACCCGCCAACTTGCTTAACTCACCTAACTCGCCAACTTCCTCCGGATGTATCCCTACTGTTGCATATACACCGTCTTCCTCTTTAGCCAATTGAACTGCTTGTCTTGAAGTTTCCAAATTCGCCCCCACACAAATTATCACTCCCACACCGGTTTCTTTTGCATTGGCAATAACACTCACTCGGTCCTCATTATATTCCGGAAATTGCAAATGGCAGTGGGTATCAATAAACATTTAACTTAAACGGGGATATAACGCTTCGGCGGATTTTATTTTTGGTCCGGTAAACTGTTTCTCAATTTTTTCTGCGGTCTCTGGCAAAAACGGTTTAAGGTTATAAGTAAGCTCCCGAATATTTTCAACTAGATCTCCCAGCAACACTGCCTGGTGAAATCCACTTTTTTCCCAAGGTTTCTTATCATTAAGATATTTATTTAACCCTGCCACTCTAGTCCACAAATAAACTAGCGCTTCGTTAAATTGATATTGATCCAACATGATCTTAACTTCCAAATAAAAATCATTGACATTACTTACTCCAACATCTAAATTACTGGTCTCACAGAGTTTTGCCACTCTTGCCACCAAATTCCCCAAGCCATTGGCCAAATCGGCATTATAAATTTCCTTAAATCTTCTTTCCGAGTAATCCCCATCATCATACGCCGGAATTTCCCGCAACAAATAATAACGCACCGCATCCACGCCGTATTGTTTTACCAAAGCAACCGGGTCAACCACGTTCCCCAAACTCTTACTCATCTTTTGTCCATTACTCGTTATAAATCCCTCCACATATATCTGTCTAGAATTCGGCAATCCGGCCGACATCAGCATTGCCTGCCACATCGCCGCTTGCTGGCGTAAATTATCTTTCCCCGCAAATTGCACCCCGGGCCAAAAATTTACAAAATTTTCTTTATTTTCCGGCCAGCCGAGCGTCGAAATATAATCGACCAAGGCGTCAAACCAGACATACATCACTTGTTCCGGATCCCCCGGCACTTCAATTCCCCACGGCATTTTTGTTTTCAGTCTGGAGATACTAAAGTCCTTCAATCCCTCTTGCACAAACTTTTTTATTTCTTCCAGTCTAAAATGGGGGATCACAAAATCCTGATTTTTGTCATAAAGCTCAAGTAATGGCTGTTGGTATTTTGACCATTTGAAAAAATAATTTTCTTCATCGATTAATTGGATTTCCAGTTGCGGATGAATCGGACACCTGCCATCAACCAGTTCCGAATCAGTTTTTTCCAATTCACATCCTACGCAATATTTGATTTGATATTTGGCTTTATAAATATCTCCGTTTTTATCACATCTCTTCCAAAATTCTTTCGCCGCTTCCACATGATAATCATCTGTCGTCCGGATAAAATTCGTAAAACTCAAGTTTAATAATTGCTTCAAATTCTTATAATTTTCCGCCCTTATATCACAATATTTTTGCGTTTCCATTCCTTCTTCTTTGGCTTTTAAATAGATTTTTTGGCCATGTTCGTCAGTCCCGGTATTAAACACTACTTCCTCGCCCAGCATCCGGTGATATCTGGCGGTTGCGTCGGCCCTAATAATTTCCATTGCAAAGCCAATATGCGGGTCCGCATTTACGTAAGGTAGTGTTGTTGTAATATAAAATTTATTTTTCATCCGACCACTGTCCCTTCCTGAGTTTGTTCCGGTACTTCAACCAATACTGGTTTTTCACTTTCTAGTGCCATCAGCATCATTCCTTGGCTTACTCCTTCTCCCATTTGCCGCTCGGCCAAATTGACAATAAACATAAATTTTTTATTAATCAAATCTTCCCGCTTATACCACTTTCTAATTCCTGACAAAATCGTTTTTGTTCCTACTTCTTCTCCAAAATCTACCTTTAATTCCAACAACTTATAGCTCCACTCCGGTGCCTGTACTTCCAGCACTTTTCCGACCCGAATATCTAGTTTTTCAAATTCTTCAAAATTAACGACAGGCTTCATAAATTTATTATAACTCTTCTCTCATATAAAAACCCCGCTTCTTGCGGGGTTACCGTAGCTACTCTGGTTTACCCAGATTTACCTACGGCTAAAAAACGGCATCATTTTCCCTAAACCACTGATTTTTTGGGCCCATTTTTCCGCCCACTCGTCCGCTCTGATTTTTTGCAACGCTACTTCATACCCTTTTTTTGATTTCAAAAAAGAGGCGACCACCGACACCGTCGCACTCGACACCGCCAAATGATCTTTGATATTTTGGTAGCTGCGTTTCTTATCCAGATAGTAAGCGACTGCCAATCTTTTACAGACAATTTCCAATTCTGTTTTGGACAAAAAATCTTTCAAAAAAACTTCTGCTTCTTCCGGGCTTTTAATATCCGCCACTACTCGGTACAGTCTTTCTTCCAATTCTCTTTTCAAATTCCGGCTGAGTTTTGTTCTTGACGTCTGCATTTGGCTTTATTGTAGCCTACCTGTCAATCTTAAGAAAATAGATTTCCCCAAAAACCACCGCCCCCGTTAGCAACGCTATATTTAACACATTTCCCACCCCGTTATACCTTAAGATTAAAATAACCACCACATATGTCGCCAAAGTGATTGCTCTTCGCCAGTTTCTAAAGATCAACAACATTCCGACCAGCAACGCCCCGAACAAACCCGCCAAAAATCCTCCAATCAAATACAAATTGCCCGGACTCATAAATATCAAAAGATACGTCACTCCGGCCCACAAAAATAAATCCAGACCAACCCCCAAAAATAACCGTTTTTTACTCTTAAACAACTCCATACTCACATTGTAGCAAGCCTCTGTTAAAATAATAGTATGACCCTTCAATTTTACCTTCTCTTAATCCTGGTTTTTGTTGTCATCGCCGGACTCTTTTTATGGTTAAATGCCAAATTAACTTCTCTTTCCCAAAATAAATCTGACCCGTCCTTGTTGGAATGGCTCAAAAGCAGCAACGACCGCTTGGATCACACTGCCTCCGTTTTACTCGGTGTCCAAAAAAGTTTAGGCGAAATGAGTGAAATCGGCCGTAGCATGAAAGATCTTCAGGATTTTTTGCGTTCTCCCAAACTCCGCGGCAACCTTGGCGAGCAGGTTCTCAAAGAATTATTATCGCAAACCCTTCCCAAACAAACCTTTCATTTTCAATATACTTTCAAGTCCGGCGCCATTGTGGATGCTGCCATCAAAACCGAAGCAGGGATTATCCCCATTGATTCCAAGTTTCCCATCGACAACTTCCGCAAAATTTTAGCCGCCGACAATCAAGTTGCCAAAGATTTTTCCCAAAAAGAATTTTCCAAAGATGTCAAAAAACACATTGATGCTATTGCCGGTAAATATATTCTCCCCAGTGAAGGTACTCTTGATTACGCTTTGATGTATATTCCTTCCGAAGCCGTCTATTATGAAATAATGTCCAACTTGCCTGAGCTTGCCGATTATGCCCATTCTCAGCGCGTCTTGCCCGTTTCCCCCAGTACTTTATATGCATATCTGCGGGCAATTTTAATGAGTTTTGAAGGCCAAAAAATTGCCCACCAAGCCCAGGAGATTCTTTTTGCTATCCGCGCAATCCAAAAAGATTACACCCGCGTTGAAGGCAGTCTTGGGGTCTTAGGCCATCACCTCCAGAATGCTTACAACCAAATGTCTACCGTTTCTTCCAATTTTAATTCTCTTGGCCAAAAAATATCATCCACCAAGACCCTACCCGACGATGAGCAAGAAGTTAAAAAATTAATTTAAAGGAGGACACCATGGCCGTCAAAGCCAAAAAAGAAGAATTTCGCGTTAATGGCGAAGAGCTTCTCAAAAAAGTTAAAGAATTAATTAAGGAAGGGAATGTCCGCAGGATCACCATCAAAGACAAAACGGGTAAGACCTTGATTGTCTTTCCTTTGACCGTTGGTTTTGTCGGCGCTCTTTTGATACCGGCCTTAGCCGCCGTCGGCGCCATTGCCGCCTTGATTACGGAATGCACCTTGTCAGTTGAGCGGGAGTAATTTTACTCTTCGTCAGCTAGCTCTCTTTTGATAAAACCATAAGCCAAGCTCAAATCCCGGCCCTTGGGTCTCGGGTTGTACATAAAAGCCAGCCGCATTCTTTCAAATCTCTCAAAAAACTCCGCCCACGGTAGGGGAATTTCTTTCGTATGCTCTGACAAATACAAATTATCGTCTTTTCCCGGAAAATCAATCCTCAGTGAATGCCTGTCCGCTCCCGCCCCGGGATCACCAATAACCTCCGGCTGCCCTTGGTGGCTTTCCACCCAGCGCTGTATTTTTTGGTGATCTGTGGTAATCTCCATGTCTTCATCCATATTGCTAATATTAGAAATCTAACATCAGCGCCGTGTCAAAAAATTGTAAGAGTGACGCAAGAATCCGTCAGATTATGTTTCACCAACCAGATTATTACCGCCCCTTGCACGTATTTTTGTGCTAGCGGTAACATCCTTTTTTCTTCTCCTGTTAACGTCCGGATCATTTGGTAACCATTTAAGAATGTCTTTACCAACTCTACATCTAACCTTTTATTATTTGCACTACGGCACATTGCCAAAATTGACCTTGCCATGTCCACCAAAAAAAGATTCTCTTCTGTCTCTTCAAAATCAAAAACGGCTTTTATTACCGGTTGGTTTGGGTTCGCAATTAACAAATTCCCTTCCTGAAAGTTACCATGAATTATTCCGGAAGGTAAAGGATAATTATAAATTTCCAACCCTTCTTCAAACCACCGTCTGGCTTTTACCACTATTTCTAATTCTTCATCTTCCGTCAGCGCCTTTACCACTTTTTGATTTAGCCAGCCGGGTTGAAAATCAACCAAACTGGTTACGCCCGTGTGAAATTTTGCCAGAGCCTTGCCTGCCTCAAACAGAAACGCCCGGTCAGTCCTTTCCGGTTTTACCCCCTCTATTTTGACCGATACCACCGCCCTAATTTCCCTATTTTTATATACCCGCTTTCCATTTTTACTTTCCAGGTAAATAGGGGAGAGTAAGCCCACCCTTGCCAGTTGCGGTTGAATTGCCACCTCGTTTTCCAGCTTTTGCTCCGTTTCTTCCCTTAAAAATTTCACCACGTATTCTTGACCACTGGTTGTTGTCACTAAATAATTATGATTTGCCAATCCCTCAAGATCTCTAACAATTTCCGTTTTCTCTAAGCCAAACAAATCCATCACCCCCGGAATCGCCTCTATTTCTTGCTTGCCCATATTGCTATTGTAACAAACCAGACCCTTCTCGTATAATATATTCCCGTGCTTGATATTTTAGAACAATTTAATTATCTATTACCTCAAAATTTAATTGCCCAGAAACCCGTAGGTCCCCGTGACCATTCCCGTTTGCTTGTTTTAGACCGTCAGACCGGTCGAATAGAACATCAACGCTTTTATGATCTTTTGGACTTACTCACCCCCAACGATGTTTTAGTTCTCAATCAAACCAAGGTTTTTCCCGCCCGTTTATACGCGACCAAATCCACCGGCGGCAAAGTGGAAATATTGCTTCTTCATCAACTGACCGCTACTTCCTGGGAGATTATTTCCCGCCCCGGTCTCAAAACCGGTACCAAATTAGATTTTGGTCATTCCTTGGGAGCACTTGTTTTACCGGAAAATGTCCTTCAATTTAACCTTGCTACTCCCCGGTTTTATACTTTAATTGACCAAATCGGCCACACCCCCATTCCTCCTTATATTCATTCTTCTTTATCCGAACATCAACTCCGTCAAAAATACCAGACTGTCTACGCCCACGACTCCGGTTCCGCCGCCGCCCCCACTGCCGGTCTGCATTTCACCCAACAATTATTGCGCAGATTAAAAGAAAAGAGCGTTCAAACGGAGTTTGTTACGCTCCATGTTGGCCTGGGCACTTTCCAAAATTTGCGTGAAGAAAATTTGCAAACCGGTAAGCTCCACCCCGAAAGTTATGAAATATCTCCGCAAACCGCCGCCTCTTTAATAAATGCCAAAAAG
>Ga0172379_10006754_pt1 | contig 15189 bp, 12 predicted proteins | sample GrowelOW334metaG_FD_119756 | JGI IMG/M metagenome (GOLD analysis project Ga0172379, IMG submission 119756) | Groundwater microbial communities from an aquifer near a municipal landfill in Southern Ontario, Canada - Groundwater well OW334 metaG | ecosystem: Environmental > Aquatic > Deep...
AAGCTAGCGATAGCCTGATCGAAGTAGTCTCGAGCTATACCTTTTTTGGCAGTTGCCCTAGGCAAGTAAGCCCCGACGATACTACCGACGATGAGTAAAATAACACCGGTTTGTAAAACCCAGTGCCAAGTTTTACCTATTTTAGACATTTCTGCTGCTGCGGCTAACAACGCGAAGACAAGAGCTAGGCTTAATAAAATTCCGAAATTAACTCCGGAATATATTGATATTATCATTAAAGCTACTAATAATATAAGCTCACCGGCTCTATTTTTTAAGAAAGTTCCTATTTTCATTTGATTCCTCCGAAGACATTTTTAAATATTTTTGGAACTATTGCGACTAGAACATCACTCATTAAATCCAGTTGGAATAAGGTGGCTAGACCCGGATGCCCAGGAAGTTCAGCTGTTGAGGCTTCGGCTGTAGTACTGGTTGTTGAAACTTGAACCTTTGGATTCCTAATCGTGTGTTTCATACCGAAGTATTTCATCCATTTTTCTAATCTTGGATCATCGATTCGATCGTGATCTCGATCGACGATCTTATTGATTCCCTCTTCAATTCCGACGAATATTTCTTCACGCCATGAAGATACCATGTAGAAGAAAGCGAAAAAAGTAAAAGGAATAGCAATCACGAAAACAAAACCGGGAATTGAGAACGGAACGTCCAAATGCGGTTTTATTTGACCATATCCAACGAGATTAGCTGCTTCATTGTAAGATTGTTCAGCTGTTGAAAGTCCTGACGAATCTCTGAAACAATCAGCGCTGATGATTGGTGAGCTAGCAAAACCGTGCCAGATCACAAACAACCAAAACAATAGAGAAATAGTTAAGAGTAAGATGCCACGACCGTTATTAGTCGTGAATAACCATTTTTTTTGTTTACGGAAATGTTTTTTAGCTGCTGGCCGTCTAATTTTTACTTTTGCTACTTCTTTTATACCATCGACGACAGCTAATAATTCATTATCTTCGCCTCTTTTTACTACTCCTGGTATATTGAAGGTTGTTTCTCCTCGATTATTTGTCTTGCGATTTACTTCCTGACCCTTATACAAAAAAGTGATGCTATGGGCGATTCCATACCCCTTTTCCCTTAAAACGCGAGCAAAAATCCTAAAATTTCCCTGTCCGTCATGGTAGCGATATAATGAGGTAGATTCTGGATCATTACTGGTTTTCGGTTTTGGGGTTTCCGCTGGAATGCTTACCGTGACCTCAGCTTCATCAGCTAAACCGGCTAAACAAAAACGAAAAGATTTGTTCTGCTCGGCTTTAGTTAGAGTACCATTCAAAGCGGCTAGATAAGAACCGTTGATGTCAGTTGTTCCGGTCTGTTTAATATTGACCCCTTCTCTGACTAGAATTTGCTGAGCAGCTACTGCTTTCCCGTCGGAAAATACAGAGCATTCTACTAGCAGATTAAAAGTATTATTAGTACTGTCTACCTTTAACTCTGGCCGTAATTTAATTTCAGTTTTCGGCGCTTTAGGCGCCTGGTTTTGCGTATTCGGATTATTATTTGCCATTTCTTTCGACCCTCCCGAGTCTAGTTTATTTTTATGATTGATTTTGTTTTTTTTCTTTAAATTGTTAACGAACTCCTTTTGCCGCGGCATCCAGAGACTCATTTAGTATTCAAATAATTATACATTATTTTCAAGATTTTGTCAATATATAAAACGATAAATAACAAATTTTTAACTAAAATTAGATAAAATTAAAAACCGCTAGCTACTGCCAACGGTTGTAATTTAAATCTTTTTTAGAGTTTCCTTTCGAAAATTACTGGAAGGGTGATCAAGGCTGATCGGATGGTTTATTCGTCCAAAAAATTGTTCTCCGCCAGTTTCATCATAACCAATTTCTCTCAACCTCAACTTAGCATTAACGTCGGCAGCTACTTCGGAAACCTGACTTTGTTTAATATACGCGGCAAAACCGGTAACACTAATTTTAATCAACTCTACTAAAGTCTTACCAAAATTTTGTCTAGCAGCAATCGCCTGGCGCGCTTCGTCACCATAACGATCAATCAAGTCTAATGTCTTCTGCACATCCTTAGAGTCAATATGGGCTTTCTCGTGAGAGATTATAAAAGCTAATTCGTTTAGTGGGAGTTGATCAAGGGCAGCGGAAGTAACATAAATCTCATCTTTGCAGTTAGCCCAGGCATTTACCTGAGTACTGATTTTGACATTAATGGGGTCAGTAATCTTTAAAATCTTTGCCAGTTTTTTGACTTTATCTTCGCGACTAAGGTCATCTAGTAATTCTTCCTCAGAGGACTCTTTATCTTCCCGATCTTCGATTTCTATATCCTCCTCACTGCCACAGTCGCTACTACTGCCTGGATAGACAAAGCCTAAAAAGATTGCCTTGATATCCGAAGCTGACCACTTTTTTATGGCACCGCATGAAATCGTAATCATCTCGCCAAAGCTATTAGAAATATGTTCACACTCGATTTCTTCAGAACCATGTACAAAGATAGAATACCAAGGGAATAGTGGATCGAGGCCGCGGCTTAACGGGTATATCTCTCCCACTATCCCGTCCAATTTAATAAAATGTTCACACCCCTCTTTATTTTTACAAGAAGAGCAATAGCTGTTTGGATTTACCCACATCTTATACCTCCTTAATTTTAATTATCTTATTTAGTTATTAAATAACAATTTTTTATTTTCCATCTTTAATTTATTTATCAAAATATTTTACTATCTTCTTATGTTTCTGTCAAACCGCCCTAAACTAAATGACTCTGAATTAATAAATTCATTTAAAAAAACCACCTCTAAGGTGATTTTTCTAAACTGAGCCGTTGACCGGGTTTGAACCGGTGACCTTCTCCTTACCATGGAGATGCTCTACCAGCTGAGCTACAACGGCAGTTGATCGATTTTTTCCTTCCACTCAGCTAGCTTTTGATTCTCGGGATTGGCAGTCGCCAATTTTTCCCAATACTCCATAGCTAAGTTTTTATCTTTTCTCATTATACTTAAATCTAAAATTAAATCAAGGTAACGCGGATTGTTCGCTTCCCGTTCCAAGGCTTCGCGGATATTTTCCAAGGCCGCATCCAAGTCGCCCGCCTCTTTTTCGGCATTAGCCAAAGAAAAATAAATTTCTTGAGGCGTAATATTATTAGCATTTTTTTCATCCTCGGCCTGCTGGGTCGCTAGTTTCAAAGCATACTCCCAAGTTTGGTGCGCTTCCGGCCATTTCCTCTGATTTTTATATAAATTACCGAGTTTAAAGAAAGCTTCTAGATTTTTAGAGTCCAAACTGATAATTTCCACTAATTTTTCTTCGGCGGCTGTTTCATCTTCTTTCTTTAGATCTTCTTGGATGGCGGCGGCCAACACTCTTATTTTTTTCTGCTTTTCCAGCCAAGGAATTTTGAAATTAGCTTTATGATTAATCCTTATTTTTTTTAATTGCGCCTGCCTCGCCTTCAAGGCTCCCCCTAAACGTCTTTTTAAAAACAACCAGATCCGGCCAAAAAATCCGCTGATAAAAGACAGGTCGCGTTCCATCCGCGCCCTGATCATCCGCTCTTTAAACTGAGCTTCTTTTTCTCCCGGGACATTAGCGGCGTCTAAAATCGCTAGGGCCGGAAATTTCTTAACGACGATCACTAAAATAATGATCACGGCGAGACTTATTAAAATATAAGAAATAGTCGTTAACATATTAAACTGAAGTCTTTAACTTTTAAGGAGGCGCCACCGACGATAAAGCCGTCAATATTTTTTTGTTTTAAGAATTCCGAAGAATTTTTAGGATTCACGCTACCGCCGTATAAAATACGGACAGTCTTATGTAGAATCTTAACCGCGCGGTCTTTGATAAATTTTTGGATTTCTTCGGCTTCTTCTGCCCCTAATGGTTTAGCATTTTTATTGGTGCTGATCGCCCAAACCGGTTCATAGGCGATGACTAAATCCGCGGCGGTCTTAATCTTAACGTTTTTAAGGGCCCGACGCAACTCCTCCGCTAAATAATCTTTAGTCTGGCCGTTTATTTTCTCCGTTAATCTTTCCCCGATACATAAGATCGGTATTAACTTAGCGGCCAGGGCGGCTAAAATTTTGGCGTTGATGATCGCGGCATTCTCATGGAGATGCTCGCGACGCTCGCTATGGCCAATAAGGACATATTTAACGCCTAGGGCTCGTAAGTTGACCGGGGAAACCTCGCCGGTATAAGCGCCAGCTGTTACTGCCGCGCTATCTTGCGCCCCCAGTCCTAATTTAGTTTTCTTGATGATCGTGGCGACAATCGGCAAAGATAGATAATCCGGACAAATCACGACTTCCTTTTTTAGGCCGCTGATCTTTTTAGAATATTTCCGAGCTAAATCTAGGCTAGCCTGATAGCTCAACTGCATTTTCCAGTTAGCAACGATTAATTTTTTCATAAACAATTTTTATTAGTTTCCCTGCTTCGCCCACTCCATAGTTCTTTTAATCCCCTCTTCTAAATTTATCGCGGGCTCCCAGTTTAAGACATCTTTGGCGCGACGGCAGTTCAAACAGCTACGGCGCTGTTCACCTGGCCGAGCCGGCGCCTCTTTAATCTTCATCGTCCGTCCGAGCGCTTTCTCTAAATTTTTTCTGATGTCTAATAAACTGCTTTCGACACCACAACCGATATTCAGCTCACCATGGCAAGTGATGTCTTTCGCTAAGTACAAAGCGCGCACGACATCATCAACATAAACAAAGTCCCGGGTCTGTTGACCATTGCCATATTGCGTACTTTCTAAATCCTGGACGGCGTTATCGGTAAAGATCGCGATGACGCCGGCTTCCCCGCCCTTAAATTGACGCGGACCATAAACATTAGCGAATCTCAAAATCGTATAATCAAGATTATAAACCTGATAGTAGCAATTCAAATATTTTTCAAAGGCTAATTTATGGATACCGTAAAAAGAAACGGGGTAAGGCGGAAAGGATTCGGACGTCGGAATCTCTTCAGCGTCGCCGTAAATTGCTCCACCGGTGGAAGAAAAGATAATTTTCTTAACGCCATTTAAACGGCAATTTTCTAAAATATTAAAACTGCCCAAAAGGTTAATATTATTATCGCGAACCGGATCGACCATGGATTTAGAGACTTCAATCTGCGCGGCTAAATGGTAAACGAATTCCGGTTTCTCGGTTTTAAAAATTTTAGCCACTTTAGGAGAACAAATATCCACTTGATAAAATTTGGCCGCCGGATTTAAATAGTCTTTCCGGCCCGAAGAAAGGTCGTCAATGACTACGACCTCATTTCCCTGAGAAATCAAGCTATCCACCAATGTAGAGCCGATAAAACCAGCCCCACCGGTAACTAGTATTTTAGACATATACCTTTATGATAACATGATTTTTTAAGAAAAAAAAGGCTGATTTTTAATCTAGTTTTAATAGGGTTTTAATATTTGCCAAACTCTATTTTTTTTGCTAAAATAATACTAGATAACACGCTTAAAAATCAGGCAAAAATACCCTAAATCCCTTCCGTCAAGGACGGACTGTTAATGGGACTTTTTGTTTTAAATGGATAATAAATATGCCAAAAGAAGTGAAAAAAACTAGTAATTACGGAGCGGAACAAATTACCGTCCTAGAGGGCTTGGATCCGGTCCGGAAACGGCCGGGTATGTATATCGGCTCAACTTCGGCCGCCGGCTTACATCATCTCATTTGGGAAGTAGTGGATAATTCTATTGACGAGGCCATGGCTGGATACGCTACGGAAATTTCCGTGTCTCTCTTGCCCGATGGCTTAGTGGAAGTCATAGACAATGGCCGCGGTATCCCGGTTGATAAACATAAAGTAACCGGGGTCTCGGCCCTAGAAACGGTTTTGACTAAATTACACGCCGGCGGAAAATTCGGCGGCGAAGGTTATAAAGTTTCCGGTGGTTTGCATGGCGTCGGCGTTTCTGTCGTTAATGCTTTAAGTGAATATTTAAAAGCGGAAGTCCGCCGCGACGGAAAAACCTGGCAACAGGAATATAAATATGGTAAACCCTTGAAAGCGGCTAAACCCGTGGGACCAGCGAAAGCTAATGGCACGACGATTACTTTTAGAGCTGATAAAACAATATTCACGGAACTAGAATACAGCTGGGGTAAAGTCTTGGATCGTCTGAGGCAACAGGCCTATCTAACTAAAGGCATTACGATTAATGTTTTAGATAAACGCGCCGGTCATCGCGCTAAAAAATATAAATTCCATTTTGAGGGCGGGATTAAATCTTATATTAAATCTTTGCATCGCAATAAAGCCGTTAAAAACGAAACGATTTTTTATGTTGATAAGGATCTAAATAACTGCAAGATAGAATTATCTTTACAATACAACGACGAATATAATGAAACTGTCTTAGCTTTCGCCAATAATATCCATAACCCCGAAGGCGGGACGCATCTGGTCGGTTTCCGGACCGCTTTAACCAGAGTCCTTAATAATTACGCCCGTAATAAAAACCTGATTAAAGAAAAACAAGAAAATCTGACCGGCGATGATGTGCGCGAAGGTTTGACCGCGATCATTAGCGTTAAATTGCCAGAACCGCAATTTGAGGGCCAGACTAAAGGAAAACTCGGTAACGCCGAAATGAAAGGCTATGTGGAAACGATTTTCGGCGAAAATTTTAATACTTTTTTAGAAGAACATCCCAAAGAAGCGGAAGCGATTATCGGCAAATGTCTATTATCGGCTCAGGCCCGTCTCGCTGCCCGCACGGCCCGAGCGACTATTTTACGCAAAGGCGCCCTGGAAGGCATGACCTTACCAGGAAAACTGGCTGATTGTTCCAGCCGCCACCCTGAAGAATGCGAATTATATATAGTGGAGGGTGATTCGGCCGGTGGCAGTGCCAAACAAGGCCGCAATCGCCGTTTCCAAGCAATCCTACCCTTGCGCGGCAAGATCTTGAACGTAGAACGGGCCCGTTTGGATAAGATGTTGGCCAATAACGAAATTAAAAATTTAGTGATCGCCCTAGGGACTAATATTGATGATCAATTCGATCTGGAAAAATTAAGATATCATCGCATCATTATTATGACTGATGCCGACGTTGACGGCGCCCATATCCGGACCCTGCTTTTAACTTTATTCTTCCGTCACTTTACGCCTCTGGTTACCGGCGGACATATGTATATCGCTCAACCCCCTTTATACCAATTAAAGAAAGGGGCGACTATCCGTTACGCCTATAGCGATGAGGAAAAAGAAAAAATTATCATTGAACTCGGCGGTAATCTCCAAGAAGCCGTAGAGATTGGAGAAGAAACGGACGAAGGCGAGAAAGATGAAATAATAGGAAGCGACGAAGCGGCTGAAGATAATACGGCCGGAGGCAAGAAAGGTAAGAAAGGCGCGGAACCGGAAGACAAGAAAAGGGCGACAAAAATTACTATCCAGCGCTATAAAGGTTTAGGTGAAATGAATCCGAGCCAGCTTTGGGAGACGACCATGGATCCTGATCGTCGTATCGTCAAACAAGTAACGGTAGAAGACGCGGCTAAAGCGGACCAAATTTTTGATATGTTGATGGGTGACAATGTCGCCCCGCGCAAAAACTTTATCCAGACGCACGCCAAAAAAGTAGAAAATTTAGATATTTAAAAATATGTATATTTATTTACTTTGTCCGATTATCGGTTTCATCATCGCCCAAGGAGCTAAAGTAATCTTACATTCTTTTAACCATAAGATTACTTGGCGCGATGTTTTCGCTTACTCGGATATGCCCTCCGGCCATACGGCTGTCGTCATCGCCTTAGTCGTGATCCTGGGCTTAAAATTAGGGATCGGGTCACCGATCTTTGCCGTCGCTTTCGTATTTGCGACCATTGTCATTACCGACGCGATCGGTTTAAGGAATTATCTGGGCCAACACGGGAAAACTTTAAATGTCCTAGTTAAAGATCTGAAGGAAGATGAATTCTTGGATCGGACTTATCCCCGCCTCTTAGAACATATCGGCCACACTCCGCTGCAAGTAATTATCGGCGCCATTGTCGGAGCCTTAACCAGTATTATCGGCTATTTATTATTTTGATTTCATTATTTATTTAAATCAAAAACCCGGGCTGGACCCGGGTTTTTGATTTAAAGCAAACTTTAATTAGAGTAGACTATGGCCGGTCATTTCCGGCGGCGGAGTTAAACCTAAAATATGCAAAACCGTCGGGGCTAAATCGGCTAGGGTCCCCGCCGGAGCTAAAAGGCTTAGATCATTATTAAAGGGTTCAATCAACCCGATAGTTTTGCCTTTAAAGTCGGCGCCAACGATCAAGACCGGAACTGGACTAGCGGTTATTCCGGTATCGGGTAATTCAGTCAGCAAATCATGCATTTTTTCCACGTTACCGCCGGCCGCCGAAATGATCAAGATACCATTTTTAGCTTCAACCGCGGTAAAAATTTTCTTTAAATTCTTATCTAGGTCAGTGACAGCTTTTTTAACTACCGCTAAGTCACCGCTAGAGGCGATCAGGTCTAGATAAGGGATGGCGGCGACAATAAAATCGACCAGCTTTTCCTCCTCTATCGTCTTGATGATGGCTTTGACGGTCCGTTTAAAAACTAAGGTCGGTCCGACCGTTTCGTGGCCGCTGAGCGAGGAAATGATCTTCCAATCTTCTCCCGCCAATTTATTCTCCGCCTGACCGTTAAAAAAATGCGTTAAAGCGGCGAAACGTTCCGTTTCGGCAATCTTGATTTGGGTTAAATTAGCGGCGGCGATAACAGACGTTAATGTTAAATCGGTCGTAGAATTTTCATCGTTAAATTCCTGGCCGGTACCGATAGTTAAATAGCGAGCGTTTAAACTTTTTTGACCGGGGTTCAAAAGAGCCACTGGATACTCTCTGATTAAACTCAAAAAAAATGGCGTCTTGGCGCTAGTAATAGCATTAACTTCGGTAGCCGGTGCTACGGCCCAGCCATCCAGCAACAAAAGAACCACCGGACGTGACCGGCGGTCGGATTCGGGCTGGATAGTATTAATAAGAGGATCTTCTTCGGGCATAAATTAATCAGGTTTAAATTAACTGAGGATATTAGCGATTTCCATCAAGCGATTATACTTGCTGACCCGCTCCCCTCGCGACAGAGATCCAGCTTTTAGATAATCGGCACCAGCCGCTACGGCTAGATCAACAATAAAATCATCTGTGGTTTCGCCGCTACGATGGGAAACAATGACTCGGTACTGATGTTTCTGAGCTAGCCGCAAACAATCCATAGTTTCTGTCAGCGTTCCGGTCTGATTGGGCTTGATAATGATAGCATTGGCCGCCTTTTCTTGCAATCCCTGACGTAAACGCTGGGAACTGGTGACAAATAAGTCGTCACCGACAATCAGCATCTTCTGGCCTAATTCTCCCGTTAATTCCCGCCAGTCGGCCCAGGCGTCATCCGCTAAGCCGTCTTCTAAATAAATTAGCGGATATTTTTTTAACCATTCATTATATAAACCAATTAAATTAGCCGTGCTAAAATAAGCTCGATCCAGAGGAAAAAGATATTGGCCGCTTGACTCTTCATAGAGAACCGAGGAGCCGACATCAATCCCGAGGTGTAAATCTTGCCCGGGCTGATAACCGGCCCGGATAGCGGCGGCCATAATAAGTTCCAAGGCTTCAATACTAGAATCTAAATCCGGCGCATAGCCGCCCTCCAGCCCAGTATCGGAATCATAACCAGACTCGCGCAAGACCTGACCCAGTTCCTGAAAAATAGCCACCCCCATCCTGATCATTTCGGCCGCGCTATCTTTTTTAGGAATAATTAAAAATTCTTGAAAATCTAAATTAGTATCGGCATGTTTACCGCCGTTAAAAACATTAAACAGGGGCGTGGGAATCTTTGGGGTAGGAAAAGAATAGGTTTTCCCTAAATAAACGAATAACTCCTGTTTCTCGGCGAGAGCCGCGGCCCGGGCACAAGCCAAAGAAACAGCTAAAGTAGCATTAGCGCCTAAATTATGTTTATCCGGAGTTCCGTCTAAATCAAGCAAAATTTTATCAATCGCCGCCTGATCGCTTATCGTCTTACCGTTTAAAGCCGGCGCGATAATTTCTGATATTTTATTTACCGCCTTTAAAACCCCCTGGCCGCCGTAACGTTTCCGGTCGCCATCGCGTAGTTCCACGGCTTCATGCCGACCGAGAGAAGTTCCGCTTGGTACGCTGGCCTTAGCGCTTAAACCATTGTCCAGAAGTACTTTAGCTTCAATCGTCGGCCGACCGCGGGAATCCAGGATTTCGCGTGCACTGATATTTTTAATCTTAGCCATATGATTTATTCCGCCGGCAGGGCGGATTATTTTTTAATTATTTTACTTAATCCTGGCATCTTCCCGCCTCCTAAATAAGTAAGCATGGCGCCGCCAGCCGTAGAAATCCAATCAACATACTCCGCCATCTTAGTAAGCTTCAGGGCGGCGATCGTTTCGCCGCCGCCGACCACGCCATAAGCGTGGCCCGAAGAACGGGCGGCGATCAAACTGGCGATAATCAAGGTACCATTTTTAAAACTAGGCTCTTCAAACTTACCCAGCGGGCCGTTCCAAATCAAAGTCTGGGCCTGACGGATATAACTAGCATAAGTGCTGATGGTAGCCGGTCCGATATCTAAGATACAATCAGTAGCTTTAACTTCAGTTGGAGAGACAACTCGGACTTCGCCTTTCTTAGTCTTAATGACGACATCCTGCGGTAAGATAAATTTGGAATTTACTTTTTTTCCTTGAAAAAATTTCTTAAGTTCTTTGGCCCCGTCGCCGTAAATCAATAAATCACTATCAATTAAAGATTTACCGACTTCTAACCCCTGAAATTTAAAAAAACTATTCGCTAGAGCGCCGCCTAAAAGAATTTGACTAGCGACCGGATAGAGTTTAGAAATAAGCGGGGCCTTAGTATTGATCTTAGTGCCACCCAGAATAATAACTAACGGTTTCTTGGGTTTAATAATTTTATACAGAGCCTCGACTTCTTTCTCTAACAAACAGCCGGCGTAACTCGGTAAATATTTTTTTATCGCGACGACCGAAGCCTGCTGACGATGACAGACCGCAAAAGCGTCATTAACATAAATGTCAGCTAAAGAAGCCAAAGTTTTAGCGAAGGAATCATCATTATCATATTCACCAGGGTTAAAACGTAAATTTTCCAAACAAACGATACTGCCGGAGGGCATTTTTTTTATCGTCTCGGCGATCTTAGGGCCAAGCGCCGCCCCCAAAAATTTGACTGGCTTTTTTAATAGAGTCCGGAGACGGGCCGCCACTGGTCGGACCGAGTAAGCGGCTTCAAATTTTTTAGTCGGCTCACCTAAATGAGTAGCAATAATCAAACGGGCTCCACGAGCGACTAAATACTTAATAGTTTCTAATCCGACCTTGATCTTATAGTCTTCTTTGATCTTCCCTTGGGAAATCGGGACATTAAAATCGACTCGTAAAAAAACCGTCTTATTCTTTAAATTTTTTAGGTTTCTGACGGAATTGATTATCATAAATATTTCCTTGATGCTCGTTTATTTCAACTGGCCAAGTTTTACTTCACCGGATTTTTCTACGCCGGCGCGCCAATAAGTCAAAGTGATCGTCTCGCCGGGCTGATAAGTAGAGATCAAATCCGCTAAATCGTTACTGGCGTTTATTTCCTGATTATTAACCCAGGTGACGACATCACCAGCTTTAAGCCCGAGGAGTTGAGCCGGACTGTCTTTGATGACGGCCGGCTGGGTGGGAGACGGATAGAGCCAAGCTCCTTTATCTAAATTAAGCGCCGTAATCTTAACCGTGCTCAAATCCAAATAATTAAGACCTAAATAGGGTCGGTACAATTTATTCCCACTAGCGAGAGCCAACCAGACAGAATTATAGGAGAAAGCCGGGGTGACTTCCTTATTATCAAAAACGATCGCCACTAGATTCCCCGCTAAATCAAAAACAAAAGAATTTTTAAGACGGTCATCAAAAGCCGCTAAATCCAACCGGGCGTTTAAAAAATCGCTGCTTAAGACAGTCGGGGTTTTGATTAAAGAAGTCAAAGTTGTGGGCTGAACCGCCTTCCCGCTATTAATCGACAAGAGGGTTTCGCCTAGAGTCAATTCTGACCGCGGGACTATTTTCTTAACGGGTAAATTAGCCGCGCCCGCTAAATGGAAAATCAGTAAATCGCCGACTGTTTTTAAATCCGCAACCTGATCAATCTTATAAGATTGGCGGTCATAACCGATCGCGACATAATTCTTAAATTTAAAATCCTTCTTCAGATCACTGGGCAGTAGCGCGACTACCCAGCCGTCGGAAGTAATAATCAGACCGGTAAAAAGCGGCTCATCTAATTTATAATAATCGGGTTTCTGAGAATTGACGGCCGGGCTGGTGGTGGCTATAGCTTTAAACACTCCGACTAAAACCGGCCGGATATTAGCGAGGGTTTCGGCTATCTTAACGTCCTGATTAACCACCACCTTCTTAGCATCTCGGATAATCAAACCGGAATTATTAGTGTTAAGATTGGATAAATTGACTTCACCGGAAAAAGTTGAAGAAAAATCTTTTAAGATATAAACCCGGGTAATAATTTCTCCTAAGATTCCGGCGGCTAAACCGCAAACTACGGCGATGCTTATAATTACCCAAAAATTCCTATCCTGAGTTGAATTAGACATAAATATCTTAAAGCCAACGGGCTGTTAAAAGTAATAATAAGATCGCTAAGCTGCTTAAAATCAGGGTTAATTTAAGAGCCTGTCGATTCAAGCTGCCGCGCTCTTCTAGGCGGATTATGATCAAACTAACATAATAAAAAATCGCTAAAAATAAAGCCAAAATATGAAAATTTAGAGGCAATAGAGAAAGCGCCCAACTAAACTCCGTAATTATAACAATATTAACGAGGAGAAAACCGTAAGAGACGCGCTGACCGTCAGAGGGTAATAGACGGAATTGGAAATAAGACAGGCCGGTGATTATTACCACGGCCGGCAACAAGTAATACCAGGGCCAGTTTAAAAAAGCCGGTAGATCAAAAAGAACGGCGGACGCCGCAAAAATGGTTAAAAAACTACTGGCTACCAAAAGATTATCCAATTTAAGACCCCAGGGCTGGCTAGAATCAGCCCGACCAAGATAATAATATAAATTTCTTAAATAAGAAAAGAGAAACCAAGCAATAAGTAAAAATATTAATTGGATCCAAAACCGACTGATAATGATTGTCGCGTAAAAGGAAAAGCTCAAAAAAAATAAAACCGGCGGAATGATAAAAGGCAGCCAATAACCGCGCGTAGCGGAAATAAGATATTTAACGCTTAAAACGATCAGTAAGGTCGCCAAAGCTAAAGCGGAATAAAAAAAATCTGATCGCCATAAAAAGGCCTGGCTTAAGGACCAAACTAGGAGCGGAGTAATTAAAGGGATTAAACGTTGATATTTCATATAAATTTAGGGCTGGGTGGAAGTGGGGGCAGTTGGTGGGAGTATGGGAGGAGTAGTAGTTTCAGATACCGGAGCTAGCGGCGGCGTGGAGGTGGGAGAAACTGGCGGTAAAATCGGGGGCGTCGTAATAATATAATCATCGGCGCTACTAGTCAACTCTAGACTTTTCATCTCGCTTAAATCCGCCAGACTATTAATCTTTAAGAATTTATTGGAAAAAGTAAATAAGTTATCATCAATATATAAGCTGCGCTTAACCGTATTATCATAATAATCATAACCATCCCAATAATCGGAGCGCGTAAAGTGGCCACCAGCGGAATGGTCAATCCGTCCTTTTAATTTTAGCTGGTTATCATTTAAAGAAAAGATGAGAGCGCCGGCAAAGTTTAGCTGGCCGTCGGCATATAATACGGCCGGAATCGATAAAAGATTTTTTTCCGGCGAATACAGAAAAGCTTTATGATCAGTCAGGGCGATAGAATTGCTCGAAGAATCGCCGATCAGATAGCTATCTAATTCCTTGGGCTGGCTCAAATCAGAAAAATCAAATAATGATAATTTTAAACCTTTGGTTTTTACGCCGCCAGACGCCGTTTCTTCGGTATCGCGCCCTAAACCTAAAAGCTTGGTGCCATCTTTATCCACGGGATGTAGATAATTAGAAAAACCCGGAATTTTTAAAGCTCCCAAAACTACTGGTTTAGTCGGGTCGCTCAAACTAATAGCGAATAAGGGGTCGGTCTGCTTGAAAGTAACTAGATAGACGCGGTCGCCCATAAAACGCGCGGCGTAGATCCTCTCGGTGGTCGCTAAATTTTCCAAGCGACCGACGATCTTTAAATCAGCGTCAAGGACATAAACATTATTGTAAGAATCGGTGGATGATTCACTCAGCGGCGACCAACCCTGGCTACGCGTCGTCGCCAGACGGAAATAGTTGCCGTTTTCATCCATGGAAAATTGATTTAAAACCCGCCCGTTTACTTCCCCCATGGCCCGATACTCAATAAGATTCCCGTTAATTGCGATCTTATGGATAATAGTCTTTTCCATTTCCTTGGCTTTCTCCACTAATTTCTGTTTAAGACTATCATTAATAGCCGTCTGCAAGGTAGCCCGATCACTATCATTTAAAGAATCTAAATAACGGTCAATAATCTGAGCGACCTTAAGCTTCTTTTCATTATTATTTAAAACAAAACCCGGCACTGCCTCAATCTTAGTTATTTTATCTTGGGTCGCGGCCTCTAGCCGTGGGTAGACTAACTCTCGTTTTACATCTTGCTCTAAATCATATTCATTCAGATACTGAGTATAAGTGATATAAATATTATTTTGGGAAACATAAAGATTCTGGCCGCTGTTAAGAAGGTAAATCTGGCCGCTGATCGGTTCCGAATTATTTTTAATATTGATCGCATTAAGATTGGTGAAATTATAAGAATCATAAGGTAAGTCAAAATAATAAACTTCCGGAGCAAAACATTTAGAGGTTAAATCACAGCGGGACGGCAAAACCTGACCACTGTCTAAAACCCGTGGGACTAAAGGTTCGTTGGCGATATAGCTCCCATAGGTATTGGTTATAAAATAAACATAATCGCCGATGAGACGGGCATCATAATAACTCCCCTCAAAATCCAAATCACGAACCGGTTGGGGATCGGTCGGATCACTGAGATCAAAAACTTTAAAAAAAGAATAAGG
>Ga0172379_10006755_pt1 | contig 15189 bp, 17 predicted proteins | sample GrowelOW334metaG_FD_119756 | JGI IMG/M metagenome (GOLD analysis project Ga0172379, IMG submission 119756) | Groundwater microbial communities from an aquifer near a municipal landfill in Southern Ontario, Canada - Groundwater well OW334 metaG | ecosystem: Environmental > Aquatic > Deep...
CACAAATATTTTCCAAATTATGCTCGCCACGGAGCGTTACATCATTAACCTTACAAATAATATTATCTTTTTTATCAACTCTTAATATAATTTTTCCATTTGTATGAACTCGATCATCCCAACTAATAAAAGCTCCATTATCGACAGAATCTCTGCGGGAAAAAAAATATTTTTTCTCTGCTTTTGTTGAAAGTGCAAATTTAAACGCCGTTAAATAATCTTGATTTATTATTACTATATCTGATTTATTTTGATTTTTAACAATATTTAATTTTGCACCAACATATTCTTTTTTATCTTTATGATGATCCAAATGATCAGACTGGATATCCAAAACTACTGATATATTTGGTGATTTATTCAAATCTTGTAATTGAAATGACGAAAGTTCTAAAAGCACAACATCGTTGTTAGTTAATTTATCAAGAAAATCGAGTGGAGCCTTACCAATGTTCCCACCAATCCATATCTCTGAGCTTTGAGCTTTAAGTTTTGAGTTTGAGCTTAATATCTCAAATATTAAGCTTGATGTCGTTCCCTTGCCCTTGGTTCCCGTTACGCCAATAATTTTTGCTTTACACTTGTCAAAAAATAATTTTATTTGAGATGATATTATAACACCTAATTTTTTAGCTTTTTGAATTTCAGGTGATAAATATGGAATTCCCGGAGTTCTAAAAATTATATCGTATTGATTAAGATTTTTTAAATAATCATCTCCTAGCTGGAAACTTATTATAGATTGATTTTTAATCAATATTTTTGAGCTTGATCCGCCAACTGGCGGATTAAGCTTTTCATTTTTATCACATATTGTTATATCATTTGCACCATGTTTAATAAGCCAACTAAAAACCGACTTGTTTTCATTACCAAATCCTAAAAGTGCAATTTTTTTATTTTTCCATTCAGATTTTACAGTAGCCATATGTATTTTATTAATTACAATCCATAATCAGAAACTAGAAATTATCCGCATAAAGCGGATCCGCTCGGCGCGGAAAAATTAGAAATTCTCTTAAATATTACCCTCTTCCAATAATAGCAATTACTAACCCAATAACCGCTGTAACTGCACTAATAACCCAAAATCTCATTGTCACCTTTGTTTCTGGCCAACCCAATGCTTGAAAATGATGATGTATTGGAGCCGATAAAAATACTTTTTTTCCACCTCGCATTTTTTTTGAAACAATTTGTATAATTGTTGACACAGCTTCAATTACTAAAATAAAAGCAATAATAGGTAAAACTACAACTGAATTAGTTAAAAATGCAACTACGGCAAGTGTAGTCCCGAGTGCAAAAGACCCAGTATCTCCCATGAAAAAACGAGCCGGGTAAATATTAAACCATAAAAATGCTAATAATGCGCCAATTAATGTTCCACAAAATATTGCCAATTCTTCTTTCCCTTGGATTAATGCAATAACCGCATAGGCGCTAAAACAAAACATCATTACACCACCCAATAATCCATCTAAACCGTCCGTTTGATTTGATGAAAAAGCTGTTCCAACTAAAACTATAATGAATAATGGAATATACCATAAACCTAATTCAATGTTATAAGGCAGGCCAAACAAGTTTCCTCCTGGAACATGGATTGCAGACCAACCTAATTTTGAATAAAACCACCATGCGCCAACAAGTGCAACAATAATATATAATATTAATTTCCATCTAAATCTTAAACCACCACGATTTGGTCCAATGCCTTTTACATTTAAGATATCATCAAATGCACCAATTAACCCTGCCGAAACTAATGCAAAAAGTGGTAGCCATGTACCAGCTCTGTTTAAATTTAATATTATTGTAATAACTGCGACTGTAAGCCATATTATAACGCCACCCATAACTGGTGTATTTTCTTTACCCTTATGGAGCGCATAAAAAATTGGTGCCTTACTTTCGTCAAAACCAGTTTTACGAATTTTTTTACCAAAATTATTCTTATACAAAAAATCAGTCCAAAATGGAGTAAATAGCATCGCCACCAAAAACCCAAGTACAGTAAACCAAAAAACTTTTCCTATTACTTCAAAATTAATTACAATTTGTTCCATAACAATCTCTTAAATAATTATTTAACTAATATTTTGTTAACTAATTTATCAAGACCAATTCGTCTTGAACCCTTAAAAAGTATAATATCACCATCAACAATCTCGTTTTTCAAATATATTTCAGCGTCATGTAAATTAGTAAAATTTATTTTTGGTTTATAATATTTACTTAACTCGCCTACTCCAATCAGTATATCAACCTTATTTCCGGCTAGTTCACCAATTTCTTGATGATATAGTTTACTGTCTTTCCCAAGTTCCAGCATATCACCCAAAACTGCAATTTTTCTTTTGGCTCGTATTTCTCTAGCATACTTAGATAATGTATTAATTGCTAATTGCATACTGACGGGATTAGCGTTATAAGAATCATCAATAATATTTATTTTACCAGATCTTAACAAGTTTAACCGATGTTTAAGAGGTTTAAAATTACTAATAGTGTTTTCTACTTCCTTTTTACTAATTTCAAAATAATCTGCAACAATTAACGCTATCTCTTTACTTTCATCAATCGTTTTTGAATCAAAAAATTTAACATTTGCCTTTGTTTGCTTAACTATCTTATTGCTAAAATAATCATTTTTATTTAATATTGCTAAACCATCGCTTGGCAAAGACTCAATTAACTTTGATTTTTCCTTTGCAATATCTTCTATCGAATTATAATTAACTAAATGCGCCGGACCAATAATTGTAATTATCGAAATAGTTGGCTTAATAAATGATGTTAAATATTCTATATCCCCTGGCTTATCTGCAGCAAATTCTAAAACCAGAATTTTTTTATTTTTAATTGGGTTTAACTGTGATATAAAAACTCTGAAATAGGCAATTAGTAGTAAAAATGGCCATTGTAAATTATCGGGTTGATTTTTAAAGCCAAGAACCGAAATTGGTAATCCAACCTCGGTATTTAAATTGCCCTCTGATTTACTCACCTTATTATGAAACTTTTTGCTTTTGTTCAATACTTCATAAACTAACTCTTTTGTTGTGGTTTTCCCTGCCGAACCAGTAATACCAATAATAAGTGGTTTATTATTTTTTAATAAATGCGAAACAAGAAATTTTAACTGGTTTTCAACAAATTTTTTGAATATTTTTTTCATATTTATTTAATTATATCATACTATTGATTTTGTGTTGGTGCAATTTCATAATACCCTAGTAAATACGATGCCATTTCACCAAAAACTGGTGCTGCACTTGCCTCAGCCCAATCAACATTTTTTGGGTTATCTAGTTTTACTATCATGGAAAATTGGGGATTATCCGCAGGAAAAAAACCGGCAAATGATCCGACATGACGATCAGTATAATATCCACCATTTGGATCAGGCACTTGAGCAGTCCCTGTTTTACCAGCAACACTATACCCTTCTACTTTGGCCTTTTTGCCATGGCCCAACTCTACAACGGAAACCATCATTGCCTTAACTTTATCCGCAGTCTCCTTCTTAATAGCTTCCCTAACTACACTTGCATTTGTTACAATCTCTTTACCATTACCGTTAATAATTTTATCAACTAAATACGGTTTCATCAGTTTGCCATCATTGGCTATTGTTGAAATTGCCGTAAGCATTTGCAATGGAGTTGTAGAAATTCCTTGACCAAAAGAAATTGTGGCCCGATTAATATCTCGCCAATCTTTTAGGTTTGGAATAAAACCTGTCGTTTCGCCACTAACATCAATACCAGTTTTTTTGCTAAAACCAAATAAATCAAGATAATTATTCATTGATTCATTGCCAAGTTGATCCGCAACCCAACTTAAACATACATTATCAGAATTTTCCAAACACTGTGTCATTGTTTCATGACCAAAAGCTTTATCTTGTGCAGTGTGAATCTCATATTTACCAATTTTAATCATATTGCTGAAATCTCCTGTCGTATCTGGTTCAATTTTTCCTTCATTTATCGCCATAGCCATTGTAATTGGTTTAATAATAGAACCTGGTTCCCAAACATCACTAATAGTTGGGTTTAAAAATGAACCCTGATCCTCTTTTTTTACCTCATTAAATTTATTTGGATTAAAATTTTTGTTTCCAGTCATAGCCAATATTGCTCCAGTTTTAGGATTCATAACAATAATTGATCCTGAATCGGCACTGTATTTTTCTATAGCCTGGGATAACTTTTGTTCAGCTACAAACTGCACATTGTGATCAATTGTTAAAACTAAATCATCACCGTTATTTACTAAATTATTTAATGAATCAAGTGTAATCAAATCTCCCAACGCATCCTTTTCACCCTCAATTATACCATTGCTGCCTTTAAGTTCTTTATTGTAATAACCTTCAATTCCATATTTGCCCTCGCCCTCCATATTAACAAATCCAAGAACATGAGAGGCCAAATTATTTTCTGGGTAAACTCTGGAATCTTCTGGAGTAATCAGCACTCCAATTAAGTTTAATTCCTCTATTTTACTTGTTAAATCAGCATCCGCTCGATGCAATATAGGCGGAACATATAGCTTATTATTATTGATTTTATCAAAAATATCTTTCTCGTCTAATGACAAATTAAAGGCCAAATCTTTAGCTACTAATTGTTTGTCTTTAACATTTTTTGGCACAACACTTATAGAATATTTTTCGTCCCCAGTTGCTAACTTATACAATTCACCCTCTGCATTATCTTGAGCAAAAATTTCGCCTCTTTTCGCATAAACCTGTTTTTTGACTGTTCGTTGGGAATCTGCAACCAATTTATATTTTGGATATTCAATTACGCTTGTCTGAAATAATTTACAAAATAATATCGCTCCAACAAAAAAAATTCCTATCATAAGGTAAGAAATTCTTTTTAAAGAAAATTCACTTAAATCATAATTGCTTTTCGCATATTCCATATCGTTTCCTTAGGATTTAATTCTAATTATTGGAAAGATAGTTGATTTTATTTGAATTTTCCAACTGTGCGTCTTTTGTTTTATCGTTAATTTCGTTTAACGATTTTAGTCTTGTTGATTCAATTTCTAATCGGTCTTTATCGTCTTGTAATTGAATCTTTTTATCTTCTAACTCACGCATTTTATAACTTTTTGTAGCGCTTTGTGTCGATTGAGCTAAATACAAAACTGCCAGCGTTGCAAAAAGAATAATTGATATAAATTGCATTGAAAGTGGTCCAAATTTAACTTCTTTACCAACTGTTCTTTTTCGCGCACCAGCATTAAAATTGTTTGATTTTGTAATTAGCATATTTCTCCTATTTTACTTCTGCAACCCGCATTTTTGCACTTCTACTTCTAGTATTTTGCTTAAGCTCGTAATCAGAAGGTGTAATCGGTTTTTTTGTTATTATTGTTAACTTATCTCTGTTATTTCTAAAATAATTTTTGACTATTCGATCTTCCCCGCTATGGTAGGATATTACTATAATTCTTGCCCCTACTTCTAAAATCTGTTGTGATTGATCAAGCGCAAACTGTAAATTTCTATAATCACCATTGACCTCAATTCTTAATGCTTGGAATATTGGCGCTAAAATTTTTGGATTTTTTGTACCAATTGCATCCCGCAAATCATGTGTTGTCATTAATTTTTTAAGTGATCTTACTTCGACAATTCTTCTTGCAATATTTCTACTATTTCCAATATCGCTGTTATCGTATAATACATCAGCAAGTTTATTTGTATGATATTTATTTACAATGTCTGATGCTGTTAAAGTTAAATTTTCACCCAATCTCATATCTAGCGGTTGATTTTGCGCAAAAGAAATCCCCAATTCTTCACTATCGATTTGCCAACTTGCAAGACCTAAATCAAGAATTATCCCTGACATTTTATTAATATTTGTCTTAATAATGTTTTTGGTTAAATTGGAAAAATTGTCATTAATAAATATTATTCTACTCGCAAAATCAATCAAATTATTTTTGGCTTGTTCTAAACCTTCCAAGTTTTGCTCAAATGCAATTACTTTACCATTTGGACCAGTTTGATCTAAAATTGCTCTAGTATGCCCGCCCAAACCTAATGTTGCATCAATATAATTTTTATTTGATTCTAGTTTTAAATTTGTTAATACTTCATTCAATAAAACTGGGGTGTGTTGGTAAATCATATTAAATCTTATTTATTGATGTTACCCTTTTGCCCGGCCCCGCCCCGACTACCGGTAGCGGGGGCACACGGCCAAAAGGTTTTTGTTTTTGTTTTTGTTAACCCATATTAACATCTTGGTCAATATGAGTTTTGCCCCCTCCTTAACATAGTCCAGTATAAGCTTTCGCTTAACACTGAGGCTCAATATATCTGGAAACTACGGAGAGATAAAGTAATAATGTGACCTAACCACAGATTTTGTTCACTGATCTCACTGATCCGTGCTATCCCTACCTATCGGCAGGCAGGCGTGGTTAGACTACCTTGTTAAATGCCAAGTTCAGCCAAGTTTTGAGTAATTTCTTCGGTATTGGCTTCTGTCTTTGTTTTATATTCTTTCCAAGCTTCATCATTCCAAATTTCAATTCTACTATACAATCCAGCAACAACTGCTTTATTTTTTAACTTCGCAAATTCCCTTAAATAACCAGGAAGTAATATTCTACCAAGTTTATCGAATTCAACATCCATTGCTCCAGCCAACATTAATCTGGAAAATGCTCTGGAATTTGCATTAGTTAATGGTAAATTTGCGAGTTTATCTGCCAATTTTTGCCATTCTTCTTTTGTATAAACGAATAAACAACCATCTAACCCACGGGTTACAACAGCACCATCAACAAGTTTACCTCGCATTTTTGCTGGTAGCGCTAATCGTCCTTTTTCATCAATTGTATGGTTATATTCGCCTATAAACATTATTCACTCCGCTCGTTTGCCTACTAATTGCTAACATCAATCACTACTTGCACACTGCGTCTGTCATCGCGAGAAGGTTAATACCGACATGGCGATCTTATTTGTCATTCTGGCTTGTCCAGAATCTAGATTGCTTCGACATACTCGCAATGACAATCTAGGTATTTTGTAGGAGGAAATTTGTACTTATCCCCCAATTTCCGATCTTTTCCCCACATTTATCCACAATCTTCCACTTCCTTACATTTATTATAATATAATCCAATCTTTAGGTCAAGTGTATGTACATATGATTTCGTAATTAACCACCATACTAGTGCTTGCCCTGTATATAACGCTCCAATGTGATTGAATGAAATTCAATAAATGGGAAGGAATTATACCAGGGTCAACCATATAAAATGGGGATAAAATGAATGGATCAAAAAATATTAAAAAAGAGACTGTTTCCAGTCTCAATGTAATAGTACTCCCATTAGTATTCAAATATCGGTCCCTTCTTTTTAGCCTCCTCAATTGCCCTTTTTGAATTGCCTTCGAGACAATGGCAACCTATAACACGGCAATATGTTATTCCATTGGGTGCTGAGTATACCCAATGATCATGACCGCATGTCTTGCAATTAGGTGGTAATTCAACAAATCCAATTGCTCTACCTCCGCGAACAGAAACCGCTATTTGTGCCACTCACTTCACCTCCAATAACCCATCATAAATCCTACCGATAATTTCCCCCAACAATCTTGTTCGCTCACTGTTCGATGTGTTATCAAACCTTACTGGTGAAGGGAGAAGTATGCCAAGCTGACGATGTGATCCATGGACATAACAAAGGACCCCCGCCTTATCTTTTATGCCCCTTTTCAATGCTCCTCTGATTTCGTTTTCGATCCACTCTGGTGTGAGTCGAAGATCTTTAAGAAAGTTAGCCTCATCGATTGTTAAAGAAACCATCAAATACCACCCTCCTATTCATTATTATTTGATACCCAAAATTGATTATATATACTTTAGCACACTTTATCCATAAAATAGCATGCTAAATCTTTAATTTTAACTTTCTCCTGCTTCATAGTGTCGCGATCCCTAACTGTTACCACATCATTCTCTAAGGTATCAAAATCCACTGTTAAACAGTATGGTGTTCCAATTTCATCCTGAGTTCGGTACCTTTTACCAATATTTCCGCGCTCATCCCAATAAACCGGGAAATATTTTTTTAAATCTTCGTAAACTGTGCGAGCCTTTTTAACCAGTTCTTCTTTATTGTGTAGTAATGGGAAAACTGCAACTTTATATGGCGCAACACTTGGGTTTAAATGTAACACTGTTCGAGTTTCCCCACCTTCGAGCTTTTCTTCCTCGAAAGCTTCCGATAAAACTGCTAGTATAGTTCTATCAACTCCAAAAGTTGGTTCAATTACATGCGGTAAATATTTTTTATTAGTTTGAGGGTCAAAATATTCTAATTTTTCGTTCGATTTTTCTTGGTGTTTAGTTAAATCATAATCTGTTCTATATGCTATTGCCCAAAGCTCATCTTGGCCAAATGGAAAGTCGTATTCCATATCTATTGTGCGTTTGGAATAAAAGGCGCGTTCCTTGCCCTCGATCTCATGATCATGCATTTTTTTAGGGTCTAGGCCAATATTATCCATAAACTTATGCATATAACTTACCCAAGCCTCAAAAACTTTATTCCAATCTTCATCAGGCGCAATAAAATACTCGATCTCCATTTGCTCAAACTCAAAAGTTCTAAATATAAAATTACCGGTTGTGATTTCGTTTCTAAAAGCTTTACCAATTTGACCTATTCCAAAAGGGATTTTTTTATTAGTTGAATTTAATACATTTTTAAAATCAACAAAAATAGCCTGCGCAGTTTCGGGCCTTAAGTACGCAATTTCCCCTTCTTCTTCAACCGGACCAATTATAGTCTTAAACATTCCACTAAATTTTTGCGATTTAGTAAACTGGCCTCCGCAATCCGGACATTTCGATGGGTCCTTTAATTTATCTGGGCGAAATCTGTGATGACATTTTTTACATTCAACTAATTCATCCTTAAAATTATCTACATGGCCTGACGCTTCCCATACTTTTCTATTCAATAATATCGGTCCATCTAGCCCAACCATATCATCACGATCTGTTATAAAATATTTCCACCATAGTTTTTTAATATTATTTTTAAGTTCCACCCCAAGTGGCCCATAGCTATAAGTATTAGCTAGTCCCCCATAAATTTCTGACCCAGGAAACACAAACCCTCTGCGCTTACACAAACTTACAATCTTTTCCATAATACTTTCCCCGCGAAGCTTTAGCGAAGTGGGGTTACCTACCTTATTTTTATTTGTTTCATTTTTCATATTAACTCCATGTTTATCTATTATCATTCTAACAAAACATATAAAAAAAGAAAGGGTCTAGAAACCCTTTCGAATGCGAATGCTGTTCAAACTATCATGTCCAGCTCCGTGGCGCAATGTAGAAAATACCCCCAACTACTATAAGCATTGCACCAGCAATGAGAGCATAAAAACCATGATCAACGCCAATATCTGGAATATACATCACGATTAACGATTGTTTGTGTTTGATCAAGTCTACATGATAAAAACCTGATCGATACTCAAATCCCACCTCCTTTTGAGAATGTAAGAATACCCCGCTCGAATTCAAGTCTGGCTGCCAAACTTCCAAAAATATACTATCCGTATAGCCATTAGCTTCAGCGGATTTGGAATATTCATAAGCCATTATTGATGTTCGATCCCATATTGAGTCAAAGGGACGCTCAATTGCGAAAGTACCAGGTTTAACTTGATCTCGCGGCACGATTCTACCTGCAACATTCGTCAAATCGATTCTGCTATTGTTGGGCGTCTCTCTCGGTATAATGAGTGTTGTGGTCCAAAACACCAAACACCCAACGATTACCATGAATACCCCAAACCAGTTATAAAAGTTCTTCCCCTTCAAATAATTCATCATCCAGTCCACACTCCTTTTCAATTTGATGTCAAATTTAGTATATCACAAACAAATTGAAACACAAAAAAACCTTTATAACAAATATTAATTCATTCTAAAAGGTGCCGAATTTTTTTAGTTAACTTTTTCTACATTATCAGTTTTTAATCCAATCAAATTTTTTATTTGAACTTTAAAAGTTTTAGTATCACCTGTAGTAAAAAATCTATATTTTGAACTTTTATCTTCTTTACTACTTATTTCTTTATTACTTATTACTATCCTTTCCACCTGTCTTGCCACTGCACCATTAGAATCTAATATTTTAACACTTTCGCCCATTATTTTTTGAATCTCGTTACGCAGAAATGGAAAATGCGTGCAACCCAAAGCGATAACATCAACTTTTGCGTTAATAAATGGTTGGAGGTATTTTTTTATTATTGTTCGAGTATTTCGAGAACTATTTAGTTCTCCTTCGAATTTCATTCGGGTCGAACAATAATCAAAATTTTCTGATTCCACTATTTTCACCAATTCATTCGCTGCTTGATAATAGATTTCAAAACCATCTTTCTTGGGACACCATTTTTCAGCCAAATCTTTCAAATATTGCGATTCGATCGTTCTTTTTGTGGCCAATATTCCTATTCTTTTGCTAATTGATAATTCGCTACAAGTTTTAACCACTGGTACTACTCCCACAACCGAGATTTTACATTCTTCTACCATATTCCACTTCCGAAGTGGAATATGGTTATTGCTTGTCATTTTATCTAGTTCTGATCTAATAAATTCTAGAGTAATTGTTGAAGCTGTATTGCATGCCACAACTACGACATCCGCACCCTTCTCAATTAAAAATTTAGCATTTTTTTGGCAAATTTGTTTAATTTCCTCTTCTGATTTTTCACCATATGGGCAATTTTTTGTGTCAGCTAAATACAAAATTTGCTCATTTGGCATGAGTTTTCGCACCTCATCAAAAATTCCAAGTCCTCCGACTCCACTGTCAAAGATTCCGATCATAAAATTATGTTAGCAATTTAAAAACTTAATACTTTTTAATTCTCTTTCTAGTAATTGTTCTAAAATATGATTTAATATACTCTGCGTTTCTTGATCAAGTATATTATTTGATTTAATAACATCAACAATATCCATATTACTATTTAGTAATAATCTAACAACTTTAATAAAATTTTTACTGACTTCTTGCGATGTATCATCCGATTTTAAACTATCACAATGAACCACACCGCCCAAATTATAGCAAAAAAAGTTTTTCTCACTCGACAAATTATTACCGCTGCGAACACATTTTTCAACCTCCGGCCTATGACCCAAAATTGTAAGTAAATGAAGTTCAAAATATCTTAATACTAATTCGTTTAAATCATCATCTTCGTTAATTTTATAAAGTGTCTCACAAATCAGATTATACACCTCAAAATTGTCCTGGCTATCACCGAGTAATCTATCCACTATTTCTGCAATGTGGTGGCATGCTGTAATTTTATTCAAATCCCCGCGAATATTATTGTAATCATCTACAATTGTTACTGATGTAACTAAATCCATACTTTTACCTTCTGCCAAAATCAAATCAACCTTGTAGAATAGTTCTAAATGTCCGCCTAGTTTAGACAATGTCTTTCTTACCCCCTTTGCGACAACAGAAATTTTTCCATATTCGTTAGTAAATATAGTTAATATTCGATCCGCCTCGCCAAGATCTCTGCGTTTTATTATTATACCTTTCGTTTTATATGTCGCCATGCTTTGATCATATCTAATTTTTGTTAAATAAAAAAGGAGGCCCTGGCCTTCTTTTTTAGCGTACACCAATTTAATTAAGCTTTCTGCAATTTTTTTTCTAAAAAAATCACTTTTTTTTCCAACCCTTCAAACTCTTCATGATCCACTTTTCGAGATAAATTATTTCTAATAATTCTTAATTCGCCCCGTACAATATCCATATCCTCTGTTAATTTACCTGTCATCTCAAAAGTAGCATCAACCTTATCTTTTAAACTTCCAAATTGCTCAGCAATTACGGATGTCTTTTTATCAAATTGCTCAAGCAAAAATTTGCCTTGAGAAGCATAATCTTTCTTAAGCTCTTTTGACTGTTTATCTAAAAGTTGTTCAAATATTTTTTCGTCCATATATCCTCCATACCATTATTATACAACAATCTAACAATTTATCAATTATTTCTGGCAAGCTGGGCACCAATATGTACCGCGACCGCCAAGTTTTGTTTTAATAATTTCCCCACCACATTGATTGGGGCAATTCTCTCCTTCTCGGTCGTAGACCCAGAGCTTTTTGTAATAATCCCCCATTTTGCCCTCGAGCGTTACATAATTATCTGCCGAAACACCTTGGTATTTTATTGCAAGTGGCAATATTTTTTTAATTGAATTAAATAAATTTTCAAAATCTAGATCACTTAATGATGAAACTTTTCGATCAGGCTCAATTTTAGCATCAAAACACGCTTCAACCGCATAAATATTACCAATCCCCGCAACAACCGACGGGTCCATTAATACAACTTTAATCGGCTTATTTTTATGTTTTAATAGATTATTTTTAAATAATCCCAGCGTAAAATCATTACCTAATGGTTCTGGTCCTAATTTTTCAAATTCGTTTTTAAGCTCAGTGTCATTCATTAGTTTAATCCAGCCAAATTTACGCACATCATTAAAATACAAATGTGATCCATCATCAAAATCAAAAATTATATGAGTAAATTTGTTAGGCACCTGGGTACCAAATGGCGGTATTGGGTGCCCACCACCAAATTGCCCATTCTTATCGGCATAAATTAACTGCCCCGTCATCTTTAGATGTATGAGTAAATATAGATTATTGTTCGAAGCCAATGAGTTTATTGGTTGAGAACTATTTACTTTATTAGTTCTCGCTTTACTCGAACAATATAACTCAATAACTATCATTTTAGCTCTTCTACTTACCCCTTGCACTATTAAACCTTGTAACCTACTTTGATCACCCTTAAAAGAATTAGCATTTTTTACTAAAACATTTTTAATGGTCAATCCAATTACTTTATCAGCTAATTGTCTTTTAATTGTTTCAACTTCTGGTAATTCTGGCATATGCTTTAAAAGTTAATAATGGTTAATAATGGTTAATATGAGTTAATAAAAGTTATTGTTGGATACCTGTTTCTTTTATGATATATTAAAGATAAGACTAAAACAACACATAGTGAGATTGCCGCGCTCGAATTGCATTCGGGCTCGCAATGACAAAAAATATTGTGCAAACAAAAAAATACCAATTCGGTACTTTTAAAAAATAGTCGGTAGATTCACACTTACTATTGCTAGTAAATATGATCCACCGACCTTGTAATTAATTTGGGCTAGACGCCTGAGTTAGACGCGGGATTTACTTGGATGAGCCTCAATCCATTCCGGATCGTGTTCAAGCACACTGCTATACTTCCCTGATCCCGGTGCCGTCTCGATGTCCCCATCGAGCATCAGTACGCAGAAAAGCTGGACCTGAAAGCCTGCAGGAAGTGAATTAGCAGCAATCTGCAATCGCTCCTTAGCAAGCGTATGCAAAGCATTCAACGCTTTGTGGAAGATATCCGCCGATCGAGTGCCACGCGACACTCCCGTAAGCCGAAGTTCTACTCCTGCCGGTCCGAGAGAGATGGTTCGATCAGGCATTTGGACATAGTATTCTGCAGGACGCCGGTCAGAGTCTTCTACTCCGAATATGCCGCTGACGATTCCCGTCATAAAGGCATAAGCGAATTCCGGGGACCCGACTGCATCAACAATTTCCCTTGAAACCTTCGATGAAACTACTGCCTTCAATTTCATTGAAAGCACCTCACTTTCTTCCGCCTCAAATTTTCGTAATCGTTCACGAGGCATTTGAACGACACACAAATATATCATATTTATTTAATCAAGTCAATAGGTTTAGGACATATATGAAAAATAAAATAAAACTCGGCAAATATCAACATTACAAAAGTAAGTTTTATGATGTTATTGGGTTAGCATATGACAGCGAAACGCTCGAAGAAAAAGTAGTTTATCGAGCACTTTATAACTCAAAAAAATTAGGTAATAACCCTATTTTTGTTAGACCTTATGAAGAATTCTTTGAAAAAATATTTGTTAATAACAAAGAAATACCAAGATTTAAATTAATTAAAAATAAATAGCTAAATAATAATCAAAATTTTATCAAATGGTTAAAAAGGAGCTTATCATGGCTAATCAACAACTTATTGACTATATTAAATCACAATTATTAAAAAACATCGATCTAATTCAAATCAAGCAAATGCTTCAATCTAAAGGCTGGTCGGAATATGACATAAATGAAGCTACAAATATAGCTAAAAATGTGGCCCAACCAACTATAACAAGTTTACAACCAAACCATGAAGAGCAATCAAAAAAACCAAAGTTATGGATATTCATAATTATTACCGCTTTAATTATTGCTGGCATTTTCGTTTTTTTGGTAATCAATAAAAATAATGGATCATCAGAAACTAAAACTGCTGGAATTCAGGCTCCAGCAAATTCGTCAAAAAATGCTGGAATAATAGATTGTGGTTACTCAGACAGTTGTTTTTCCAATTATGTAAAACATGTACCTTATCTAAAGCAACAATTAGTGACCAAGGATTAACATATGTTGAAACGATCGGGGGCTATGAAGGTAATAACTGTTTATTAACTTTAGTATATACACAATCTCCAGTACCAGGTTTTGTTGGAAAAGAAATGACATGTAAAGTCCCTAAATCAAATCTTACAAACTTTAAAAATTACCTACAAGGAGAAAATATGAAACAATCTTGTAAAGGACCATTGCTTGATTCCCTACTTCAAATGGGTACACAATAATTTTTGATTATATGACAATATTTATCACTGTTATATCAATTTTATTAATCTTAATCGGGCTTATCGGAATTATTATTCCTATTCTCCCTGGATCATTATTAGTTTTTCTAGGTCTCACTCTTTACGGACTATATACCGAATCAATTAGTCTAACAATTTTAACTATTTTAGTTGTCATAATTATTATAATTATGACTTTAAACTATTTTATTGGTCTTTGGGGTATTAAAAAAATGGGTGCCACAAAGTATGGCACATGGGGTGGGGTTATTGGTATATTAGTCGGATTAATTTTTAGTCCATTTGGACTAATTTCAATATTCATTTGCCCGATACTAGGAACAATTATTGGCGAGGTTGTTGGTGGCAAAAAACTATTAGCATCAACAAAAATAAGC
>Ga0172379_10006756_pt1 | contig 15189 bp, 12 predicted proteins | sample GrowelOW334metaG_FD_119756 | JGI IMG/M metagenome (GOLD analysis project Ga0172379, IMG submission 119756) | Groundwater microbial communities from an aquifer near a municipal landfill in Southern Ontario, Canada - Groundwater well OW334 metaG | ecosystem: Environmental > Aquatic > Deep...
ACATCAGGCTACCACCGACAAGGACATCGAAGCCAAGGCCGTGGCCGCAAAAGGCGACGAATAACCTGCCTCTCTAAAAGCGCCCCGGCTGGACTCCTCTGAGCCCGGCCGGGAACTTCACCCCCAGAGACGCGTCCAGATTACACGAGAACATGAAGAAGGTAGAACCGTGAATATTACAAGTCAGATGGTAAAAGAACTCCGCGACAAAACCAACGCGGGCATGATGGATTGCAAAAAAGCCCTGACCGAGACCAGCGGCGACATGGAAAAGGCCGTCGATCTGCTCCGGCAGAAAGGCTTGGCTGTTGCCCAGAAACGTGCCGGCCGGGCAACCAGCGAAGGCTTGGTGGAAACATACATCCAGGTCGACGGCAAGCTGGGCGTCATGGTCGAGGTAAACTGCGAGACCGATTTTGTCGCCAAGAGTGACGCCTTTATCGAGTTCGCCAAGAATGTCGTCTTGCATGTGGCAGAGACTACGCCGCCCGCTTCCCCTGCCGACCTCATGGCGGAGAAATTCGTAAAAAACCCCGCCCTCTCCATTCAGGATATGCTCAACGAGCTGGTAGCCAAGCTCGGCGAGAACATCGGCGTCAAACGCTTTGCCAAATTTAACGAAGGCGTGATGGAAACCTACATTCATGCCGGCGGCAAGCTGGGCGTCATGGTCGAGATAGCCTGCGAGAACGACTCGGTTGCCAAAAGCGCCGATTTCAGCGAGTTCGCCAAGAATATCTGCATGCATATTGCCGCGGCCAACCCTGTTTCCATCAGCCGTGAAGAGGTCCCTGCGGACCTGGCGGAACGTGAGCGCAACATCTTCATCCAGCAGGCCATTGATTCCGGCAAGCCGGCGAACATTGCCGAAAAGATGGTGGGCGGCAAGATGGACCGCTTCTTTGCCGAGAGCTGCCTTTTGGAGCAGAAATTCGTCAAGAACCCCGACATCTCGGTGCAGGATCTGGTCAAGGAACTGGCAACCAAGCTTGGCACGGGCCTGAGCATCAAACGCTTTGCTCGTTTTCAGGTTGGCGCATAACGCTGTTTTACCAACACATCGGATGAGCTGCCTGTGACCAAAGCCAAATACCAAAGAGTTCTTCTGAAGCTGAGCGGCGAAGCCCTGATGGGCGACGCCGCTTTCGGCATCAGCACCAAGGTGCTTGATTATCTCGCTGCGGAGATTCAGACCCTCGTAGACCTCAAGGTGGAAACCAGCCTGGTCATCGGCGCGGGCAACATCTTCAGGGGGGTAGCCGGAGCCTCTACCGGAATGAACCGGGCTGCCGCCGACAACATGGGCATGCTGGCCACGGTCATGAATGCCCTGGCCCTGCAAGACGCCCTGGAAAGAAACGGCATCGCAGCCAGGGTTCTCTCCGCCATCCCCATGCTCACGGTCTGCGAACCCTACTCCCAGCAAAAGGCAGTACACCATCTCCGCAAAGGGAGGGTGGTGATCTTCGGGGCAGGCACCGCCAACCCATACTTCACCACCGACACGGCCGCAGTGCTCCGTGGCCTGGAAATCAATGCCGACCTGGTCTGCAAGGCCACCAGGGTCGATGGCGTCTACGACAAGGACCCGCTCAAGCACACGGAGGCGGTCAAGTTTTCCCGGCTCAGCTTCAGCGAGGTTCTCCAGCGACGGCTCAGGGTCATGGATTCGGCGGCAATCTCCCTGGCCATGGACAACAACACCTCCATCATGGTTTTCAACATGAATATCCCCGGCAATATGAAAAGGGCCATCTGCGGCGAACAGATCGGCACGCTGATACAGGGAGAGGGCAATGAATGAGATTATCGACGGCCTGACCGAAAAAATGACGACAAACATCGAGGCCTTCAAGCGCGATCTCACCAAGGTCCGAACCGGACGGGCCACCACCGCCTTGCTCGACGGGCTAAAGGTCATGGCCTACGGCACGCCGATGCCGCTCAATCAGGTCGGCGCCGTGACCATCCCGGAAAGCCGGATGCTGGTTATCCAGCCCTGGGACGCCAAACTCCTTCCCGCCATCGAAAAGGCCATCTTCTCCTCGGACCTGGGCCTCAACCCCTCAAACGACGGCAAGATGATCAGGATCAGCATCCCCCAGCTCACCGAAGAGCGGCGCAAGGAGCTGGTGAAAAACGTCAAGAAAATCAGCGAGGAGCACCGGGTGGCTGTGCGTAATCTGCGACGCGAGGCCATCGACACCCTGAAAAAACAGAAAAGCAACAAGGAAATCCCGGAAGACGATTTCTTCAGGATGCAGGATGAGGCCCAACACGCCACCGACAGGTTCATCAAGCAGATCGATGAGATCATGGCTGAAAAAGAAAAAGAGGTCATGGCGGTTTAGGAGCCGTTTCTATTATCCAATTGACGATATTCTCGGGTTACAACGGCTTAATCATTTTCTTCCTGCCCGGCCTTACTTCAACCGGTTGTTTGCTGTAATCTGCTGAAAATCGAGACCGTTCCCCATGCCCAAGCTTGATATCGCAGCCCTGCCCCGCCATATCGCCATTATCATGGATGGCAATGGCCGCTGGGCCGAGCAGCAGGGAAAACCACGCATCATGGGGCACCGGGCCGGAGTCGAATCCGTGCAAGATATCGTCCGCACCGCCCGGGAACTTGGCATCGGTGTGCTTACCCTGTACGCCTTTTCCACAGAAAACTGGAAACGCCCGCCCCTTGAGGTACAAGCCCTCATGGGGCTGCTGAAAACTTTTTTGGAGAGCGAGCTGGCCACCATGGTCCACAACAATGTGAGCCTGCGCTGCATTGGCCAGAAAGACCGCATTCCCCCGGAAGTTCGGGAGGTCATGGAACGGGTGATCCGCAAAACCGCAGGCAATACGGGACTGATCCTCAATCTTGCTTTGAGCTATGGGGGCAGAAATGAAATCACCCAGGCCGTGCAGGCAATCGCCCGAAAATGCTTGGATGGGGCTCTAAGCCCCGAGGCGATTGACCAGGCCGTTTTGGAACAGCACCTGTACACTGCGGGCTTACCGGACCCGGACCTGATGATCCGCACCGGAGGAGAAACCCGCCTGAGCAATTTTCTTCTCTGGCAACTATCCTATGCGGAGCTCTATTTTTCTGAAATCCTCTGGCCGGACTTCAGAAAACAGGATCTGCTGACCGCTATTTTGGACTTCCAGAAACGGCAGCGGCGTTTTGGCAAAACAGGCGAACAGGCGGACCAGACACGCACCCATTGATCATACGCCGCAAGGAAGGGCTATGACAGGATCAGCATGAAACGACTCATTACCGGTGTTCTGGCAAGCGCGGCCTGGCTGCTCCTTCTTCTCTGGGGACCGTTCCCGCTATTCTGGCTGGCCATCACCACCCTGACAGCCGTAGCGCTGACCGAATACCTGACCATTGTCCTACCCGCCCTCAACCGTCGGGCTCGAGGCCCCCTTATCCTCTTCGGCCTGTTACCCTTGGTCGGCGCTTATTCTGGCGAGCCAACCGGCCTGATCTGCGGCCTGAGCCTTGCTCTGGTCGTCCTCCTGCTCCACACCCTTGCCCGGTATGCCAGCCTTTCCCAACCTTATGAAGTTATCAGTCGAGGGGGCTTTGGCTACCTCTACCTCAGCCTGTGCAGCGCCCACCTAATCCTGCTCATGGTCATGCCGCAGGGCCGCGCCTGGCTGCTGCTGCTCACCGCTATTACCGCAGCCTCGGACACCGCCGCCTTCTATACCGGCAGCAAGTTTGGCAGACACAAGCTTTGCCCTGCCATCAGCCCCGGTAAAACCTGGGAAGGCTTTGCCGGCGGTCTGGCTGGCAGCTTGGGCGCAGCTCTCCTTGTCCAGCACTTTTTTCTCCCCGAGCAAGGCCTGCTCTGGGTATGTCTTATCGTTCTCTTGCTTGGCTGCCTCGGCGCGGCAGGGGATCTTTCAGAATCGGTCATCAAACGGGCCTTTGGAGCGAAGGATTCCGGAAACCTCCTGCCCGGACACGGCGGCTTGCTTGACCGCATCGACTCCCTGCTGCTCACCGCGCCGGTGCTCTATTACCTGCTGTATCTTCAAACAGGACTGTATTTCCCTTAAAGAGTGCGGTTGCACTCCCCTGTTGAAAGTCACTTTTCAAGAGAACAGAAGAACGCATGAAAAATATTTCCCTGCTTGGTTCAACAGGCTCAATCGGCCGCAATGTTTTAGAAGTGGTCCGTCAGTTTCCCGGACGCTTCCGCATTGTCGGGCTAGCCGCCGGCACCAATGGTCGCCTGTTGCGCGAGCAGATTGAGGCCTTCAATCCGGAAATGGTCTCCATCGGCAACGCAAAACTGGCTGGCGAATTGGCCCAGTCCCTGCCCCCGGGCTGGTCTGAAAAAATACTGATCGGCAAGGAAGGCAATGTTACCGTTGCCACCCTACCTGGTGTTGATACCGTTGTTTCCGCCATCGTTGGCGCCGCCGGGCTCACCCCCACCCTGGCCGCCATTGAGGCCGGGAAAAATATTGCCCTGGCCAACAAAGAAACCTTGGTCATGGCCGGGCATCTGGTCATGGATGCCGCGAAACGTTGCAAAGTAACCCTGCTGCCCATTGACAGCGAACACAGTGCCATTGCCCAGGCGCTGGAGGCCGGGAAGAAAACGGATGTCAGCAAGCTCATCCTCACCGCCTCAGGCGGGCCGTTCCGCAATATGGCCGAACGCGATCTCTGGAAAGTCACTCCGGAACAGGCCCTAGCCCACCCCAACTGGGACATGGGCAAAAAGATCTCCATCGACTCCGCCACCCTTATGAACAAAGGGTTGGAGGTCATCGAAGCCCGCTGGCTGTTTGACATCGGAGTCGAAGATATCGAGGTGCTCATCCACCCGCAGAGCATCGTCCATTCCATGGTGGAATACGTGGACGGCTCGGTGGTCGCCCAGCTGGGCGTCCCGGACATGCGCATCCCCATTGCCTATGCTCTGTCCTACCCGGAACGGCTGCGGATGAATCTGCCTCGCCTGAACCTGGCGCAGGCCTCGGACCTGAGTTTTTCCCGCCCTGATTTTGAAAAATTCCCCGCTCTGAAACTTGCCTATCAGGTATGCAAAAGGGGAGGTAGCCTGCCTGCCGTGCTCAATGCCGCCAACGAAGTAGCTGTTGAGGCTTTTCTCGCCGGCACCATACGCTTTCCAGAAATCGCGCTGGTGGTGGCAGAAACAGTGAGCCGGTTGCCCAAGGAAGAGGGGGCCAGTCTGACCGCAATCCTTGATGCCGATCTTGCCGCCCGGATGCAGGCAGCCTCCATCATTGAGGCTCTGCGCATGCAGACCCAACAGCGCCTTGGCAAAGACGTTCTCAGTCCGGAGCTGCCCCCCGGACACACAACCTTAACCATCTGAAGAGACTATGACCTCTATCCTTGCCTTTATCCTCGTCCTTGGCCCTCTGATCTTCATCCACGAATTCGGCCATTTTCTCTGTGCCAAGCTCTTCGGCATCCGGGTGCTCAAGTTTTCCCTGGGCTTCGGCCCCAAGGTATTTGGCCGCACCATAGGCGACACCGAATACCTGGTGAGCGCCTTTCCCCTTGGCGGCTATGTGAAGATGTACGGCGAGAGCCTCACCGACGAGGTGGCCAACGACCAGGAAGGATTTTCCTTCTCGCACAAGGCCATCTGGCAGCGCTTCCTGGTAGTCTTTGCCGGCCCGCTTTTTAATCTCATTTTCGCGGTCCTGCTTTTTTCCTCCATCTTTGCTGTCATGGGGATTTCACAGCCGGTCAACGAGGCGAGAATCGGTGCCGTCACGGTAGATTCTCCTGCGGCCAAGGCCGGGCTCGCGGCAAACGATCTTATCTTAAGCATCAACGGCACCACGGTCCAGGAATGGAATGATGTTGCCCGCCTCATCAAACTCAGCGAAGGAAATCCGGTGACCCTTATGGTCCGGCGGGGAGACCAGACCCTGACCCTTACCGGGCAACCGAAAATGGAACAAGACAAGAATATCTTCGGCGAGGTGATTGACACCCGCTACATGCTCGGCATCCGCGTGGCCGACGAGCTGATCCATATTTCCCCTGTTGAAGCACTGCAAACCGGGGCATTGCACACCTGGACTCTGATCAAGATTACCCTCCTGGGTATTGTCAAGATCATCCAGAAAGTAGTCCCGGCCAGCGAACTGGGCGGCCCCATCCGCATCGCCCAAATGGCCGGACAGCAAATGGCGGCAGGCTGGGTCAATCTGCTGCATTTCACCGGCCTTCTCAGCGTCAGCCTCGGGGTGTTGAATCTTTTTCCCATCCCCATCCTGGATGGCGGGCATCTCGTTTTTTTCGCCGTTGAGGCCATCCGCCGCAAACCGCTGAGCATGGAAACCCGGGAGCGCCTACAGACAATCGGCCTGGTGCTGCTTATCTCCCTGATGCTCTTTGTCTTCTACAACGATTTTCGTTTTCTCGGCAACGGGGGTTGAGGCAGGCAATGCCCCCCTCCTCCGCAGCTCCCCCGGTCATTCTCGCCCTGGAAACCGCCACCACCTGCGGCAGCCTTGCCCTGGTCGCGGAAGACCGTTGCCTTGCCGAGTATTCCCTCAACACCTCCGCCACCCACTCCCGCAGCCTGCTCGCCGGGATTCACTGGCTCCTTACCCAGTGCCAACTGAGCTGGCCTCAGATTGCCGCCATTGCCGTCAGCCTTGGCCCCGGGAGCTTCACCGGGCTTAGAATTGCCTTGAGCACGGCCAAGGGCCTCTGCATGGCCGCGGAAAAACCGCTTATCGGGGTGGAGACCCTGACTGGGCTCGCTAGCCAATTCCCCTTTTCCTCCCTACCCATCTGCCCAGTGGTTGATGCCCGCAAAAATGAGATCTACACCGCCCTGTATCGTTGCAACCAACAAGGGAACCCAGAAAGAACCACCGAACCCATGGTAGTCAAACCTCAACGCTTACAGGAATTCATTATCACCCCCACCCTGCTGGTGGGCGACGCCCTGCCCCTGTATGGCCAGATACTCAAGGAACTGCTGGGAGAATCCGCCCTGCTTGCCCCCCCGGAGATTTGTTTTGCTAGGGCAGCAAGCATTGGTTCCGCAGCCTGGCATCTTTTCCGACAAGGTTCATTCCTGGACCCGGCCACGGCTGTGCCCATCTATGTTCGGGCCTCGGACGCGGAACTGCAGTTTGGCGAAAAGAAGGGGATAAAAAGCTAAAGTGGAAGATATCGCTGAAGAGGACGATACAATCGGGGGGGTAGGCCCGTTCTAAACAGTAAAACAGACTCAAATATCCCAACTGTAACTTGTTCAGCAGCGCCGCTTCGCTGCTGCCGCAGTTGCGCGGAAGAGGCCTGCGAAGAGCTATTGCACAGAGCGGGCCAAGACAGCTAAGCGAGCGCAACGAGACTGCTAACCAATTACAAAATCAGAACCCAAACTCGGATAACAGATCGTCGACCAGATCCTGTTTGAGGGGAGAAGGAGCGCTGTGGGCATGGACCTCACGCAGCAATTCCTTCTTTTTTTCCAGGTTTTCCAAAGAACCATCTTTCTTGATGTTGAAAATCACCAAAACTTCAATGAGCCAGTCACGGATCTGATGGAGATCAACAATGATTTTCTCCATCTTCTGCCGGGCAACATCTTGGTAGGACTGGGAAGCAATAATATCGTACAGAGCAGCCTTCATCTCGACAATGGCTGCCCTGGCTTGGGCGTTATCTCCACCGGTTTGGCGCAACATGTTCTCAAGCTCCTCGACATGCATGATAATCCTGTCGGACTTATCAAGAACGGCACCGGTTGACTGCTCCATGAGCTGCACCACATCCTGAGCGTGACTCAACACAAAGGGGGCCTGTTCTCCAGCGTTGGTCAAGGGCACCTGCACGGTCTTCATGTTGACCAGCATAGCGTTGATCTTCTTAGCCAGCAAGGAAAGCACGCCCTCGGCGTCAACCTCGGGCACATCGCCCTTGTAATCTCCCCGCAAAAAAGAATCGGTAATCTCCACCAGGGAGGCTATGCTTTTCTCAAAATTTGTATTGTTGATCTTTGCCATGCTCATCACTATTCCCTTATCAAAGGATATCAAAATTCAACAAGTTACACATGTCACCCCACATAATAGTGCTGAAAAAAAATTCTACTGGAATGGCATGGGGAAAGCAACCAAAATGGTCAATTCCACAATAAAATCAACACCATAAATTCCGTAAAAACGAGGACATTGTAATTTAACGGTAGCGCACCGCCGCAGCGTAAAACCGCTCTTTGGCGGCATACATCTGCCTGTCCGCCTCTTTGGCCAGAGCTTCGGGAGGGAACCTGTCCGTGCCGGCCTTACCCAGACTGACTGTGACCGGAAATTCGCCGCCATCCGGCAGGGGAATGCTAAGTCCGGAAAACACCTCATTTTGCAGCCGTTCGATAAAATGCCCCGCATCCTCATCCGTGCTGTTGGTGAGCAGGACAATAAATTCGTCACCCCCGGTCCGCGCCGCGATATCGGTATTGCGCAGGGTCTTCCGCAGAGCATCGGCAACGGTAACAATCAGCAGATCGCCGGACTCATGCCCATAATGGTCATTGAGCTTTTTAAGCTGATTTATATCGCCCAACACCAGGGCATGATGGATTCCATATGCACTGAATTTCTCATCCTCCTCCTCCAGGGCCTGGGTCAGATAACCGCGATTGAAGAGTCCGGTCAGGGCATCTTTGTTCGCCTTTTCTTCAAGTTGACGCAGAAGAAGTTGGTTCTGAAAAAATGCGCCCAATGGTTCGGTAACCAAGCGGAGGATGCCGAAATCTTCCTGGCTAAGGCTACCTTCCAGCAGCACCAACCCCACCCGCTGGCCCTGAGCCCCCACCAAGGGAATCTGAGTGCTTTCCCGCCAAGGAAGAACCGTCTCGGCAAGAAGCCCTTCGGAATTAAATCGTTGCAAATCCCTTGCCATGCTGGCCTTGGTCACGGTCTTCCACTCCGCAATCGTCATCCCGCTCTGATGTGAAAGCCAGATATTACCCGCCCGGATATCGTTGATTATGATCCCTGCGGCGCCAGCATGAAGATCCGGCAAGATCGCGTCGAGAAAATATCCGGCCACCTCTTTGATCCCGGCCCCCTTCTGCAGGTAAATCCCAAAATCAACAAGAAGAGACAGCACCTTGTTTTTACTTGAAATTTCTTCACGCTGACCACGAATCTGACCAATCAGATCGACCTGCCGGGTAATATCCCGGAACAGGAGCAGCCCCCCCTTCCCGTTGGGGGTAACAGAAAATATTTCCGTATAGACCTGCCCCCCTGTTTCATGGCTTTTCTTCTGCCCATTAGCCTCGCTAAAACCGCGCAAGGCAGGGCAGTCTGGACATGGAGCGTTATTGCCGAACAGGTCATAGCAATGGGTTCCGCTTTGATTGGGAAACAGGTCCAGAACCGCCATGTTTTGCCGCTGTACCAGAAAATTATCGTCCACGGCGACCAGGGCTTCCGGAAGGTTATCCATGAGCTGGGTAAGAAACTCCTGCTCTTTCTGATTCAGGTGGCGGCGACGTTCAAGGAGAATATTTTTGGCCTGCAACTCCTTACGGTCAAGATCGCTGCGTCGGAGCAGGGTAATTTCCTGGGTTATCTCATGAATGGTGAGCAGATGCTGCCCCTGCCATCGGTGGCAAAAAACCTTCAGATAGATGTCTCCGTCGTGACCTTTGATGGTCAGAGCATGACGCTTGGCCGTGTGATCTTCGCCGCCGGCCGGACACCCTTCGCACCGTGCGTCATTGCCAAACAACGCCTTGTGACAGGGCTGACCTGCCATCTCCAGCCTGCCCTGCTGAAAAAATCCAGAGCAACACCATTGGCAAAGACAAACCGACAATCTTTGCCGCAGAGCAGAAGCCCTGCCTGCACGGCATTGAGCAATTCCTGAATTTCCAAGTCTGGCAATAACACGCCGGATTCCCCCATAACAATACACAACCCGCGACGGATTTCGAAAACAGCCAAACACACACAATCATGTAGCCTATCAAAAAATCGAACTCTTTCATATCGAAAAGGAATACAGCCAAGAAAATACAGAGTAGTCAGTACTGATGGGCTTGCAATAACTCAAAGATCACGCCATTACGTCATTCCTGCGAAGGCACAAATCAAGTATTTGCTGACAGTTGCAGGAAATCCGCCCCCCGTCCTCCGCCGGGGGTGAAAAAATTACTACAAGTCTGTCAGCACTGATGCGGCTCAATTTCTCGCCATTTTTTATCCAGACGCTTTTCCGAAACGGGATAGGCTGTTCCCAACTCCTGGGCAAAAAGCGACACCTTGAACTCTTCAATCATCTCCCGGTATTCCCGCAGATGTTCCGTGAGGAGCGCAGAGGGATTTTCCCCGCTCACGGCCCGGGCATAGCGCTCCTCATGGCTGGCAAGCTGCCGCGCCTTGAGCGCGTCCTTAGCAGGGGAACCCTGGGCCCGCTCAACCCGAATACGCAGGGCTTTGAGATAACGGCACATCGCCGACAGACGCGGCCTGGCGACCCATTGCAGAAAATCAGCAGGGACAATCAACGACACCTGCCGGTGGTACTCGGCAAACCGCTCTCTCTGAGCAGCCCCGCCCACCGTACCAGGCAGAGCGGCATATTTGGCAATGGTGTCCAGAGTTGCCCGCCGTTCCTGCAATACCCGCTCGACCTCCGCAAAAATCTCCCGGCAGAGCAGAGAAAGCCCCTGTCGCCGCACCTCCTCGACCTTGGCAGCAAACTGCTCGGCAGAGGGCACCAGACCGTCGCGGAGCCCAAACACATTAAAAAAAACAAAACGCCACAGATCTTCATTGATCTGCTCGTGGGTGGCAAGCCCCTCATACAGCGCCCAATGGGAGCGGGGGATGGCCAGATCCTTGCGCAGGGTCTTGACCTGCTGGGCAAATTCATTGGCATAGAGACGAAGCAGCGTCTGCCTGGTGCTCTGCCGTGCCTCATTTTCTTCCATAAAAAGACGCTGGCCCACGCCCTCCTGTTCAGCAAAACAGAGGCCGGGATACGCATAGCCCTGCAAGGCCCCGTTGGCGCCGGGCACCGGCAGGGAGGCAGGTATCCGGCCGAACTGGGCCGGCGTGATATTCCTTTGTTCCCACCGCGCTTTCAATTCGGCCATTTGCCCGGGGCTAAAGACCTCGGCCTGCCCTGCGGACTCGCTTTTCAACGCGCCAAAATCCCTGGTCACCATGACGACCTCGCCCTGCCCGTCCAGGAGAACGAAGCGAAATCTGAGGTGGGGCGGCAGATCGGCCAAAGGCCAGTCCCGCCCACCGATCCGCAGCTTGAAGGAATCACCGATCACCTGCTCCAGAGCGCGGTAGAGGGAACCACGGCCAAAGGGCAGATCCCGGATAATCTCCGCCGCGGTCTGGGGAATGGGCACCAGTTGCTTGCGCAGCCCCTTGGGCAGCCCCTTGAGCAGGAAGACCACCTTTTCGGCAAGCATGCCCGGCACCAGCCATTCAAAAACCTCCGGCCGCAGATGCGGTGCCAGACCGGGGGGAATCCGGGCCGTCACCCCGTCATCCTCCTCTCCAGGGGCAAACCGGTAGGACAGCGCCAGCTCACATTCGTCCGTAGCCAGGATAAGGGGGAACTGTTCCAGGGCCGTAGCCTCGGGCAATTGCCGACGGATATCATCGGCGGTCATGACGAGCCGGGCCCGTGCCTCGGGATTTTTCAACCACTGGTTCAGGCTTCGCTGGTCGCGCACCTCCGGGTCGAGACGTTCTTCGTAGAAGTCAAAAAGGGACTGGTCATCCACCATGATGGTCCGCAACCGCAGCCGGTCTTCCATGTCCTGAAGCTGGGCCACCAAGGCGGTGTTGGCGGCAAGGAAGGGATATTCCCCCTTCAGCTCCCCCTCGATCAGGGCGGCTTGGATAAAAATCTGCCGCGCCTCCTCCGGCTTGATCAAGCCGAAATTAACCTTGCGCCTCGGCACGATAACCAGCCCGAAGAGGCTGATCTTGGCAAAAGCGACCACTTGGCCCCGCCCCTTTTCCCAGTGGGGTTCGGAGTACGACGAACGGCAGAGTTCCCCGGCCAGGGGCTCGATCCATTCGGGGTTGATCTCGGCCACGGTCCGGGCGTAGAGGCGCGAGGTCTCCACCATCTCGGCGGCCATGAGCCAGTCGCCGGTCTTGCCATACTGGGTGGAGCCGGGAAAGATCATGACCTCCCGCCCGCCCCCGGTCTGGTAGAGATTTTTCTCCTTTTTCACCGCGATGTTCCGCAGGTTGCCGCTCAGGATCGCCCGATGGATGGCCTCCGGGGAGGCGGGCTGGGTATTGATGGCAAAGCCGGGCTCCTCACCGAGCACCTGGGAGATCTGCTCGTGGATATCGCGCCATTCCCGCATCCGCAGGAAGGAGAGATAGTGGCTCACGCAGAACTTGCGCATCTTGGCAAGGCTGTGCAGCTTGTCAAAGGTGGCATGGTAAGCGTCCCAAAGGGCGAGAAAGAAGAGGAAATCCGAAGGCGTCTTACTGAAGCGGGCATGGGCCGCGTCCGCTGCCGCCTCCTTGTCCGCGGGCCGGACCCGCGGGTCCTGGATGCTTAAGCCAGCGGCAATGATGGTCACCTCCCGCAGGGCGTTATGGTCCCGGGCCTCGATGATCATCCGGGAGATTCTCGGGTCCAGGGGCAAGCGGGCCATGAGCCTGCCGTGCGCGGTGAGATGATGCTGGCGATCTAGGGCGCCAAGCTCGGTGAGCAGGGCATAGCCGTCCTGGATGGCGCGGCCCGAAGGCGGGTCGAGAAAGGGAAACTTGGCCGGATCGCCCAGCTTGAGACTGGTCATCCGCAGGATAACCTCGGCCAGGTTGGTCCGCAGGATCTCGGGTGGGGTGTATTCGGGCCGGTTGAGGTAATCCTCCTCACCATAGAGGCGGACGCAGACCCCTGCCCCACCCGACCACAGCGGCCCTTGCGCTGGTCGCAGCTCGCCCGGGAAATCGGGACGATGGGCAGCTTGCTGGTCCGGGCCCGGACATTGTAGCTCGCCAGCCGGGCCAAGCCGGTATCGACCACATAGCGGACGCCGGGCACGGTGATGGAGGTTTCCGCCACATTGGTGGCCACCACGATCTTCTGGCCTTTTACCGGCTGGAAAATCTTTTTCTGGTCGCCGGGCGACAGCCTGCCGAACAGGGGCAGCACCACGGAAGCGGTTTGGCCCCGCCCCTTGCCCAGCCTGGCTTGCAGCGTTTCCACGGTTTCCAGGATATCCCGCTCACTGGGCATGAACACCAGAATGTCGCCAGGCCCTTCCTGCTCATGCAGGGCGCAGACCGCCTCCACCGCCTGATCCACATAGCTCTGCTCCCCCTCCTCCTCCTTTTTCGGGTCCAGGGGCTGATAGCGGACCTCCACCGGATAGGTCCGGCCCGAGACCTCGATCACCGGAGCGTTGCCGAAATGCTTGGCAAAGCGGGAGGTGTCGATGGTGGCCGAGGTGATCAAGAGCGTGAGATCCGGACGGCGAACAAGGAGCTGTTTGAGCAGACCGATGAGGAAATCGATATTGAGGCTCCGCTCGTGGGCCTCGTCGATGATGATCGTATCGTAGGCGGAAAGATTCCGATCGTGGTGCGCCTCGGCCAGCAGGATGCCATCGGTCATGAACTTGAGCCGGGTATTCCGGCTGGTCTGATCATTGAAACGGATCTTGTAGCCCACCAGTGCAGCTTGATCACCAAGCTCTTCGGCAACCCGCTCGGCCACGGCAATGGCCGCGATCCGCCGGGGCTGGGTGCAGCCGATCCGCTTGCGCCCGCCGCGTCCGGCCTCAAGGCACATCTTGGGCAGCTGGGTGGTTTTGCCGGAACCGGTGTCCCCGGCAACGATCACCACCTGACTGGTGCGGATCGCCGCAACAATCTCCTCCCGGTGCGCCACGATGGGCAACTCGGTTGGATAGTGCAGGTTTCCTATATTTTCCCTTGTCACTGAGGCATTTTCCTTCGCCGTTGGCACCGCTGTTTTTCCACGCCGAACAGTGGGTTGACATACTTTCCCTGCGGCACAATCACCGTGCCCGAAAAAATATTTTTCACTTTTCTTCAAGAAGAATGCTGAACAGTCCGAAAATAATGTAGAATTTTTAAAATTCCGAAAGTACAATACTCTCCAGTCTTGTAAAAAACGACAACGGCTTGACATAACATTTCAACAATAATACAAATTATTTCCTAAAATCGTTAAAAAAGAACTCAACAATAACAGGCAAAGCAGACAAACATCGGCAACAAAACAGACAGGCTTATGTGGCAAAACCCGCTATCAGGCGAGGAAGATGAGGACAAGGAGGAAAAGGATGACGGAAGAAATGGGAAACATTGACAATGCCATTGAAGCATCACAAAAAACCGTTGTCTCCCGTGAAAAGGAGACCGGCGAGGATGCCGAACGCCCCAAGGGACCGGTAGGCCTCGATATCGGCACCAGCCATATCGTCATGGCCCAGAACAAGGGCAAGAACATCCACACCATCAAACAGCTCAACGCATTTTTCACCATCCCCTACTCAAAATTCACCAAGAAAATTCTGGTGGACAACGAGGTGACCTTTTTTGAAAAAGGCGAGATGTTTTACATCCTCGGGTATTCGGCCGAGAACTTCGCCAACATGTTCAACACCAACACCCGGCGCACCATGGAGAAAGGATTGCTTTCCGCCCGCGAGGACGAAGGGATCAACGTGCTCCAGGCCATCATCGGCACCCTGATCAAGCGACCCAAGAATCCGGGCGAAGTCATCTGCTTTAGCATGCCGGGCACCCCGGTGGACAGCGGCCAGTCCGTGGTCTACCACGAATCCATCATCAAAATGTACCTGGCCACCCTAGGCTACAACCCCATCTCCATCAACGAGGGGCTGGCCACGGTCATGGCCGAGCTGGCGGAAGACAACTTCACCGGCATCGGCATCAGCATGGGCGGCGGCATGTGCAACATCTGCCTGGCCTATCTTTCCGTGCCGGTCATCACCTACAGCATCCAGAAAGGCGGCGACTACATCGACCAGATGGTCGGAGTCTCGGTTGGCGAACCTGCCACCAAGGTCAAAACCATCAAGGAAAGCACCTTCCGGCTGGCCAAACCCCCGAAACACCGGGTTGAAACCGCGCTGCAGATTTATTACGACGATCTGATCCACACCCTCTTGCACAGCCTGCAGG
>Ga0172379_10006757_pt1 | contig 15189 bp, 16 predicted proteins | sample GrowelOW334metaG_FD_119756 | JGI IMG/M metagenome (GOLD analysis project Ga0172379, IMG submission 119756) | Groundwater microbial communities from an aquifer near a municipal landfill in Southern Ontario, Canada - Groundwater well OW334 metaG | ecosystem: Environmental > Aquatic > Deep...
AAGCAGCGGAGGCGGTGGCAGTTGGGCAGACAACAAATGTCCTGATTGCGACGGCACCAGAGGTTTCGGCGGTTATACCGGCGACGGTGTTTGCTCCTCCTGTCATGGTGGCGGCGAACGATTCTCGTCCGGCCTGAATAGAGCGGTTTTTCAAACGCCGCTTGAGTGCACCAATTGCGGTGGCTCTGGCGAGTGCCCGACTTGCCATGGTTCAGGAGAAGTCTAAGAACATTACCTACTCAAGCCGCCCGGATTACCGGTGCGGCTTTTCATTTTTGCCATTGATTTTTTAGCTTATTTTAGGGTATAATAAATCGAAAGAGGCAACTCTTAGATTTAAATTATCAAAGGAGTAACATGCAAATTAAAAATCTGCCTAAGTGCGAACGGCCCAGGGAAAGGTTGGCGCACTACGGCCCGGATAAACTCTCTAAATCAGAATTACTGGCCATCCTCTTGGGCACGGGCACCAAGGGCGTGAACGCGGTCGAGCTGGCCAATCGGATTTTAAAAAAGTTTGGTGATAAATTAATCGAAGCTGATTTCAAAACCCTCAAAAACACCTTCGGTCTCGGTCCGGCCAAAGCCGCGGAAATTATCGCCGCTCTAGAGCTTGGTAAACGCCTCTTAAAAGGCAAAGAGACGACTCTCGTGCTCTCGCCCAAAGACGTTTGGGAGAATCTGAAGGACTTGAGGGACAACAAAAAAGAGCACTTTGTAATTTTTTATCTGAACACGCGCAATCAGGAGATTGAGCGGGAAATCATCTCAGTCGGCACCCTGAACGCCAATCTGGTGCACCCGCGCGAGGTTTTTGAGCCGGCGGTCAAGAACCTGGCCGCGCAGATCATCGTCGCCCATAACCATCCCTCCGGCCAGACCGACCCCTCCGAGGAAGACCTTGCCATCACCAAACGGCTGATTGAGGCAGGGAAGCTTCTCGGTATCGAGGTCCTGGACCATGTCATTGTCGCCCAGAAAGAATTTTTGAGCTTCAAAGAGAAGGGTATTATTTGATTTGACGAACCATCAGATGTACGCTATTATGTACATAGCATTCATCTCCCCCTGCTTGCCCCGCATGTGCGGTGGCCCGAGGGGGAGTACCCGTAAGGGGGAGGGGGTGGGAGAATTGCGGGCATAAATTTAATTAATATCAACCATATGGACACCAAAACAACCTTGCCAATCTCGGAGGCAAGAAAGAAAATTTTTGAAATCGCGGAAAAAGTCCAGAGGCCGAATACTCACTATACTTTGACGGAAAATGGTCATCCCAAGGCGGTTATCATGTCTGCCGAAGAATTTGAGTCATGGGCAGAAACCCTAGAGGTCATACGCGATTTTCCTGACATCAAGAAAGACGTCAAGGAGGCTGACGCCGCATTTAAAAGTGGGGCGTATAAATCCTGGACTACCTTAGAGGACTTATTGGCTAAAGAAGGTTTCGTCGTTGCTGATAAAACTAAAAATAAATATGGAGTATCGCCTTTATCTAAAACCAAACGTCGAAAAAAATCTAAATAAATTTCCACAAAAAGACATTTATCGGATCCAGATGGCGCTTACCGTAATCGCTTCAAATCCTTTTTCCGGTAAAAAGCTGGATGGCGAACGTAAGGGCGAATGGTCTTTTCGTGTTTGGCCATACCGGATCATTTACAAAATTTACCGCCACGAACTGGTTATATTAGTCATCAGTATCGGCCACCGGCAGGGAGTTTATAAAAAAAATTAGAGAATATATCTCATGCAAATAAAGATAGACGATAATGTTTCAAATTTCATAGAATCACTGGAAGACCCTACGATCGCTAAGGTTTTAAGAACGATCGATCTTTTGGAAAAATTTGGTCACGCCCTGAGTCTACCCCATAGCAAGCCCCTGGGCAAAGGACTGTTCGAGCTGCGGATCAGAGGTGAACAAGACGTTAGAATTTTTTACGCTTTTCACGAGGCGGGAGCCGTTTTGCTTCACGCCTTTATTAAAAAATCTTCCCATACGCCTCAAAAAGAACTAGCGGCGGCAAAACAAAAAATGAAGGCCTTGACATAATATAACATATACGTTATATTGATATCATACAAAAAACACCTATGAAATCATATAAGAATTTAAAGAAAAAATTACTCCGGGACAAGGGCGTAAAAAAGGCCTATGATAAGCTCGGTCCGGAATATGCAATGATTGAGAAAATTATTGAAAAGCGCCTCAAAAAAGGCCTTACCCAGGCGGCGCTAGCGAAAAAAGTCGGAACCAAGCAATCTGCCATTTCCAGACTGGAGCGGGGTTCGTATAACCCGTCCGTGGCTTTTCTACGCAAATTGTCTGACGCGCTAGGAGCTAAATTGCTTATCTCAATCACCTAGTAATCAAAGGTCAATTTTTTCTACGCTATATTGCGGAATAGTTTAGTGATGCGACTCGCCAGAGTCGTTTTTTTGTGCCCCCTCTCCTTTATAAGGAGAGGGTAGGGTGAGATAATTCGTGCTTCGTGCGAATCCGTCAATAATCCGCGTTAATCCGTTCTTTAGATTCATTTGATTTTTTAGCTTACTTTAGGTTATAATTAAAATAATCCTCGTAATTTATAAATCAAAAAATTAGTGAATATATGCCATTTTATGGGTATAATTCACTAAATATTGACAAAAAATAGTGGGTTCATACAAGAAAAGTGCTAATAAATTATTAAATATTAGCGTAATAATTGTCAGTTATAGGTACTGGCGCAGTGTAATATACTAGTAATTCTTGACAGTTAGTATACTTTAGAGTATACTACTCATAAGTATACTAAAGATGATTTTTTTGTATATATATTATATAAATATAATATATATACAGGATCATAATAAATAAGCGACTCTCAAGTATATCAAAATGAAATTTATTGACCGTGAAAATGAATTAAAGTCCTTGGAAACAAAATGGCGGGAGAAAAGCGCTCATTTTTTTATCATTTACGGTAAGCGGCGCGTAGGCAAAACCGAGCTCATAAAACAATTTTTAAATGATAAGGATGGAGTATACTTTTTGGCTGACAAAAGGAACGAAAAGGAACAACTGCGCGAGCTGGGCCGCTTGTTGGGTGAAAAATTCAATAACGAAGCCCTGCGGCGCGACGGTTTTGCCCAATGGATCGACGTCTTTGAATTTTTAAAGAACAACATCCGTCAGCGGTTCATTCTCGCGATAGATGAATACCCATATCTGGTTGAAGGCAATGACGCGGTCAGCTCCATCTTTCAAAAAGGCTGGGATGAATATTTGAAACATACCGGCGTGTTTTTGATTCTGTCCGGCTCAAGTATGGCCATGATGGAAGCTGAGGCCCTGCTGTATAAATCACCGCTCTATGGCCGTCGCACCGGGCAATTATTGATCCGTCCGATGCAGTTCAAGCATGCTCACCAATTTTTTACAAAAAAATCGTTTGCAGAATTTCTGGAAATTTATGCGGTCGCAGGTGGAACCCCTGCTTATTTAACTGAATTGATACCTGACCTTGATCTATTGGAAAATATAAAGAAACGTATTTTCCCGCCAACCGAGTATCTGCACAATGAGATAGAATTTATTCTCAAAGAAGAACTGCGGGAGCCGAAAAATTATTTAGCGATCATACGTGCCATCGCTTGGGGTAAACGGAAGTTGGGGGAAATCGTTAATGACACAGGTTTGGAAAAAAATATAGTTACGAAGTATCTGATGATCTTGGATCGACTGCAAATCATTGAGCGCGAAGTACCGATCACGGAGAAAAATCCGGGGAAGAGCCGCAAGGGTCTTTATCAGATCTGCGATAATTTCGTTCGTTTTTGGTTCCAGTATATCTATCCTTTCAAGAGTGATCTGGAAATCGGGCGATACGATGTGGTTTTAAGGAAGCACAAAGAAAGTTTCCAAGTTTTAGTCGCGATCGCCTATGAACAAGTTTGCCGCCAGCTTTTGTCGGATATTTTGAGTAATTTGCGATTTGAAAAGATCGGCAAATGGTGGGACAAAAACGAAGAGATAGATATCGTGGCCATCAACGACGAGACCAAAGAAATTTTATTCGGCGAATGCAAGTGGTCGGAAAAACCGGTCGGGACCAACATTTATGATGATTTAAAAAGAAAAGCAGAACTAGTTGATTGGCAAACCGACAAACGGAAAGAATATTTCATCTTATTCAGCAAGAGCGGTTTTACTGATGAGATGAAAAAAATCGCGAAAGCGGCAGGAAATATTTTTTTAGTCAAGCAAGATAAGCTTGAGAGTTATTCCGGGTAAAATTTCGGTTGATTAATAATTAATGCCCCCCAAAACCAAAAAAATCCTTTCCGAGCAGGACACTTGCCCCGTTAGAAATGAATTGTCCACTTTTGCGATCAGGTTGTGCGATGGAATAATTTATGTGCAGGCTTAACGCTATAAAAGACTTCTAACTGGGGTTTACCCCGTTAGAAATGTATCGTCGTTCTGTCTCGCTGCACTGAAGGATGGGATAATTCATATGCAGGTTTAATGTTTTAAAGATTTTCTAATGGGGTTTGCTCTAAATACATTCTCCCGGCCGTTATAAATAATTTATGCCAAAAGTTAAAAAAGTAAAAAATCAGATCGACAAATCACTTGAGCAGTGGATTTGGGATGCTGCTTGTGCTATTCGCGGGGCAAAAGACGCTGGAAAATTCAAAGATTATATTTTGCCGCTCATCTTCACCAAACGGCTTTGCGATGTATTTGATGACGAGGTGAATCGAATTGCCAAGGGTGGTTCGCGTGTGCAGGCCTTAAAAAAAATCGACAGCGATCATGATCGCGTGCGTTTTTATATTCCGATAAAATCTAAAGATCCGGAGACGCAAGACACCTGGAGCGCCATTCGTTCGCTTTCAAATAATATCGGCGAGGAGCTTACTCGCATTATTCGTGAAATTGCCTCTAACAATTCAGTCCTTGATGGCGTAATTGATACGGTTGACTACAATGCCACCACTCGCGGCCAACGTGAAATTGACGATGACCGCCTTTCAAACTTGATTGAGGCAATCAGCCAAAAGCGACTCGGCCTGAATGACGTTGAGCCGGACATTATTGGCAAAAGCTATGAATACCTAATTCGCAAATTTGCTGAGGGCTCCGGTCAGTCCGCTGGCGAATTCTATACCCCCCGCGAGGTTGGCATGATTATGGCGTACATTATGGACGCCGAGCCAGGCATGGAAATATACGATCCGTGTTGTGGTTCAGCAGGACTGCTGATCAAATGCGAATTGGCCCTCAAAGAAAAACAAGACAAACTTGGCAAGAAAACATTCGCGCCCCTTCAACTTTATGGCCAGGAATATACCACGACCAGTTGGGCAATGGCCAAGATGAATATGATCATTCACGATATGGAAGGTGATGTTGAGCTTGGCGATACATTCAATAATCCGAAATTTAAGGATAAGAAAGACAAGGGCATTAAAAAATTTGATCGGGCAGTTGCTAATCCGATGTGGAATCAGCCAGGTTTTAAATCCGAAGTATATTTAAATGATGCGTTCAACCGATTTCCAGCAGGTGATCCGGGGGGAAAGGCTGATTGGGGATGGCTTCAGCATATTTATTCCAGCTTGAAAGACAATGGCCGTGCCGCAGTGGTTTTGGATACCGGCGCTGCCTCGCGCGGCAGCGGCAATGCCAACGGTAATAAAGAAAAAGAGGTTCGCAAATGGTTTGTAGATCATGATTTAATTGAAGGTGTGCTTTATCTGCCGGAAAATTTATTTTACAACACCACAGCCCCAGGTATTATTATCTTCATAAATAAAAATAAGCCGGCAAAATCAAAGGATAAAATATTTCTGATTAATGCCAGCCAGGAGTTTGTTAAAGGCGAGCCAAAAAATTACATCAGCGATGAGCAAATTAAAAAAATTGCAGGCACATTCAATGCAAAAAAGACAATTGAAAATTTCAGTATGTTCGTCGGTAAGAATGAAATTGTTAAAAACGATTACAATATATCACCGTCTCGCTACATACATTTGGGTGGGGCAGAAGAGTATCAGCCAGTTGAGGAAATTTTATCCAGCCTAGCCGAGGTCGAGGGCAAGGTAAAAGGTGCTGACAAAAATTTATATAAAGTTTTAAAAGAGCTTGGATTTTAAAAATGAGAAAAGGAATATGCAAATTATGTAAAGAAGAAAAAGAGTTATGTGAAAAATCTCACATAATACCCAATCATTCTTATAGTCCGCTAAAGGATGGTAATCAAGGATTTTTATATATCGACGGAAAAACAATTAATGAATCGGCGGGGAAGCAAAGGCGTTTTACGGGAGAGTTTGAAAGAGGAATTTTATGTAAAGATTGTGAGTCAAGAATAAGCGAATTCGAAACTTATGGTGCTAATTTTGTTTTTAATCGCTCCTTAACAAATATTATAAGAAGGGAATTTGTTAATCAGCATGGTCTAAAGTTTCTGGAAACTAGCGGGTCAGGATATGATTATGTAAAATTTAAGTTATACTTACTAACCATTCTCTGGAGAGCAGCCATTTCTTCACGGCCCTTTTTTAGTAATGTTTTATTGTCCGTTGATGATGAAGAAAATATGCGGCAAATGATAATTAATAATAATCCAGGGGAAATTAAGGATTACCCGTGCATCTTGGTTTTGCCGGCGCTGATGCATTGTGGCGAGGGATTTGATTTTCAAGACATAGGGCTGCTTGGATGTCCGGTGAAGAAAGAGTTAGACGGTTTTGAAAGATTCGATTTTCTCATAAATGGATGTCAGTATAATTTTTTTATAACCAAAGTTCCGGACAAATTAAAATTAATTTCTGTTCAAAAGGACAAACTTATTATTCTTTATCTTACTGAAGAGCAAACATTAAATCGAAGACAGGACATTATTAAAGTAACCCAAGATTGGATGAAAAAATAATATGGGCAATCAATTAAAATTTATACAAAATATCGCCGAAATGATTCAAAGTTATTAGAATTTATTAATATGGTAATGGCGGCACAGATAAAAAAAGAATGGCTTGAAATCTCTTTTTCTAGTTGTTTACAAAAGATAAGGATTGGCAGAAAAAAACAAGTTAAAGAAAAAGAGTATTTAAAAGTTGGCGTATATCCGATAGTCGATCAAGGTCAATCAATTATCGCTGGCTATACCAACGATAAAAATAAAGTTATTTTTGATATCCAACCCTTCATTATTTTTGGCGACCACACTAGAATTCTAAAATATATTGATTTCCCAATTGCTCTTGGTGCTGATGGCACAAAAGTTATAAAACCCACAAGTGATTTTGATGTAAAATTTTTCTTTTATTTTTTGAAATATTTGAATATTCCGAGCCGTGGATATAATCGCCATTATACAATTTTAAAAGAAAAGAGCATATTACAACCCCCACTTCCAGAACAAAAATCAATCGCTCGGGTGCTGACGACCGTGCAGGAAGCGATAGCTGGGCAGGAAGAATTGATTGCCAAGCTCAAAGAATTGAAGCGAAGCATGATGCAACATCTATTTACTTATGGCACGAAAGGAGAGCGGATGAAGATGACGGAGATCGGCAAGTTGCCGGAGAGTTGGGATGTTGTTAAGCTGGGTGAGTTGTGTGATGTCAAAGGTGGAAAAAGATTACCAAAAGGTGACAAGTTAGTTTCAAATCATACCGGGTTGCCTTATATACGGGTTACTGATTTATCAGATAATTCAGTAGACTTATCTAACATACAATACTTAACCCCAGAAACGCAGAGGAGTATTTCAAAATATACAATTAGTATTAATGATATTTATATTTCAATCGCAGGAAGTATTGGGTTTGTCGGAATTGTCCCGAACGAACTCGATGGCGCAAATCTTACTGAAAATGCTGCGAAGCTATGTTTAAAAGTAAGTCGTGTTCAACATCGATATTTAATGTATTGGTTAATAAGCGATCAGGTGCAAAAAGATATAAAATTACAAACAGTAAAAAATGCTCAACCAAAGCTTTCACTTGCTCGAATTCAAAATATACCCTGCGTTATACCAAGCGACGATGAGCAAACGCAAATTTCAGAAATGATTGATGCCGTAAGATTAAAAATTAGTTTAGCCGAAAATAAATTATCAGCCTATCAAAACCTTTTCAAAACCCTGCTCCATGAATTAATGAGCGGTGAGAAGAGAATAAAATGATATGATATTCAATAAGTGGTCACAATTTAACACTTCGGCAAAGAAAATCTTATTACCCAATTTAGGAATACGATCTTGGGGTGAAATAGATTCCGTCCAAAAAGAAAATATCTGGCGCCATTTTATTAATAAGGGTTGGTTCGCTGCGGACGAAGATACTCATAAAGCTACTTATTCTTTTGCCCAAGATTATAAAGCCAGATCGTTTTGTAACCACCTTCTACAACACGGCGGCCCTCACCAGCTCAATTTGTCAGGTTTTTTAACTAGTAAATGTTGCCTAGAAGCGGCACAAAAAGATTTTAATTATATTTTCCATGAAGAAACTCAGGACGTAGTATATGAATTAATTTCTTATTATATGACTGTCTTAAAGAAGAACAGTATGAATATAAAATTATCTTCTTTATTTGTTATTATATTTAATGATATTTCAGACCAGTTTGGCCTGAATATTTTATTAAATGATGGTGGTTTTATTCTACGGCAGGACAAAAAAATAACAGAAGAAATTTATATGCCGGTAATGAATTATTTGAATGATAAAAAATGGGAACCAGTCAATCGTGATCTAGGGGATGCGATGTCAGTTTATCTAACAAATACTGAGGAATCATATAGTTCTTCAATCACCCTTACAATCTCTGCCTTACAGGCATTTATGCAGATAGTAGTTAATGGTGCAATTGGAAAGGGCGATCTTGGCAAATTAATTACTGAAGCTCAGTCAAAAAAGTTAATTCCCAACGATCCTTTTACTACTAAAATTTTTAAAGATATAGAATCAATATTAATGGAGGAAAGGCAGGCAAAGGGCAACCCTCATCCAAAAAAGGAATATGCGAACGAAAAAAGCGCGAGGTTAATTTTAAATTTAACGATGATATTTATGCAGCATTGTTTGCAGTAATAATTTCATGAAACCAACAGAACAAAAATCAGTTCAAGAACGAATCATAAAATATGCCACTGCAGAGGATTGGCAGCATGTTTCGCGCGCCGAAAGCGACAAGCGCAGAGGAAACGAAGAATTATACAAGAGCGAACCATGTTATAGAGAAATCTTGAATACCAAGCTACGGGAATTTAATCCCTGGCTGTCGGAAAATTACAGCTTACCAATACCGGCTCCCAAAATTGAGGGCAATCGGCAAATTTTACTTGCCCTGCGTGGCCAAAGCACGGCGTATGACGAGAAAGAAAAACGAGAACGCAATGTCATTATCATCGATTATGTAAATCCGGAGCGAAATGTTTTTGAGGTAGCCGATGAATTCGCTTTTTCAAACGCGCGCTGCACCAACAGGCAGGATTTGGTGTTTTTAATAAACGGTATCCCGGTGTTGGCTTTAGAATGCAAAAATTTAGTTGCTAAAGAGGGAATTGATAATGCCTTGGAGCAAATCCGGCGGTATCATCGCGAATCGCCGGAACTTTTAGCGTTGGAGCAAGGATTTCTTGCCAGCGAAGGTTTGCGCCTGGAATACGGCGTTACCTGGAACACTATTCGCCGGAATATTTTCACCTGGAAGGGAGATAAAGTCGGTGAATTGGAAAGCAAAATTAAATCCTTTTTTAGCCTCGGTCATATTTTGAACCTCATTGAAAAATATATAATGTTTATTGAGAAAGATGAGGGGCTTAGTAAATTGGTTTTACGAGAGCATCAAGCCAAGGCGGTTGAAGCAGTATTGGATCGCGCGCTTTGCGAAGAGGCGACGCGCGGATTAGTTTGGCACACCCAAGGATCAGGCAAAACCTTTACTATGATAAAAACGGCTGAATTGTTGTTTAAATCCAATGAGGCAGACAAACCAACGGTTATTATGATGCTCGATCGCAATGAACTGGAAGGGCAGATGGAAGGCAATCTGATGGCGGCTGGGTTAAAGAATGTTAAAAAGGCTGCCAGTATCGCCGACTTAGTTGAAATTTTAAAATCTGATTATCGCGGAATTGTTGTGACCATGATACACAAATTCCGCGGTATGCCGGCAAATTTGAACACTCGCAAAAATATTTTTGTGTTGATTGACGAAGCGCATCGCACTACCGGCAGCGACTTAGGCACTTTTGTAATGGCCGCGATGCCAAACGCTTCATTTATTGGCTATACCGGCACACCGATTGATAAAGCACAATATGGCAAAGGCACTTTCAAAACTTTTGGCGTATCCGATGCCAAAGGTTATTTGCATAAATATAGTATTAGCGAAAGCATTGAAGACGGCACGACCTTACCATTGTATTATTCCTTGGCGCCAAATGAAATGTTGGTGCCAAAAGAAACCTTGGAGCGAGAATTTTTAAATTTAGCCGAAGAGCACGGCGTGTCGGACATAGAAGAACTGAATGCCATTTTGGAACGAGCAGTTAATACTCGTAATTTTTTGAAGGGGCAGGGTCGGATTGAGAAGGTCGGTAAATTTATTGCCGAACATTTCAAACAATATATTGAGCCGATGAACTATAAGGCGTTCTTGGTGGCGGTTGATCGCGAAGCGTGCGCTTTATACAAAAACGAGTTGGATAGATATCTGCCCCCGGAATGGAGCGAGGTCGTCTATACCGGCAATCACAACGACTCGGAATTGCTGAAAAAGTTTACGCTTGAGGAACAAAAAGAAAGGGAAGTGCGCCGTGATTTTGCCAAATATGGAACTAATCCGAAAATTCTGATCGTTACGGAAAAATTATTGACCGGCTATGACGCGCCGATTTTATATTGCATGTATCTTGATAAGCCGATGCGCGATCATACCTTACTACAAACAATCGCCCGCGTGAATCGTCCGTATGAAAATGAGGAGATGAAAATGATCAAACCGCATGGTTTTGTTTTGGACTTTGTGGGTATTTTTGACAAGCTGGAAAAAGCCCTTTCGTTTGACAGTGATGAGGTTAATGCGATTGTTAAGGATTTGTCATTATTGAAAGATCGTTTTGAAAAAAAATTAACGGAAGAGGCAAAACCGTATTTTGAGCTTTTGGTCGGACCGTTTGATGACCGGTTGGCTGGAGTTTTAATTGAACATTTCCGGGACGAAGAAAAACGCAAGGCATTTTTTAAACTATATAACGAGATTGAAATGCTCTATGAGATTATCTCGCCCGATGCGTTTTTGCGGCCATTTATAGATCGTTATACGACATTAGTTAGTATGTATGATGTTGTTCGCAACGCCTTTGCCAAACAGGTCCGTTATGATAGTGAATTCTTAAAGAAGACGGCCGGCTTGGTCAGAGAGCAAATCCAGAGTTCGCCGATTACCATGGGACGTGAAATTTATAAAATTGACGCCGCCGGAATTGCAACCATCAAAAGCAAAAATCAACCGGACGAGGTAAAAATTATTAATTTAATCAAAAGTATTGAACGGCTGGCCAAAGAAAAATCAGAAGATCCAATGCTCATATCGGTTAAAAAGCGCGCCGAAGATATTAAGGAGGCATTTGACAGTCGTCAACTTTCCACGCAAGAAGCCCTGCAACAGCTCTTAGAATTGGCCGAGCAAGAAGTTGAGCGAACCGAAGAGCAGAAAAAGGAAGGCATCTCGTGCGTTACCTGGTTTATTCGTGATGTGTTAGCGAGCGAAAAAATTGTTGATTTGGAAGCAGTCAAGGATTTGGAATCAATCATTGCAGAATATCCGGAATTTGAAATGAGTGAAAAATTAACCCGCGATATGCGTAATGACATTTATGATCGGCTAGATACTTTGGGCTTATCCCTTTCTGACCAGAAAAAAATTACCGAAAAAATTATTGATACGATTAAACAGACGCGAATATGAAAAAAAGGAGAATTAAAATTTGGGAATCAAAACACGAGTTTAAAGAAGAGGTGCACTTGCTGGCAGACAAGGTTAAGGTAAAAATTAAACAAGTCAGCGTTCGTTTGATGTCCAACAAATGGGCGAGCTGTTCCATGAATGGTTATTTTACTTTTAACGCTGAACTTTTAGGTATGGATCGCTCGCTCGGCGAGTATGTGATTTTACATGAGCTATTGCATTATCATGTGCCAAATCACAGCAAGCTATGGAAAAGTTTAATGGAGGCGCATATGCCGGATTATGAAAAGAGGGCAGGGAGACTAAATAAGTAAAAGATAGGCATGTCATTATTTACACAAAATCTCTCATCATTTGTTGAACCAGCTATTTTGCTTTCCGCTTTGGTATTTTTAGTAAGGTTCTTTGGCAAAATTATTGCCGACCAGGTGCCGTTTGTAGATGATAGAAAGTGGCACATCGAATTGGCGGGGGTAATGTTTGTTTGGAAATATTTTATTTCGGCCGCTATTTTACCGGTAATAATTTTTATTGTATTAAAAAAATGGTTAGTCTATAGTTTACTTTCTTACGCAAGCGTAATATTAATTTTTACTGTTTTTTTATATTTAATATCAAGAATTACTTACCTCGTTATTAAACTCGATCCGTGGGCTAAGGCGCTTTCTAACAAAGAAACATCAGAAAAAATACATAAAATACCGGCTAGCATTTTAAATGATTTTAACAATTCTATGGCATGGTGGTCTAAGTTTTGTTCGCGACCATTAAAAAGTAAAGAACTTTCTAGATTATCCTCGTTAATTTTGCTCTCTTCTATAATTTTATTATATAATTCTTCTAACGTAGCCATTCAATTTTTGTCTGTAGGATTTGTATTTATTAGCTATTTTTTTATTGCTTTTTTTGATTCATTGCTGAAATCAAAAGATTTATTCGTCGATGTATATATGAAAAATGGTGAGATTTTTGATAATTGTCAATTACTTAAGATGAATGAAGGCAATCTAAAAATAAAAAATGCTGAAAAATTTATTATTTTAAACAAGGACGAATTTTATAAAATTTGCTTAATTAAGGAAATGCCTTCTCAGTTAATAAACCAAGCAGCAATAAAGTAAGATTTCTGATTGTTTATATTATCCAAAATTATATATATGACAAAAATAATTTCCGAAAAATTTGTTGAAGAATCTATATTGAAACACCTCTCAAAGAAGGGCTGGGATTATAATGTGAAAACAAAAGGACTACATGAAAAGGGATGTGATATCGTCGTTACGGATTCGCGTAATAAAAACAAAGCCAGGCGATTTTATATAGAGTGCAAAGGAAAATCCTACGCAAAATCTGCAAAGTCGATCGCCGACACAACTTTTTTATTTGCGCTTGGACAAGATATTACAAGAATGAGTGTGATCGCCAGGCATGCTTACAAATACGGCCTTGGTTTACCTGAAGAAAGCGCAAAAAAAGCTTTACGACGGATTCCTTGGCAGGCAGCGCGGCACTTATGCTTGTATATCTTTTCCGTGGACGATAAGGGGCACGTTAAAGAGTATTCACCCAAAGATTTTAAAAGTCTTCAGAAAGATTAATGAATTTTATAAATAGCCGGAATTCAAAAATTTAGAACAATCCATCCTCCACCAAGCCTTTATTCTCTAATTCGCGCGAATGGTAGAATAGCTTAAAGGATGCGTTTTGGAAATCTAGAACCATCAAATAACCGTAAATATGAAAAAAATATACCTAACCATAATTATAAAAATATAGCGCAAAAACATCAAATATAAGCCATTTTTGTTTTATTAAACATTGAAATATTTTTGGTAAATTTAAAAAAATTTAGGTTTATTTAGGCAAAAATATACCTAGATGGATCAGGCGGACCAGGGAAGGCCGCGGAAACTTTATCGCCATTGCTTAGAGGTCTATGAAAAGACATATCTCTAATTCGCCCCAGTACCAAATCCGCCCGAAGCGGATTGCTACGGGGCAAGCGCGAATAGTAGAATAGTTTAGAATATATATTATGCTTGTATTTATAGATGATTCTGGCGATCCAGGATTTAAATTGGACAAAGGATCCAGTTCGCATTTCGTTATAGCAATGGTTATATTTGACGACGAATTGGAGGCAGAAAAAACAGCAGTAGCCATTAAGGAATTAAGGAGGCAACTCGGTTTTAGTGAGCGTGCGGAGTTTAGATTTTTTAAAACAAGCAAAAACGTGCGTTTAAAATTTTTGGAAGTAGTAAAAAAGTTTAATTTCAGGATCAGATATTTGGTAGTCGATAAATCTATAATTTATAGCTCCGAGCTTAAAGACAATAGAGATTCTTTTTATAGTTTTTTTATCAAAGAAACCTTAAAGCATAACAACGATTCGATTTTGAATGCAAAAATACGAATTGACGGAAGTGGAGACAGAATCTTCAGAAAAAGTTTTCTTAGCTACTTAAGACGGGAACTGAACTCAAGCCAGAAAAAGGTCATGAAAAATTGCAGGATGATTGATTCAAAAACTAATGTATTGGTTCAAATGGCCGACATGATCGCCGGCAGTATTAATCGGTATAATAATAAAGATAAATCTGACCATAAGAGTTATAAGCAAATCATCCAGAAGCATATCCAAGACGAATGGATTTTCAGATAACAAAAAACAGCCCCGGAGGGGCTATTCCCGACCACGTTCCTATGCTGGTGTCCCAGCCACGCCACCATCCGGTGACAGTTCAGAATACAGGTCTTTGTGAATTCACTATACCATAAAATTGGAAAATTTCAAGATTTTATTGTGGATATTGAAATATTTTATTTAATGTTAGGTAAAATAAATTGAAAAAAAAATGCAGAAACAGGAAAAAACGGTTAAATTTCCGAAGTGGATGGATTGCGCCTGGCGGCGCGTGCCGTGCGGCGAAGACAATTGCAAGATCTGCGGTCCGATAAAGCGCGACCGGCGGCGGCATATAGAAGCCGGAGAGGATCCGGATGATTTAAAGGTGGTATTTGAGGATCTGGGTAACAATTTCAAGGAAATGTTATCGATGATCAAGAGGGATGCCGAAAAGCACGGCATCGACATAACTAACATCGAAGACATCGAGGAGCCGCCAAAACCGCACAAGTTTCCGCTTTATAACAAGGTGAAGCGCTGGCGCGACGGAATCTATAAGCTGGCTCATGGCGCGGAAGAGGCG
>Ga0172379_10006758_pt1 | contig 15186 bp, 13 predicted proteins | sample GrowelOW334metaG_FD_119756 | JGI IMG/M metagenome (GOLD analysis project Ga0172379, IMG submission 119756) | Groundwater microbial communities from an aquifer near a municipal landfill in Southern Ontario, Canada - Groundwater well OW334 metaG | ecosystem: Environmental > Aquatic > Deep...
TTAAAACACAAAACCCTTATAAGTTATTACCTTATAAGGGTTTTAAGTGGCGGGGTCAACGAGGCTCGAACTCGCGACCTCCTGCGTGACAGGCAGGCGCTCTAACCAACTGAGCTATGACCCCGTTTTTAGAAGAATATTTAAATGAGCAGTACAAATATAGCTGTGAGAAAAATAAAAATCAATCGTTTTCTTTAATCTCCAAAAGAAATTCCTACTGCACGAGCCGCTAAAACAGCCTGAGTCTTTGGCTGCACTAATTTCTGTTTTGAAATAGCATCTTTTATCTTAACATTTTTCACTTCATTTCCTTTAAGTGAAACCATTCTGCCGAATTTTCCCCTTGCAACTAAATCAATTGCAAAAGCGCCGAATTTTGTAGAAAGAATTCTATCATACGGAGTAGGAGTTCCTCCGCGCTGTACATGTCCCAAAACCGTAACCCTTGTTTCGCGTCCTGTATTTTCTTCAATATTTTTTGCAACTAATTCGGCAATTCCGCCGAGTTGATTCGGATCGGTTCTTTTAATGTCATGCCCCTTCAAAACAATATCACCATCTTTAGCTTTTGCTCCTTCAGAAACACAGACCAGGCTAAACTTCTTCCCTTGCATTTCTCTCTGTCTAATTTTTTCATATACTTTTTCCCAATCAAACGGAATTTCAGGGATAAGAATAATATCAGCGCCTCCGGCTAATCCGCCGTGCAAAGCGATCCACCCGGCATATCTTCCCATAACCTCAACAACAATAACCCTGTGATGAGATGATGCGGTTGTGTGTAATCTATCAAGCGCTTTGGAAACAACATAAACGGCAGAATCATGTCCGAATGTTAAATCAGTTGAATCCAAATCATTATCGATCGTTTTTGGAACACCGACGCAATTCAATCCCATCGAGGATAATTTATTTAGAATATGCATTGTTCCATCACCACCAATACCAATTAGGCAATCTAAATTCCATAACTTATAATTTTTTACTGCTTCTTCACCAAGATCAAGAATTTCAATTTTTCCATCTTTTTCAATGGGATAATGAAATGGATCGCCTTTATTTGATGCACCTAAAATTGTACCTCCCATCGCTAAAATACCTGAAACATCTTTGTTGTATATTTCTTTTGATTTCCCTTCAACTAATCCTTCAAAACCGTCAATAATTCCCAGCACAGTCATCCCATGTTCAATAGCGGGTTTTGTTACACCGCGGATAACCGCATTCAGTCCGGGGCAATCTCCTCCTCCTGTTAATATTCCTACTCTTTTTACTTTAAATGGAGCCATTACTTTCCTCTTATATTTATTTTATCTTTATTAAAGATAATTTCTTTTGTTGTTTTAAAAATAAAGCCTAATAACTGTATGTAGTTTTTCAATTCTTTCAAACTGATGGATATTCTTTGCTGCAATTTTTATTGAATCATTTGAAGAACTTTTCGGCAAAAGGATATCCGAATTGTAATTCTCTTTATCAAACCGATCTTCCACTTCGCTTCTTGAGGAAGTGAGTCAATATTTCTTTCCTAAAATTGATATACGATATTAACGCTGTTTTTTGAATTGCGTTATACTAATATTGTGTTTTTTAGGCTCTTCAATGAAATAATCAAATTGTGAAAGAACATTTAGACGTTTTCCTAAAGTTTCTAAGGCAGATGCTTCTAAATTCATAATTAATATTAATTTTCAATCAAAATTTACGAATTTTTTTTGATTTGATGAATTCCCCATTATACTTTTTTTTAAGAATGTTTTATTGCTTATTTGACTGCCGGAATTGCCCAATCCGGGAAGACAGAAAGATCAATATTGAAAATTATCCTTCCGAAAAAATAAACGGCTAAGAGCAATACCGGGATGCTGATCAAATTTAAACACACCCCAACTTTCGCCATTTCACTCATTTTTAACCGCTGGCTTCCGAATACAACTGCATTTGGCGGTGTACCAACCGGAAACATAAACGCAAACGAAGCCGAAAGCGTAGCCGGAATCATAAAGAAAAGAGGATGTATGTGCATTGCAACAGCCATTGAAGCGGTAATCGGCAAGACCATTTCCGCGGTTGCGGTATTGGATGTAAATTCGGTTAAAGCTTGAACGACAAAAGCAATAACTACCATCATTAAAATTGGCGAAAGAGATCCGAATGATGTTAGCGTTTTTCCTATGCTTTCTGAAAGTCCGCTCGTTACAAATCCTTTTGCAAGAGCAAAGCCGCCGCCAAATAATAAAATTATTCCCCAGGGAATTTTTACAAAAACTTCTTTATCAAGTAAAAAAGTTGCCGCTTTATTTTTTGAAGGAATAACAAAAAGAAGCGAAGCCATTGCTATCGCAACCACTCCATCATTAAAATATTCCGGATGAGGAAAAATATTTGACCATCCGGGAATAGTAGTAAAACCGAGGATCATATCACTTCTGAATATCCACAATATTGCCGTAGTAAAAAAAACACCGCCTACAAATAATTCTTCCGAACTTATTTTTCCCAATCCTTTTTTCTCTTCTTTTATCATTTGAATATCGGCACTTAAATCTTTGTGAATTTTAAAGAATACTTTAACAAGAAGAAAATAGCATACCGTTAAAAGGAAAAGCGCAATAGGTAAGGCTAACTGCATCCAAGCGCCAAAACCGATTTCCGGGGCATGCGGAAAAATAATGTGCAGTATTCTTGCAAGCGATAAATTTGGAGGCGTACCGATTAATGTTGCTATTCCACCTATTGATGCGCCGTAGGCAATGCTCAACAAAACTGCAGTGGAAAAAGAATGAGTAATTTCTTCCGAAAACTTTTCTTCAAGTTGAGTAATTATTGCCAGACCGATCGGCAGCATCATTACAGCTGTTGCGGTATTCGAAATCCACATAGAAATAAAAGCAGAAGATAAGAGAAATCCCAAAACAATTTTTTGCGGACTACTTCCGACAACTGAAATAATAAAAAGCGCAATCCGTTTGTGGAAATTCCATTTTTCCATAGCAAGTGCAATAAGGAAACCGCCAAGAAATAAAAAAATAGTTGAATTAATATATGTCATTGCGGTTTGTTCTCCGCTCACAATTCCAAAAATCGGGAAAAGGAATAGTGGAAGAAGAGAAGTGGCAGCCAAAGGAACGGCTTCTGTAACCCACCAAACCGCCATTAAAGCAGCCACAGCGGCCATTTTTGTTATCATCGGATTTGTTTTATCAAAATCAAAAAAGAGAAGAATTATTACAAAAGCTATAAGACCAACAAATAAACCGATTTTTTTTTTCATACCATATCCTCTGATTTTGTGCTTATGATAATAAAATTAATTAATAAAATGGAATTAAGGAAATTTATTTTCACTTTACCTATATTTAAATAAAAGATTTGGCAAGTTACTTATTAACAATTTTTCGGAGTATTTTGATGAAGAGAATTGCTGTTTACCCCGGTACTTTTGATCCTGTAACAAACGGGCACATCGATATTGTACAGCGTGCATGTGAATTATTTGATGAAGTTATCGTTACGGTTGCAGTTAATCCTTCAAAAGATCCGATGTTTACCGTTGATGAGAGGTTAAATCTTTTAAAAGAAAGTTTAAAGGATTTTCCTTCCGTAAAAATTGATTCGTTTAACGGACTGATAGTTGAACACGCCCATTCGGTAAACGCCGCTGCAATAATCCGTGGATTGCGGGCTGTTTCTGATTTTGAATTTGAATTCCAAATGGCGTTAATGAACAGAAAACTTGCCGACGACATTACTACTGTTTTTCTAATGCCGAATGAAAAATATACATATTTGAATTCAACTATTATCCGTGGTCTGGCAAGATTCAAAGCGGACGTAAGCGAGTTTGTACCGGAAGCTGTGCAAAATGCGTTAAGAAAAAAAGTAGAAAAAAGATAGAGATTTTTTTTAACCCCGATACTGCAAAAAATCATTTTTTTACCTCTATCAACAGTTCGTGTTAATTCCCCACCGTGCGGGGCAAGCTGTGCAATTCGTGTCTGGTTTTTATTCTATCATATTTTTAACCCGGGCTTTTACTTTAACAGCTCCTGCATGTTTAAAGAATAAAGTAACTTCACCTATTTGACCTTCCTTTAAATCCTTTTTCAAACCAATAAGCATAACGTGAAATGACCGTGGTTTCAATTTTAAAGTTTCGCTGGATTTAATTTCCAGGTTACCTGCTTCACGCATCCCCATCATTCCATTTTCTTCATATGTTTCGTGAACCTGGACGAGCCTGGCTAACGAAGAAGCGACTTTATATAACGTATCCGTTTTAGTTGAAATATTTTTCACATCGGCAAAGAATGCCGTATTCATTCCCTTCCCGGCGTTGCGTATCCATTGATTTTCAATGTTAATCTTTCCGTTGGTTTGAAAAAACAGAAAAAGAATTGATAAAAAATAAAGCACGTTAGTCTCACAAGTTTTTAATATCGTTAATAATTTCTTCTAAATTGATTTCGCTTCCCCTATAACTTTTGCGGATATTCTGATCTTGATCAACTAACGTGATGCGGTCTGTGTGCATAAAAAAATAAACCGGTTCCATATTTTCTGTAAAAGTTGTATCGTTTGCAATAGCAACTATGTGAAATGTTTCCATTAACGATTTTATATTTTCTCTTTTACCGGAGAATAAATTGTAGTTTGATAGATCGAGATTTCTAACATCGGTAAAATTTTTCATAACCGATGGAGTATCGCGTTCGGGATCAAAAGAGATTGCTGCAAATGAAACGTTATCGATTTTTTCTTCTTTTGCTTTTTTCTGTATGAGTTGAAGGTTGTGTGTTGTAAGAGGACAAATATCGGGACAGTTTGTAAAAATAAAACTTACAAGTAAAATTTTACCTTTATAATGCTTCGGAAAATCTATCGTTAAGCTATCTTGACTGACTAAAGTTTTCGAACGGTTACCAACAAATTCTTTTTCAGGAAATTTACTTTGGCATGAAATAAAAAGCAGAGAGATGAGTAAGAAAAAAAAATATTTCATATTAACATCTATAATTCAAATTCTAACTTTTGTTGATGAATATTATTCCGGAATTTGAATATCGAATATTGAACAAGGAATGAGAAAGAAAGAAGTTTTCCGCCTTCTAAATTCGACATTCCTTGTTCGTTATTCATTATTCTTTTTTCCCCAACTTAGAGTTTATAACCGCTTCGGTCCTGCATTATAAACTTCATCGGTGACACCTTTTTTGAACAGTTTGAAATTATCTATAAACCGCGCAACCAGAGCGTCATATTTGTTCCAATATTCTTCTTTATTTCCCCAAGCGTTCATAGGATCAAGAACATCTTGTGGAACTTCGGGACAAGTGAGAGGAACTTCAAATCCGAATAATTTATCTTTTCTGTACTTAACCGAATCAAGTTTTCCATCAAGCGCTGCGTTAAGCAAGTTACGCGTATGTCTGATGCTGATACGTTTACCAACTCCAAATTTTCCGCCAACCCAGCCTGTGTTTACAAGCCAAACGTTTGATTGGTTTTTCATAATTCTTTCTTTCAGCATTTCTGCATATTTAAAAGGATGACGAACCATAAACGGCGCTCCAAAACAAGCCGAGAACGTAATCTGTGGTTCAATGCCCAAACCGATTTCCGTTCCGGCAATTTTTGAAGTATAACCGCTGATGAAATGATATTGCGCTTGTTCAGGAGTAAGTTTTGCTATCGGAGGCATAACACCGGAAGCATCGCAAGTTAAGAAAATAATATTCTTCGGATGTGTGTGTGCATATCCTTCCTTGACAATGTTCGGGATAAACTCAAGCGGATATGAAGCGCGTGTATTTTCGGTAATACTGTCATCATTCAAATCAATTTTACGAGAGATCGGATCGAAAGTTACATTTTCTAAAATCGTTCCATACTTTTGTGTGCAAGCAAAAATTTCAGGTTCGCTTTCCGCAGAAAGTCCGATAACTTTTGCGTAACATCCGCCTTCAAAATTGAAAATACCGCTGCTGCTCCAACCGTGTTCATCATCGCCAATTAATTTTCTTTTAGGATCAGCGGAAAGTGTAGTTTTACCGGTACCGCTTAATCCGAAAAATAATGCAGTATCCCCTTCTTTACCAAGGTTAGCGGAACAGTGCATCGGAAGAACATCGTTAAATGTTAAAAGATAATTTAACACGGTGAAAACTGATTTTTTTATTTCTCCGCCATATTCGGTGTTCGCAATAATCGCCATCCGGTTTGCAAAGTTTACAATAATTGCTGTCTCTGTCCGCGTTCCGTCAATAACCGGGTCAACTTTAAAACCCGGAACTGAAATAACGGTAAATTCAGGAATGAATTTTTTTAATTCGTCTTTACTGTCGGTTGTGATAAACATATTTCTTGCGAACAAACTATGCCATGCTTTTTCCGTAATAATTCTGACCGGCATTCTATATTCCGGGTCAGCGCCGGCGTAACAGTCTTGCACAAACAATTCTTCACCTTGTGCCCAAGCCTGTAACCTTGCGAACAAAGCATTAAATTTTTCAAGTGAATACGGACGGTTGTAAACGCCCCACCAAACATTATCAATAGTGGATTCTTCTTGAACAACAAATTTATCTGCCGCAGCGCGGGCTGTATGTTTACCGGTATTTACCAACATTGCGCCGTGTGCCGAATATCTGGCTTCGTTTCTGAAAATAGCTTCTTCATTCAACGCTGCGTCTGGTAAATTCCAGAAAACTTTATCAAGATAGGTTAAACCTTGATTTTTTAATCTAAAATCGGAAGCTAATTCCATAGCTTCTTTACTTGCGGGAGTTTTGAAATCTAAATATTTACTCATAACCAATCTCTCGTTAATTTACGGTCGCCAATATAAAGTTCATTTGGGGCGTTTGGATCCAAAGCCCATTTGATGCGTTCAATTCCTTCCGTAATATCTTTAATGGAACCGCAGTAACTTAAACGTAAGTGTCCGTCCAAACCAAATTCTTTTCCCGGAACGGTGAGCACTTGAACTTTATCAATTAAGAAGTTCGAGAGTTTATTTGAATCTTTTTCATATGCGCTGAAATCTGCAAAGCAATAAAAAGTTCCGTCTGGTTTTGTAACTTTTACGCCGTCAAACGAATCGAGCAAATCCAGCATAATGTTACGATTGTTTTCTAATGTAACACGAAGATTTTCTACACTTGATTGAATTCCATTTAACGCGCCGACAGCAGCCTTTTGCAATACAACGGAAGGACCGGAAGTTTGATGTCCTTGAATGTTCGCCATAGCTTCAATTATTTTTTTATTTGCAACAGCCCAACCGATTCTGAACCCGGTCATCGCATATTGCTTTGAAACTCCGTTGATAACAATCAATTTTGATTTATCAACGCTTTCTCTTGTAAAATCGTAACAACTGATCGGCTTCTTTCCGTCAAATACAAGACGATGATAAATGTCATCCATAATTAAGTATAAATCTTTTTTCTCGCAGAATTTTACAATATCGGCAATAAATTCTTTCGAATACATAGCGCCCGTTGGATTGTTCGGACTATTGATAATAATTGCTTTTGTCTGTCCGCTGATCCGTTGTTCAAAATCCGAAATGCGCGGATAAAAAGAACCATCCTCAGGTAAAACCGGAACGCCGATTGCACCGCAAAGTTTTGCCATTTCAGGATAACTTACCCAGAACGGCGCCGGATAAAGAATTTCATCTTGAGGATTTAAAATCGCTTGCATAGCGACCATTATCGCTTGCTTAGCTCCGCCGCTTGCTATTACATTTTCAGGCATTACGTGCCGGTTATAAAATTCTTCGGTGTAACGGATAATCGCTTTTTTTAAGGGAAGAATTCCGTCCGCCGGAGCGTAACGAACTTCGCCTGTATTGAGTGAATTTACCGAAGCCATAATTGCATCCATCGGAGCCATCGATTTTGGTTCGCCGCCACCGAGATGAATTACCGGGTCTCCCTTTTCTCTAAGTATCGCTGCCTTTTCATTCAATCTTAAAGTCGGAGAAGCGCTTATCGTTCTTGCTATTAAACTTAGACTCATCTGTGTCAATCCTAATTTTTATTAACTAATTTATTTATTTTCTTTTGCAATTTATTTCTCCTTTGCCTGATAAGCAAGGAAAATTCGTTCGACCAAGAATAGAATTGCCCTTGGGGGAATAAATATTCAGAACACGAAGAAAAACTTTGAGGATTTTTTGATGTTTTTAACATAAGCACTATTTTAAAATTGATTTTCAAAACAACTTTATTTCAATTAGATTTTACCAGGAGTAAAACTTGTCATCTTTATCGGAATTAATGTTAAATGTTGGAGAAAGTAAAACAATGGCGCTTTCTGCTTTAATTAAAGAATTAAAGGCGGAAGGAAAAGATGTTTTAAGTTTTACCGCCGGCGAACCGGATTTTAATACGCCGGAATTTATTAAGAAAGCGGCAATAAAGGCGATTCATAATAACTTTACCAGATACACTGCAAACGAAGGAGATCCCGAACTTTTAAAAGCAATTATTGAAAAATTTGCTAAAGATAATGACCTTCGTTTTGAACCGAAAAATATTTTAGTTTCAAGCGGCGCAAAACATTCAATCTATAACGTATTGATGGCGCTCTGTAATCCCGGAGATGAAGTAATTTTTCAATCGCCATATTGGGTTAGTTATCCAGAAATGGTAAAATTAGCCGGAGCAAAACCTGTAGTGATTGAAACTCATGCTGAAGAAAAATTTAAGATCACTCCAGAGCAATTAGAAAAAGCCATTACGCCGAAGACAAAAGTATTTTTATTCAATACGCCCTCAAATCCAACAGGCGCTGTATATTCAAAAGATGAAATTCTTGCGCTTGCGGAAATTTTGAAAAGAAATGATGTTTTTATCATATCCGATGAGATTTATGAAAAAATAGTTTTCGACAAAGAGAAACATTTTGCAATCGGTTCAGTTGAAGCGCTGAGAGAAAAAACTATTACCATAAACGGTGTAAGTAAAGCTTATGCAATGACGGGATGGCGTATCGGTTACGCCGCAGGAAATGAAAAAATAATACGGCTTGCAAGAAACTTACAGAGCCATTCAACTTCAAATGCTTGTTCTATTTCTCAAGCAGCAGCGGTTGCAGCTTTAACTCAACATTCAGAAGAAGTTACAGGAATGGTAATTGCTTTTCAGAAAAGACGCGATTTTATTGTTGATGAGTTAAACCGGATTGACGGCATTCACTGTCCGTTACCCAAAGGAGCATTTTATGTTTTCTTTGATGTAAGCAAGTTCTTTGGAAAAACTACCGACCACACCAAAATAACCGATTCAACTTCATTCTGTGATTATTTGTTGAAAGAAGAACGCGTCGGCTTAGTACCGGGCATTGCCTTTGGAAATGATAAGTGTGTAAGAATGTCGTACGCTTGTTCCTACGAAGAAATTATTGATGGGATTAATAGAATTAAAAGCGGATTAAAAAAATTGGGATAAACATTTTCAACTTGAAAAAAATTATCCCCGTCGGTTTAAAATTAATTTTTAGCGATATATAGAGTCAATGCCTCTCTGATCTTTTCTGTAGGCATTTTTTCTCCCGTCCACAATTCAAATGATTTTGCTCCTTGATGCACCAACATGTTAATGCCATTTAATATTGTAGCGCCTTCACCGGCAGCTATTTGAAGGAGTTGTGTCTGCGGAGGATTATAGACTAAATCAAAAACTATTTGATCTTTTACAAATGCATTATTCAAATTAATGATAGTATCTTCTATTTCAGGGAACATTCCTACTGAAGTTGCATTAACGATCAATTTTGAATTTCTAAAAACTTCTACAAGATCAGGGGGAAAAAGTTCAAACGTTTTGAAATTCTCATATTTCATCTTTTCATAGAAATAATTTTTTAAACTATCGGCTCGCTGTTCTGTTCGGTTAACAATATTTATCTGTGAAGGTTTAAAATTTCTGATCAGAGAATAAATTACTGCACGGCAGGCTCCGCCGGCTCCAACAACGGTAACTTCATTATTTGCTATTTCATCTTTAAAGGGATTCAGCGTTTCAATAACTCCGGTAACATCGGTATTATAACCAATGAGCTTTCCCATTTCATTTACAACCGTATTAACAGAGCCGATAATACCTGCTTCCTCCGATAAACTGTTCACATAACCAACCATAGCTTCTTTGTGAGGAATAGTTACATTAAAGCCTTTAACTCCAAGGGCGACAATTCCCCTTAAAGCATTTCTCAAATTCGCATGAGGAACATCAAACGGCAAGTAAATGTAATCGAGCCCAAGTAAATCAATTGCCATATTATGAATAAACGGAGAATATGTATGCTTAATTGGATGCCCGAGTAAACCCAGTACCTGGGTTGAGAGATGAAATATGTCTTTCATAAATAACTGCTCTTGTTAAAAAAGATTTATCGAACTTGAAAAATGGAATTGTCTTCCATTAAAGAAATAAAAAGTTTAGAATGAATAACCCCGGGGAAAGATTCGGAAAATATCTTTTTTAATTCCGGTTTTACAGTAAAAGCTCGCTTCAAATAATACAACCCGTGTTTACTCATTTTCTTTTGAAAATACAATTTTGAAAGTTGATAGTAGCTTTCGGCATCGTTAGGTTGGAACTGTAATGCTTTAAACAAATAATCAATTGCTTTATCAATGGCGAAAATGCTTGAATATTTTTTTGATAATTCCTTAATTACCATAACATTGGATGGAGTTTCTTGGTTCAATTCAATGAGTTCGTTGATGCGCAAAATAGTTGATTCATCAATTTGAAAATTTTCCCGGAGTGAAACATCCCAAACTTCATCTGAGAAATAGTTTGCCGCTAATGCCAAACGAAAATCTCTTAAAGCTGAACGGACTTTATTCAATTTATAAAAACAAAAACCTCTTCCGAGAAATGCTTCATGGTAACCGGAATCTTTTTTGATCGCCCTGGTATAAAATTTTATCGCAGTTACGTAATCTTCTTTTTCTTCATAGATTGTGGCAATGTTAAAATAAGCGGCTTCGTCGTTCCGTTCAAGTTTCAAAACATTTTTAAAACATTCAATCGATTGATCATATTTCCCTAAATCGGCAAAAAGATTTCCTAGATTAAACCACGCATCCGTAAAATGATCGTCAATTGCCAGAGACAATTCGTAGCTGTTAATTGCTTTTTCAGGTCTATCCAATCCTTCTAAAACAATTCCCCGGTTAAACCAGCCAACTTCGCAATTCGGTTCAATATCCAAATATTTATCATAAGCTTCTAAAGCAGCCGGATAGTTGTTGCCGTACTCGTAACTAATCGCCATCTGAAAAACAGCTTCGGAAAATTCAGGGTCAAGTTCGGCGGCTTTTTCAAAATATTCAACAGCTTTAGCATAAAGTTCTTTCATCTGATAAAGCTTCCCGAAACGGTAATAGACCAGTTCATTCTTCGGTTCAATTGCTAACGCTTGCTGTAAAACCCGCTGCGCTTCTTCATAATTTTTTAAATTGATATTGATCGACGCTTTTTCAGTCAACGCATCCACATCCACCGGATTAAGCGAAAGAGCTTTGTCTATAAATTTCATTGCACGGCGGTTTTGGTTTAATTGAATAAGACAAATCCCTTTTTGTAAATAAAGATCGGCATTATATGGAGCAACCTCCAGAAGTTTCTCAGTGAAATAGAGCGCATCGCGGTAACGGTAGTTATCAATACAGAGATCGACAACATCTTCCAGAAAATTTTGATTGGTAAAGGTCTTCCCTTCTTCAATAAGAGCTTTTGCTTTTTTTATTGAAGCTGGAAGATCCGTACTTTCTAAAAATTCATTCTCGTTCTCAGAATATTCGGAATCAAAAAAAGACATTCAGTACCCATTTATTTGTAAAGTCAATCAAAATGTAATCTTTAATGACTATAAAATCAAGTTGATTTTTAGGGATTAATTACTTATGTGGCAAAAAATGTTATTTCGACTGAAAATTTGCAATAAATTGTGTTAATATCCGCTATTCCAAAAAGTTTACACTTATTTGATCGCCAAATCTTCTTATTTTTGCTAACCATAATTTTGGAGAAAAGATGAATAAAAAAACTTGTAAAATCTGTTTTTTGGCTGTTTTTCTAATCCCTTTTGGAATATTCAGCCAAACTTTAAAAGAAAACGCTAATAATGACGTAACGAATTCACGTAAAAATATAATTACGGAAACTGTCGCAAAAGTTAGTCCCGCGGTTGTAGGAATAAATGTAACCGAAATTAGACAGTACCAAAACCTATTTTCAAATCCTTTTTTTGATGATTCATTTTTTAAACAGTTTTTTGGAGACCAGACAACAAAGCAGAAAGTGAAAAGTCTCGGTTCCGGAATTCTCGTTTCACCCGATGGATATATTGTTACCAACGACCACGTTGCCGGAAATGCATCGGAAATTGTTGTTACGCTAACGAATGGGAAACAGTACAATGCTAAAACCGTTGGCTCGGATCCGGTTTCAGATATTTGTTTGTTAAAAATAGAATCTTCTCCGCAAGATAAAGATGAAAAATTCCCCTTTATTCCTTTTGGTAATTCTGATGAGGCTATCATTGGCGAATGGGTGATCGCACTCGGAAATCCATTCGGACTCTTTGAGATTAACGACAAACCCACTGTTACCGTCGGAGTAATAAGCGCAATGGGAATGAATTTGGACCCGATACAAAACCGTTATTATTTAAATATGCTTCAAACTGATGCGGCAATAAACGGCGGCAACAGCGGCGGACCTTTGGTAAATAGCATCGGCGAAGTAATCGGGATGAACACCATAATTTATACAGCCGGAGGAAATTCCGGTAGCATTGGTCTTGGGTTTGCAATTCCAATCAACAAAGTAAAACGGATTGTTGATGAACTAAAAACTAAAGGAAAGATCGAAAGAGATTTTTATCCCGGATTTGCTATTCAAAATATTGATGAAACTATTGCCCATTATTTTAAGTTGGAATCAACAAGAGGTGTGATCGTTACGCAAGTTGAAAAAAACTCACCCGCCGGAAGAGCAGGCTTTAAACCGGGCGATGTTATTACACAAATAAATGAATACAAAATTAATAACCAGCAAAACCTTATCGGCGTTTTGCAGGAGTTTAGAACAAACCAAAAAATCGATGTAAAAATAATCCGCGATAATACCAACGAAACAATTAATATGAAATTGGAGACACACTAATGATCGAAAGATATACCCGCCCGGAAATGGGAAAGATTTGGGAAGATGATTTTAAATACACAACCTGGCTGCAAATTGAAATTCTTGCGTGCGAAGCAAGAGCCGAGCTTGGACAAATTCCGAAAGAAGATGTAGAAGTTATTAAACAAAAAGCAAAGTTCGACGTAAAAAAGATTTTGGAAATTGAAGAAACCACACAGCATGATGTCATAGCATTTCTTACAAATGTTGCCGAGTATGTCGGTCCGGTTTCGCGGCATATTCATTACGGAATGACTTCTTCCGATATTCTCGACACTACTCTTTCCTTTCAAATGAAAACCGCGGGAGAAATTCTTTTAAAAGATTTGGAAGAATTAAAATCGATCTTAAAAGAAAAAGCGATTGAATATAAAAATACTTTATGCGTCGGTAGAACGCATGGAATACATGCAGAGCCAACAACCATGGGATTAAAATTCGCCTTATGGTTTGAAGAAACAAAAAGAAATATCGAACGATTATATTCTGCAATCGAACGAATAAGTGTTGGGCAAATCTCCGGCGCAGTCGGAACGTTTGAACATCTTTCTCCACAAGTTGAAGAATACGTTTGCAAAAAGATGGGATTAACTCCGGCACCGGTTTCTACACAGGTAATTCAGCGGGATAGACACGCTGAGTATCTTTCTGTCCTTGCAATTACCGGAAGCACGCTCGAAAAAATTGCAACGGAAATCCGTCACTTACAAAAAACCGAAGTGCTTGAAGCTGAAGAGTTTTTCGGTAAAGGACAAAAAGGTTCTTCTGCAATGCCACATAAAAGAAATCCGATTACGTGTGAAAGAATTGCCGGACTTGCACGAATCCTTCGCGGAAATGCTACAGCGGGATTTGAAAATATTTCTCTCTGGCACGAACGCGATATTACCCATTCTTCAGTTGAACGTGTCATCATTCCCGACAGTACAATTCTTTTGAATTATATGCTTGCAAAGATGAAAGATTTGATTAAAAATCTTCTCATCTATCCTGAAAATATGTTGAGAAATCTCAACCTTACCCGTGGACTTGTCTTCTCGCAAACCATTCTCCTAAAAATTACAGAGAAAGGAGCAACGCGCGAAGAAGCTTATAAAATAGTACAGACCTCCGCAATGAAAGTCTGGGCAGATCAAAGTATAAATTTAAGAGATGAGTTACTTGCTTCTGAAGAAGCTGCGAAGTATCTATCTAAAGAAGAGATTGAAACTATTTTCAACAATGATAAAATGTTGAAGAATGTGGATTATATTTTTCAGAGGACGGTATTAAAATAGGGTATGTACTCTTTAGCCTGTGCCAGTTGAATCCTTAACAGATTTTTAATCGACACGAATTTCACCCTTGAATATTCACGGTTTAAATTAATAAAAAAATAAATTGCACATTTTTGACAGTAACTGCCTTTGAGTTATATAAACATTGAAAGTTCAGTGTCTGCAAAACAAATAATTATTTAGCTCAGCGATTTTAATAAGTTGCACAATGAACTTAATTCAGGTTTCTCTGATGCAGCCCCTTTCATAATACATTCTTTTATTAAACTTGGATTTATTCTTTCTAATAATGGAGAAATTACATTCAGGATTTCTCCTCCTCTTAGACGTTTTTTATTATTATCTCTAACGTTTATAGGAGCAAAGAAATTAATGAAAACATATTCTAATCCGTCCAAAAACACATTACATGATTCATCATCAACTTCTTTTTGAAAATAAAATACAGTTAATGAAAACAATAATTTATTTAGTCCCTCAAATCGAAATTCGAGATCATATTTGTCAACTTTTTCATTTATCGCCACAATTATTTTTTTTACTTCTGAAAGAACTTTTGGAGTTTGAATCGAATCAATTTCCAAAAAATAACCAACCAAATTACGAGCTAAATCAAAATCTAATTTATAATATGATTCAGAGATTTCGGATAATAAATCAGTTAAGTTAGATAATTCAAACAAATCTCTTTTCTTTAA
>Ga0172379_10006759_pt1 | contig 15186 bp, 17 predicted proteins | sample GrowelOW334metaG_FD_119756 | JGI IMG/M metagenome (GOLD analysis project Ga0172379, IMG submission 119756) | Groundwater microbial communities from an aquifer near a municipal landfill in Southern Ontario, Canada - Groundwater well OW334 metaG | ecosystem: Environmental > Aquatic > Deep...
AATCGTTAAGAACCGTGAGAGATGATCACGTTGATAGGCTTTAAGTGTAAGCGTAGCAATACGTTGAGCTGAGAAGTACTAATGTTTCGATTCCTGTTAAGAAATTTGGAAATCACAAAAAAAGAAAAAAACTTGAATATAATGTTCTGGTGCTTTGACGGCGGAGTCACATCTCTTCCCATTCCGAACAGAGCAATTAAGCCCGCTAGTGGCGATGATAGTCTTCATGGCAAAAGTAGCTAGGCGCCAGAACAATGTATTTAAGAGAAAAACCAGTAATTATTTATTGGTTTTTTCGTGTTTTATTTGATATAGTAAAATATATGAAAAAAATTCTTTTGGGTTTTGCTCCCGCTTTTGCGATTTTTTCTTTTGTAATGATAGTTTTCTTAGATAGAAATTCAGAAACATCAATGGGGATATTATTAATACTACCGTTGATGCCATTACTTGCTTGGTTAATTGGAATTTTAGTTTTAAAGATAAACAATGTTGGTATGAGAGTAGTTGTTATTTTACTTGTTACCATACTAGGATTTTTGTCTTTATATATTTTTAGTTCAAACTGTAATTTACAACATTACTCGAATAGCTGTTATCAAAAAAAAGCTCAAACTACAGGGGATATTACATATTGCAAAATGATAGGTTATCAAGCAGGTATTGATGAGTGTCAAAAAGAGGAAGCATTAAATCTGGGTGACGTACGTTTATGTGAAGGAATTGTATCAGTAGATATTTATAATTTTTGTAAACAAAATATGGGTTCGCGACAAATGGGTTCGCCGAGGATAAAAGAATAATAAGGGTTTCCCTCTTTTTATTCCGAACATATTTTTTGAGCCGATGATAGGCTGACGGTGAGAAGCGTATCTTCGCAAGGCCGGAAGCGCGACGGCGCTGAGGAGGGGTCGCGAGCAAAGAAAGCTTTCTTTGACTTGTGATAAAGTAGGCAGTCGCCAGCACCGAGTACTTAATTCTAAAATAGCCTTACAAAATAAGGTTTTTTGTTGTGCTTGACATTTTCATATTTTGTGTGATATAATCAGTCTTAGAAAATACATGGAGGTGATTATGAATAAAAGAAAAAGCTTAGAAGGGCAGTATTATGGGACATTATATGAAATGTCCTGCCAGCTTTTTAAGAAAGTTCGTTCTTGTCTTACGCTGAGTGTTTTTATCTCAGCAATAATAATTATTGCAATAGTTTGGGTGGCATATCGTGTTGTTTTTTCTTTTTAGCCCCCATAATCTCGAAGCCCGGCTGTCGTTCATTTTTTTGGACACTCCGGGCTTTTCTCATTTTAGGCCTGCCCGCAATGCTTAAAGCATAGCTTTTACAGGCGGGGCTTATTTATTTTTACATTTTTTAGTGTTATTATATCTTTATGACACTGATAACTTGGTCTTTAAAACGGCAGATTCTTTATTCAGTTATTTTAATTTTATTTTTTTCTATATTTGGATTTTTATTAATTTATCCTAGTTTCAACAAAGCACCGAGTTGTATAGATCATAAACAAAATGGAGACGAAACGGGGATAGATTGCGGAGGTTCATGTCCAAATGTTTGTTCTAATCAAGCGGATGCTGTTTCAATTCTATGGGCCCGTGCTTTTGAGGTTGTGCATGGACGTTATAATGCTGTAGCTTATCTTACAAATCATAATAAAAATGCTGGAGTTGAAAAAATAAATTATAGATTTCGTTTTGCTGATACAAATAATGTTTATATCGGCAAGAGAGAGGGAAGCACTTTTGTTCCTCCCGGAGGCAATTTTGCTATCTTTGAACCGGGGATAGATATCGGGAATTCTATCCCCGTTTATGTCACTTTTGAATTTACCCAGATACCAGAGTGGCTTCAAGTGTCACAAGAAAAAATCGATCAATTAAAAATTTTAGTTTCAAATATCCAACTTGTGGATGAAACGACACTACCCAAGCTTTCCGCTACTATAAAAAATAATTCACTCTTTACTATTCCTAATATGAATGTAATTACAATTCTTTATGATGCGAATGGCAATGCCATTTCTGCTAGTCGCACTTATTTAGATCAATTTAATCCACTTCAGGTTGCTGATATTAATTTTACTTGGCCAGAACCACTGAGAGGAAAGGTGGTAGCTAAAGAAATAATTCCGATGTTTAACATTTTCTCTGCTAAATTACAGTAATATGGCAGAAAAAGTTATAAAAAGAATAGACTGGCTTCTTGTTGTTTTTATCATCCCGATAATTGCAGCAGGTCTAGTGACGATGAAGTCCTTCGCTCCTCTTGAAGATGGAGGTAATTTTTTTAGTAAGCAAATTATCTGGGTTCTTCTTGCGTTGGCTATTTTTTTTATTTTTTCTTTTATTGATTTTCGTTTTTTAAAACGTACTAATATATTGGTATTTTTATTTTTATTTGTATCTTTTCTTTTATTGGTACTTATAGTTTTAGGAAATATTTCAAATGGTGCGAGAAGTTGGTTTGATTTTGGACTCTTTTTTTTTCAGCCGGTTGATGTAATGAAATTGGTATTAGTTCTTGTTTTAGCAAAATATTTTTCTCGTCGCCATGTGGAGATCAGAGATATAAAACACATTTTTATTTCTGGATTTTATGCTCTTTTTCCTTTAATTTTAGTTTTATTTCAACCAGATTTTGGTTCGGCTATGATTATATTTTTTATATGGTTGGGTATGGTACTCGTTTCTGGAATTTCTAAGGCTCATTTGTTTGCTGTATTTGTTTCTGGTCTCTTGATTTTTACAGCATTTTGGTTTTTTGTTTTTGCGCCATATCAAAAAGCTCGAATTTATACTTTTATAAATCCTTTGGCCGATATCCATAAAACGGGATATAATGTATTTCAATCAACCATCGCTGTAGGCTCAGGGCAACTCTTAGGAAAGGGTTTGGGTTTTGGTACACAATCAAGATTAAAATTTTTACCAGTTCCACAATCTGATTTCATTTTTGCCGCTTTTGCTGAAGAATGGGGTTTTGTTGGTTGCTCTTTAATTCTTTTATTTTATTGTTTGGTAATTTGGCGAATTCTTTATTTTGCATCTTTGGGTGCCTCTAATTTCGAAATACTTTTTGGAATGGGAATTGCTATTTTTTTTATGAGCCACATCCTTATAAACATTGGTATGAATCTTGGACTTCTGCCGGTAACTGGTATCCCTCTTCCGTTTATGAGTTATGGTGGCTCACATTTATTAACTGAGTTTGCGGGATTGGGTATTTTGATGGGTATGCATAAATATTCTAGATCAGCTCATCCTGATGATATGAAAAATGAATTTTTAGGAATATAATTTATGCAAATTATTGACGGAAAAAAAATACGAGATGAGATTTTAGACAAAGTAAAAAAAGAAGTGGCTACCTTAAAATTTAAGCCAGTCTTTTGTGATGTCTTGGTAGGTAATGATCCTGCGTCTGTACAATATGTTCAAATGAAAGGACGGAGGGCAGAATCGGTGGGCATAAGTTTTTATAAAGCAAATTTTCCTGTATCTATAACAACTGAAAAATTAATTAAAGAAATAGAAATCTTAAATAAAATTCCAAATATGTGCGGAATTATTATTCAGCTTCCGTTGCCAGAACATATTGATAGACAAATGGTGCTTGATAGTATGGATCCAAAACTTGATGTTGATTGTTTGGGTACTGTCGCGAGTGAAAAATTTTACAGCGGTGGAAGTGTTTTGGGTTTTCCGACGGCACTCGCTTGTATAGCGCTTCTTGATTCACTTAATTTAGATTTAAAAGACAAAAAGATAGTAGTTTTAGGTCAGGGGTTATTGGTGGGGAAGCCAGTTACAGCATTGCTTCAGTTTCGAGGTTTAAATCCAACTGTGATTAGAAGTAAAACAGAAAACAAAGAAGAGCTCATTAGGCAAGCAGATATTATAATTTCAGGAATTGGTAAGGGGAAATATATTACCGGTAATATGATAAAGCAGGGGGCGATTTTGATAGACGCAGGAACTTCTGAGGATAGTGGTTCGTTAGATGCTCGAAGAAGTATTGTTGGTGATGTTGATTTTGAATCTGTAAAAGATGTGGCTGGATATGTTTCTCCTGTTCCTGGAGGAGTGGGTCCGGTAACTGTCGCAATGCTTTTAAATAATGTATTAACAGTAGCAAAATCAATTAAAAATGACTAAATATATTTTAAATTCAGGTGGTTCAAAAAATTATCCAGATTTGGCTAAGAAATTTTTTGCTGAAATTGTGAAAGATTTAGGGAATAACCCACATTTTCTCATGTGTTTTTTTGCTCAACCACGTGAGGATTGGGAAATAAAATTTTTTGAATTTAAAGAAAAATGTAAAATGTTTCCTGAGGGAGTAGCGCCTATTTTTGAATTGGCTTTTCCTGAAAATTTTGAAGAACAAATTAAGAATTCAGCCGTTGTTTATATTCATGGTGGTGATGATCATTTATTACAATATTGGTTAAAACAATTTAATATTCCAAAAATTTGGGAAGGTAAAGTTGTAGCTACTAGCTCAGCAGGTTCAGACGCTCTTGTAAAATACTTTTGGACTTGTGATTGGCGAAAATGTATGGATGGGCTTGCAATCTTGCCAATTAAATTTCTTCCTCATTATAAATCTTCTTATGGTAGTGATGACCCTCGAGGACCAATTGATTGGGATAAAGCATTAGAAGAGTTAAAAGATTACAAAGAAACTCTACCCATACATGCATTAAAGGAAGGAGAGTATGTTGTTATAGAATTTTAGTTGAGTTGGTATTATCTAAATTAGATATATACGCCATGGCGTAAATAAGAAAATTGTTATAAAATATAAATATGCCCAGATATAGAGGAATGAGGGTAAATCTTCTTGGTTTACCCATAAGCGAGAGAAAAAATAACAGGAAAACATTGCACAGGAAAAGAAGTTTATACTATACTTCTTTTTTGTCTCGTTTCAAAAAAGATGCGCCAAAAAATTTAATTGTTATGTATGATATACCTCACAATTTTAAAAAAGAACGTGACTGGTTTCGTAGGCAGTTAATTAATTTTGGCTATATAATGATACAGAAAAGTGTTTGGGTCGGGCCTTCGCCACTTCCGAAGGAGTTTCTTGATTATCTTAAAGAAATAAAAATAAACAACAATTTTAAAACATTTAAATTAGCAAAATCATATATCAGTCATGGCGTAAATAAAAATTAGTATTTTTGATTAAAGTGTATTACAATGTTTACAATTAATTTATGAACAATGAAATCTTTTTCTTTTTTTATAATTTAGCGCATCAATCAAAAATTTTTGACGGTATTGTTGTTTTTTTTGCGGTTTATTTTATATATATAGCTATTATTTTAGCTGGATTATATTTACTTTTTTATCATAAGATTTTTTCTTCTCAAAATCCTTTAAAACAATTTGTAAATAAATGGAGAGAATTTACTTTTGTGGGTTTATCAGTAGGTTTTGCGTGGTTTTTTAATAAATTTATTGCAAAAATTTTATTTCACGTTTTAAGACCTTTCGTGGTTTTTCCGCAAGTGTATTCTCTTTTTCCTGAGACTGGATTTGCTTTTCCATCTGGACATTCAGCAGTCGCTTCAGCCCTAGCTTTCTCCTTGTTTTTTATAAATAAAAAAATGGGTTATGTTTTCATGTTTTTTGCGTTAATTATTGGTGTTTCTCGTGTTATCTCCGGAGTGCATTTTCCTGTGGACATTTTAGGCGGTTTTATAGAAGGTTTTATTATTGCTCTCATAGTTAATCACGTTACTAATTTTTTTATTAAATCCAAATGATTTTATCTTTTGTAGAGAATCTAGGGTTATTGGGGATTTTTTTTGTTGTGTTTGCAGAGTCAGGGCTTTTTTTCGGTTTCTTTTTTCCTGGCGACTCTCTTTTATTTAGTGCTGGCCTTTTAGCTTCTGCGGGATATTTTAATATTTTTTATTTATTTTTTGGATCTTTTTTCTTTGCAGTTCTAGGTGATAGTGTTGGATATTGGACTGGTAAAAAACTAGGTCCAAGAATTTTTTCCAAGCCAGATTCGTTTTTTTTTAATAAAAAAAATCTTGATAAAACAACAAATTTTTATGATAAATATGGAAAGAAAACGATTGTGTTGGCTCGTTTTGTGCCTATCGTGAGAACTTTCGCTCCAATTTTGGCTGGTGCTGGAAATATGAAATATGATAACTTTATTTTTTATAATATTTTAGGCGGGTTTTTGTGGACATTTGGGATGATCCTTGGCGGATATTTTTTAGGTAATTCTATTAATAATATTGATCAATATATTTTACCAATAATAGCAGTTATAATATTTATCTCTTTTTTACCATTTATTAACGAATTTTTTAGAAACAAAAACAAATAATTTACTTTTTACTATATTTGCTTTTTAAATAAAAAGTGTATAGAATAGCTATGTATTTATGATTAAGAAAATAATTTTATCTATATTTATACTTTTATTGGGTGCCGGGATTGGCTTTTTTGTTTATAAATCAGAAGCTAATTATAGGAAATTGCCTATAGGTACTAAAGCTACTGGTTTAGCAAAATTTTCTTTTAAACTCGGGCTTGATCTTTCTGGAGGCAGTCATTTGATATATAAAGCTGATACTTCTTTGGTTCCGGCAGGCCAAGTGGGGGACTCTATGAGCGCGCTTCGCGATGTGATAGAGCGACGCATAAATCTTTTTGGAGTTTCTGAACCCGTAGTGCAGGTGCAACATGGAGGATTTGTTTCTGGTAATAATGATGAACAGTTAATAGTGGATCTTCCAGGAGTGACTGATGTTAAACAGGCAATAGATATGATCGGGCAAACTCCGCTTCTTGAATTTAAAATTGAAGCTCCAAAAGGCACTCCACAAACTGCTACTGTTGGCAAAGATGGCAAGGTAACTCTTGATATAAATTCTCAATTTATTCCAACCGAGCTTACTGGAAGATATTTAAAGAAAGCAATTTTAGAATTTGATACAAACACTCGTGAGCCAAAAGTAAGTTTACAGTTTGATGATACTGGTACAAAACTTTTTGCTCAAATTACGAAAGATAATGTCGGCAAGATGGTTGCTATCTATTTGGATGGCGCTCCTATTTCTACCCCAGTTGTTCGAGAAGAAATTCCTAATGGTCAAGCTGTTATTTCTGGTAGTTTTACTCCGACTGAAGCAAAAACACTTGTTGGACGGCTTAATTCTGGAGCTCTTCCTGTGCCAATAACACTTCTTTCCACTCAAACTATTGGGGCTACTTTAGGGGATAGTGCAGTAAATGCTGGGGTGAAGGCAGCGATCATTGGATTTTTATTAGTAGCTTTATTCCTAATTCTCTTATATCGTCTGCCTGGCTTAATTGCGATGATTTCTCTTTGTATTTTTATTGTTATAATACTTGCTCTTTTCAAGTTAATGCCAGTCACTCTAACGGCAGCTGGGATTGCTGGATTTATAATTTCTATCGGCATAGCGGTAGATGCTAATGTGCTTATTTTTGAACGTGCAAAAGAAGAACTACGTTCCGGTAAAAGTATTGCTGATTCAATTTCTATTGGTTTTTCTAGAGCTTGGTTTTCTATTCGAGATTCAAATATTTCAAGTTTTATTACAGCTGTAATTCTTTTCTGGTTTGGTACATCTTTAATTAAGGGCTTTGCGTTAACACTCGGTATGGGGATAATTGTGTCAATGTTTAGCGCTATTGTTATTACCAGAATTTTTCTTTCAACAGTTAGTTTTATTAAAGAAGGAAGAATTGCTAGATTTTTATTTTCAAGTGGCCTATCAAGTGGTATGTCAAAAAATAAGAGCGAATAAAAAATTATGTTCATAATAAAACACAAAAAAATATTTATTAGCATATCAGTAATATTAGTAATTATTTCTTTTATTTCTTTATTTATTTTTGGATTAAAAATAGGTATTGATTTTAAAGGTGGCGCACTCACAGAAGTTTCTTATAAAGGAGAGCGTCCAGAACAACCCGTTTTAGATAAAGCTCTCTCTACTCTTGGTCTTGGATCCGTAGTCCTTCAGCCGGTAGGGGATCTTGGTTATATTGTAAAGACTCGAGATTTAAGTGATTCCGAACATATTCTACTTTTGACGACACTTTCAGAAGGGAAAAAAGATGTTCTTACTGAAATGAGTTTCAACTCTGTCGGACCTTCTGTCGGAGCTGAACTTACTAGAAAGGCTATTTTAGCGATTGTTTTAATTTCGTTTGCTATCATTTGTTTTATTGCTTTTGCTTTTAGAAAAGTTTCTAAACCAATTTCTTCCTGGAAATATGGAATCATTGCGATAGTTACACTTTTACATGATGTAATCATTCCTATTGGATTATTTGTCATTCTTTCTCATTATTTTGGGGCAGAAGTAGACACCCTCTTTGTGGTGGCAATTCTTACTATTCTGGGTCTTTCTGTTTCTGACACAATAGTTATTTTCGATCGAATCAGGGAGAATTTGAGAAATCAAAATTCAATAGCTAAAGTAAATTTTAGTGAAGTAGTAGGGAAAAGTTTAGAGCAGTCATACATACGATCTATTTGTACTTCTTCAACGGTTATTCTTGTGCTTCTTTCTTTGTTTTTCTTTGGTCCTGTATCTACAAAGTATTTTGCTTTGATGCTTACGGCTGGAATGTTTTTTGGAACATATTCTTCAATTTTCCTAGCTTCACCCTTACTTGTGTTGGTGGAAGAGTGGCAGAAAAAGAAATAGAGTTACCCCGTAGTAGATTTTGGCAAAGTAAATTTTCAAAAAATTTACGCACCTTTGGTGCATTGCCAAAATTCACTACAGGGTGTTATACTTTTATAAGTTTTGGATTATTAGTTAACAATATAAAATATGATGTACTTTTTAATAATTTTACTAGCTATAGTTTTACTTGTGGTCTTTGCTTTTAATCGTTTTGTTTCTTTGCGTAATCGAGCAAAAGAGGCTTGGGCAGATATTGAAGTGCAATTGAAGCGTCGCTATGATTTGATTCCGAATTTAGTAAATACTGTAAAAGGTTATGCTACACATGAGTCTAGCGCATTTGAGAATGTTACCAAAGCACGCTCGGCTGCAATGGGAGCTACTGGGCCAACTGCCGGACATGCACAAGCTGAAAATATGCTCACTGGAGCTTTGAAGTCTGTTTTTGCTATTGCTGAAGCATATCCAGATTTGAAAGCTAATCAAAATTTCCTAGCTTTACAAAGTGAACTTTCAGATACAGAGAATAAAATTCAATCTGCTCGCAGATTTTACAATGCTAATGTTCGTGACTTAAACACTTCAATTGAAAGTTTTCCTGGCAACCTTATTGCTATGACCTTTAATTTCTCCAAAATGGAATTCTTTGATTTGGGCGATAACGACGTTGCTCAAAACCCCGTAGAAGTAAAATTCTAGATAATGACACTGTATATTGAGCATATAAAAAATGTCACAAAAATTTGGCTTTTAGTGTCAGTACTTTTCACAGTAGTTCTTTTAGGTTTTGCGAATCAAGTAAAAGCTGAAGAAAAAACATATAGTTATAAAAACATAGATTTTGTATTCAATATCAATGAAGATAGTACAGTAGATGTTGTAGAAAAAGAGACATTTGATTTCCATGGAAATTTCCATAATGCTTTTCGAGATCTTTTACTTAATAAAGTTGACGATATCACAAATATTCAAGTAATTGATGCGGATACGAATCTACCAATTCCTTTCACTGTATTACATCAAAATGGGAAAAAGAAAATTGAATGGCATTATGACCTTACTGATACTATTCATACTTGGATTCTAAAATACAAGCTTCATGGGGCAATTTCATTTCTTAAAAATCATGATGAATTTTATTGGAATCTTTTTACTGATTTTTCTGTTTCTATAGAAGATGTTACTGTGAAAGTATTAATCCCTAAAGAAGTGGACCCGAGTCTTCTCACTTGGTCGCTTTATCATTCAAGTGCTACTTATCCTCAAGAGGACCTATTTTCTCATCCTTTAGATGGAAAGACTTTTTTCTTTGAAGTAAAAAATGTTCCTCCATTTGAAAGTATCACAATTGCTCCAGGGTGGCCGAAGGGTCTAGTAAGTCAAACTGCTTATTTTAAAGATGCAGTTCTTACTTGGTGGCCTATTATTCTTTCTTTTATTTTGTTGCTTGTAAGTATTGTATTCGCTTTTATTTACTGGTTTAAAACAGAAAAGTGGAGGAAAGGAAGAGGAACAATCGTGCCTCAATATGAACCACCACAGAATTTTCCACCTGCGATAGCAGAAGTATTAGTTAAGGAAAGTGTTTCAAAAAAAACTTGGCCTGCGACCTTGATTGATCTCGCTGTTCGGGGATATGTGACAATAGAGGAGGATAAACCATCTTTGTTTGGTAATCTTACTATAAGAAAGACATTTCTCTTGATTCCTATTTTCGCACTATTTTTTGTTGTTTTTGCAGATATTTTTCCTAAAATTATGGAAGAATTTTCCACAATAATAATATTTTTTTTATTATTGTTTTTTTTAGCTATTTTTATTTTTAAAAGGAATACAAAAGATTATATTGTAAAAAAGAAAAAAGAAAACGATACCAATCTCAGAGATTATGAAAAAAAATATCTCAACATTCTTGGGGGTTCCTTTTCTACAAAAGAAATGAAAAAATCTCAATCAAAATCACGAGCAATGTATTTGAAAATTAAGGAATTAGAAAAAGATTTATATAAAGAAGTTGATATAGATACCAACGCGTATAAAAATAAAATTTCTAAAGAAAAAAATGCGCAAAGTTTCTTAAGTTTTATTTTTATTTTTATTTGGGTTTCTATTATTTTTTCAAGATTTATCACTGAATCAATAGGAGTAAAGTTTTTTATACTTATTATAGCAGTACTTATATCCACCTTGATTGTTATCTGGTTTATTAAATTTGAGGCCAGACTCTCAAGAGAAGGTGCTATTATGCGTGAAGATTGGTTAGGTTTCAAAATTTATCTTGAGACTGCTGAGCGATATCGTTTACAAAATCTTACCCCAGAACTTTTTGAAAAATATCTTCCGTATGCTATGATTTTTGGCATTGAGAAAAAATGGGCAAAAGCGTTTAATTCTCTCAATATGAATCCACCTTCATGGTATGGGGTTTATGGGGGCCATGGTGTAGGAAGTGGCCTAGGAAGTTTTTCTGGGAGTGGCGGTTTTTCTGCTTCTGCATTTTCTTCATCACTTAGTTCAAGTTTTGCCTCTGCGATGGGATCGTCTGGCGCATCAGGAGCTTCAGGTGGCGGTGGCGGTGGAGGCGGTGGCGGTGGAGGCGGTGGCGGAGGTGCAAGTTAAAATTAAAACAATATGGCAACACTTTATACACAACAATCAAAAAATGTTACGAAGACGTGGTTACTGATGACTATCTTTTTTGTGGTGGTTATCGGTTTCGGTTGGTTTTTTAGCTTATATTACGACAATACGAATATTTTGTATTTTTTTGTTTTTTTTAGTATTTTGATGAATTTTTTTTCCTATTGGTTTTCCGATAAAATAGTACTTTCTTTAGCCGGTGCAAAAGAGGCAAAAAGAGAAGAATATTTTGATCTTTACACAAGCGTTGAAAACTTGTCAATCACCGCTGGACTTCCGATGCCGAAAGTATATGTGGTGCAAGATTCTGCGCCAAACGCTTTTGCGACAGGCAGAGATAAAAATCATGCTGTTGTTTGTGCTACTACTGGACTTTTGCAAATTTTAGATAAAACAGAGTTAGAAGGAGTGATTGCGCACGAACTTTCTCATATTGGGAATCGTGATATGTTACTTTCTACTGTTGTTGTGGTACTCGTCGGTTTTATAACAATTCTCGCAGATTTTTTTACGAGAAGTTTGTTTTTTAGTAGGCGTAGCGATGATGATAATAAGGGAGGAGGAATTTTTATGATTATCGGAATTGTTTTATCAATTTTAGCGCCTCTTTTTGCAGTTTTAATTCAGTTAGCTATTTCTAGAAAACGCGAATTTTTAGCTGATGCTTCTGGAGCATTACTTACTCGCTATCCAGAAGGTTTAGCGAATGCCTTACGTAAAATTTCTCAATATAGTCAACCTATGGTTCATCAATCAAGCGCGATTGCGCATCTTTATATTGCCGATCCTAAAGGCTCAAAAATTGGCAAAAAAATCAGTGGTTTTTTTGCTACTCATCCACCAGTGGAGGAGAGAATAAAGGCTTTAGTGGGATAGAAAATATTAAAACTTTTTGCTATACTCTTTATATGAACATTAAGGATGTTGAGAACCTTGCTAGTCTTGCCAGAATAGAACTTTCAGAAGAAGAAAAAAAGAACTTGCTCTCTGACATGGAGAGTATTTTAGGATATGTCAAACAAATTGAAGAACTAAAAGTCGAGAACGCGGAGTCAGAATGTAAAGTTTATAATGTTTGGCGAGAAGATGAAATAATACCGCGAGATTTTTCAAGAGAGCTTATTACAGAACAATTCCCGGGTACTCAGGATGGGTTTTTGAAAGTTAAAAAAATTTTATAAAAAATGATTGATTTAGAAAATTTAACAATAAAAAAAGCCAGGAAATTCCTAGATGCGAAAGAATTTTCGGCAGTAGATTTAGCGTCTGCTTATCTTGCGGAGATAGAAAAGAAAAACAAAGAGCTCAATGCTTACTTGGAAGTTTTCGATGATGTTTTAGAACAAGCAAAAGTTGCTGATGAAAGGATAGCGAAAGGGGAGTCATATCCGCTCTTGGGTATTCCGCTTGCGGTCAAGGATAATATTTTAATAAAAGGACGCAAAGTTTCTGCCGCTTCAAAAATGCTCGAAAATTACGTCGCATCCTATGATGCTACGGTAATTACTAAATTAAAAAAACAAGGGGCAATTTTTTTAGGTAGAACAAATATGGATGAATTTGCTCTTGGAGGATCTACGGAAAATTCTGCTTACGGAGTAACTAGAAATCCTTATGATAAAAACAGGGTTGCAGGAGGTACTTCTGGTGGTTCAGCGGTGGCCATATCAGCCAATATGGCTCTCGGGGCGCTCGGCACTGACACTGGAGGATCAGTGCGCAATCCGGCAAGTTTTTGTGGGGTCGTGGGCTTAAAGCCCACCTACGGTGCAGTTTCACGTTCCGGCCTTATTGCTGCTGTTTCTTCTTTTGATCAAGCAGGACCGATAACAAAAACAGTAGAAGATGCGGAGATTATTTTCAATATAATTCATGGTAAGGATTTATTAGATAGTACCTCTATTAATAAAGATCTTTATGAAAAAAAGCGAGAAAAAAAAATCATTGGAGTACCAATGAGCTCTTTTTCTGGGGCTCTCGCACAGGATGTGTTGAAACAGTTTACTGATGCATTAGAGCATCTTGAAAAACAAGGATATAAAATAAATTATGAACTGGAGTTTCCTTCTTCGAAGCCCGCACTGTCTGCTTATTACATTATTAATTTTGCGGAAGTATCTACAAACCTAGCGCGTTTTGACGGAGTGCGATACGGTTTGCATATTAATGGTAAAAATTTGTTGGAAGATTATTTACTGACCAAGAGCAATGGTTTTGGTCGGGAGACGAGGAGGAGATTAATGCTCGGCGCTTATGTTCTGTCTGCCGGATATTATGATGCTTATTACGGCAAAGCGGTTTTAGTGCGGGGGCAACTTCGTAAAGAATATTTGAAAGCATTTGAGTCTGTGGATTTGATAGCGACTCCGACTATGCCGGATACCGCTTTAAAAATCGGGGAAAAATCTGATCCTGTGTCTTTATACCTTGAAGATGTTTTTACTGTCACGGCTAATTTAACTGGCTGTCCCGCAATCTCTTTGCCAATGGGTACAGTATTAAGAGAAGGTAAAAAATTACCGCTTGGTATTCAATTTATGGCTCCGCATGGAGGAGAAGAAAATTTATTTGAAATTGGGAAGAAGTTTAAGGGAATGATATAATTCATACATGGAAACAGCCAACCAAAATTCAGTTTTGCAAAACACCTTTTTTGATTCAAAATATTTTGATCCGACATATTTATTTGATCAGAGTTCAATACAGTTACACAATTTTTTTTCTTTCACATCGGGGACCTCTATTGATCAAGCAATAATTTTTTTAAAAACAATCCTTTTCTTTTTGTCTTTGTTTTTTTTGACAATAATTTGTTATGTGATTGTTCGGATGCTTGAGATTCGGGCTAAAGAACATAAACATTTGCATCACGAGATACATGAATATGCGCATAATAAAGCTGAGCAAGAAAAAAGACTGCGAGAAGAAGCCGGAGGCTCAAAAAATGAACGTTGGAGCAAGACTCTCAGTTATCTTTTTTCTCAACATGCGAGCGATTGGAAACTTGCAATCATTGAAGCAGATTCGATGCTTGAAAGTTTGATGGAACAACTAGGTTTCAGAGGTGAAACTTTGGGAGATAGATTAAAAATGGCTAACCAAGAAAATTTTCCAAACCTCACTATTGCTTGGGAAGTTCACACTATCAGAAACAGAATAGCCCATGAAGGTTTGACTTTTGAGGTCTCACAACATGAAGCAAAAAGAATAATCGCTTTATATGAGCAGATTTTTCGCGATTATGGTTATATATAAATTTTAGTTTGCTTTTTAGAAAATTTAAGGTAAAATTAGCAGGTGCCTTAGAGAGGCATTTTTTAATATAGCGGGGTATAAGAAAGGCATCTCCGAAAGGACTCATAGTGCGAATAACCTAGGTTATGAGTTAAGAAATAAATAGCTTTTTGTTTTTAATTTATATAGCGGGGTAGAGAAGAGGCATCTCGTAAGGCTCATAACCTTAAGACTCACGTTCGATTCGTGACCCCGCAACAAGTCGGCAAGTGACATGCCAAAATGTCTTATTGTCGAGTATAATATGTAATATGTCGACGTAGCTCAGGTGGTTAGAGCATGGCACTCATAAAGCCAAGGTCGGTGGTTCGACTCCACCCGTCGACACCCTTCATAAGAAGGAAAATATGCGGTCGTAGCTCAACTGGTTAGAGCGCTTCCCTGTCACGGAAGAGGTTGCCGGTTCAAGTCCGGTCGATCGCGCATCGATTTTTCGCCTTAATTCATAAAGGCTATTTTGTGTATACTGATAGGATAGAGAACTGGTATAATAAAATTTATGAAATTAGAAATTCTTGAGGAAGACCCATTTGATATATTAAGC
>Ga0172379_10006760_pt1 | contig 15186 bp, 13 predicted proteins | sample GrowelOW334metaG_FD_119756 | JGI IMG/M metagenome (GOLD analysis project Ga0172379, IMG submission 119756) | Groundwater microbial communities from an aquifer near a municipal landfill in Southern Ontario, Canada - Groundwater well OW334 metaG | ecosystem: Environmental > Aquatic > Deep...
CAGGCTAAGATAGTTAAGTCATCCTTCTGCCGAAGGCATCCCTATCGGGAGACTCATCCTTTCCCGCAGGGATTCCTTCGGAACAAACAGCAAAGGATTTGCTCAGGATGGCCGCTGTTTCTGCGCCGCGTCGAACCATTTTTACCTTTTTGCGTAACATCAGTTACCTTAATAAAAATGCGGTATAGTTGTTGTGTGAACGGTGAGGTATTGCCGCAATTGTAGTGAATGAATCATCAATTACAATCGTCGACAACGCCATATTGCGTTGCGCTGGAATTTATGATGAACTATTCTCCCGTTCTTCTTTTTCGCGGAATCGTAGTGTGTGCCGCCATAGCAATTGCCGGGTGTACTACGACTGAAGAAAAGGAAACACAGCCGCAGTACGGAAAAACACCGGCAATACACGCCATACAAACAGAGTATGTTTTTGCCATTCATCCTCTGCTTAATTCCCGCCGGTACTTTGAAGTGTATCAACCGCTGGTTGCCTATATAAATCGTTATGCAAAAGAGTTTACCATTCGGCTCGAATCTTCGAAAGATTACTCCCACTTCGAAGAAAAGTTGATTGCCCGAAAATTTCACTTTGCTTTGCCAAATCCTTATCAGACTGTACAAGCAACGCGGTATGGTTATACAATCTTCGGTAAAATGAGCGATGATGATCAGTTTCGCGGAATTATTGTCGTGCGCAACGACAGTCATATTCACTCTATCGAGGATTTGCGGGGTAAAGCGATCAGTTTTCCGTCGGTAACAGCACTTGCCGCCGCCATGATGCCGAAATATTTTTTGAAATCGAACGGTCTGGATGTAGAAAATGAAGCGGAGTGCCGGTATGTGGGCTCTCAGGAGTCGTCAATAATGAATGTGTTTCTTGGCAAAACCGTTGCCGGGTGCACTTGGCCACCGCCGTGGGAATCGTTTATCAATGACCATCCGGAAGTGAAAGAAGCGATGAGAATACAATGGCAAACGAATCCATTGATTAATAATGGTTTAATCGTGAGGGATGATGTTCCGATACAGCATAGAAACATTTTTTCTCAAATCATGTTTTCTTTGCATACACACGCGGAGGGAAAAGAAATCCTTCAACGCATTCACCTTTCTCAATTTGTTGGTATTTCGCAGAGCGAGTATGTGTCACGAGTAAATATTTTTTTACGAAAATATGAAACCCTGTTCGGATCATTACCCGGAATAGGAGGAAGAAATTAATGCAAAAATTCTATCGTTGGTTGATCGGAAAATCAATTCGCCGGCAGTTGGTGCTTGGCGTTGCGATGGTACATTTAGTCTTAATGTCCATATTTGTTTTTGATCTTACCAAACGACAGGATGATTTTTTATTGGAAAAAGCGCACAATGAGGCGCAGTTTCAAATTACACTGCTAGTGACAAGCAGTAAAGAATATTTGCGCACGCAGGATCTTGTCGGACTGCAGGAAGTAGTGGAAACTTTTGCGGAGAATCACGCCATCCATTATGCAATGATTGTTTCTCCGAACGGTCACGTACTGAGTCATTCGGAGAAAGGCAAAAGAGGTTTGTACCTGCAGGATTCCGCAAGTCTGAAGTTTTTACAGGGAACGCAGGCGACCACAAAGATTGATGTCTCGGATACAAAAATTGAAATTGTTGCACCTATTGTGCAAAACGATGTCCTGTTGGGCTGGGCTCGAATAGACAACGACCTTACGCCAAATCATGTTCACATTGAATACGTCAATCAAAAAGGAATTCTCTTCACCATACTGGCGATTCTGATCGGAACGCTGTTCGCACTACTGCTTTCACATGTGACGTTGCGTCAACTGCGGTTGTTGCTGAAAGGTGCGGAACGCTTAGGGAAACATCAATTGAATGAACCGATTCCGATTGTTGCCGACAATGAAATTGGAGTAGTGAGTATATCGTTTAATGAAGCAATGCGGGAATTGGATCAGCAAAGTTCTCGCATCAGTAAGAGCGAAGAAAAATACCGCTTGTTGTCTGAAACAGCTAAAGATATTATTGTTGTCTACAATTTTAAAGGAGAAATTTCTTATCTGAATGCCGTTGGAATAGCGAGCATCGGATTAACGGCAACGACGTATCACGGGAGGAATCTATTCGAGTTTATTCCCGAACAGCAACATGCCGGACTTAAAAGTAATATTAAAGAACGCATGGAAGGATTTAAAGGAAACCGGCTGACTGAGATAGAATTATTAACTGTTCAAGGGCGTTGCGTTCCCATCGAAGTCAGCACGAGTCCAATTATTGTTGATGGAAAAATAGAAACATTTCTTTCCGTGGCCCGCGATATTACCGAACGCAAGCATGCCGAAGAGAAACTGCAAATATTAAACCGGTTGTATTCGGTGATCAGTCAGGTTAATCAAATGATTATCCGTGCAAAAGATGAACAGGAAGTCTTTCAACAGGCATGCTCCATTGTGGTGCACTATGGAAATTTCCGGATGGCATGGATCGGAGTACTGAACCAACACACCGGCAATGTCACGCCTACACACTGGGCAGGCATCGAAGATGGATATCTTACTTTTGCAGAAAAATTTTCAACCAAAGTTGATGAAGTATGGGGAAGAGGCCCCACAGGGACCTGTATTCGCGAAAATCGATTGGTAATTTGCAACGATATCGCCAACGATCCGGTGATGGAGCCGTGGCGGGATCGCGCACTGGAGCGAAATTACCGTTCCTCCATCGCCGTCCCGATCCATCGGTCGGGTGAGGTGATTGGCGCATTTGTGATGTATGCTTCAATGCCGAACTATTTTACAGAAGAAGAAAATGCGTTGTTGACCGAAGTAACAGGCGATATTTCGTTTGCAATTCAACACTTTGAAATAAATCGAAATAAAATGGCTGCGGAGGAATCGTTGCGCGAAAGTGAAGATAAATTTCGCTCCCTGTATGAGAATAGTCTCTATGCTGTTCTCTTAACCGTGCCGGACGGAAGGATCATCAGTGCAAATCCTGCTGCAAGCAAAATGTTGGATAGAACAGAACAAGAAATCATCACCGTAGGGCGGGGAGGAATTCTTGATGAAACCGATGAACGGTTTGCCGAGGTGGTTACACAGCGCGCATTGAGAGGGGAATTTACCGGTGAATTAAATTTTATCCGAAAAAGCGGTGAAAAATTTCCATGCGATGTTTCTACCTCTATATTTACGACAAAAGACGGGAACCAGTGGACGTGCACCATTTTCCGCGATATTACCGATAAAAAACAAGCGGAACAGGAACGTGAGCAATATTTTAAATTCTTCCAAACCTCAACCGATATTATGGTTATCGCGGATCCGCAAGGCTGCTTTAAGAAGGTCAATCCTTCCTGCACGATATTGCTCGGATATACCGAGGCGGAACTTCTCCAAAAACCATTTATCGACTTTATCCATCCTGACGACAGAAAAAAAACCATCGATGAAATGGCGCGACAAATGCAACGGGGATTTTCTTTCAACTTTGAAAATCGCTATTTGTGCAAAGACGGTTCGTTTATATGGTTGTCGTGGATTGCAACGTATAATCTTCACGAAGGGATTACCTATGCAACAGCGCGAGATATTACCGAACGCAAACGAACAGAACAGCAGTTGCATATTTTTTCAAGCGCCATCGAACAAAGTACAGTCAGTATTGTCATCACAAATACCGACGGAGTTATTGAATATGTGAATCCGAAATTTTTGCAGTTAACCGAATATTCGCGTGAAGAGGTGATCGGGAAGAAACCAAGTATTTTGAAATCCGGTCATACTTCCCCCAAAGAATATGAGCGATTATGGAAAACGATTACTTCGGGAGGCGAATGGTGGGGAGAATTCCTTAATAAAAAGAAGAGCGGTAAGCAATACTGGGAAAACACCTCTATATCACCGGTGAAAAATGATCAGGGAGTCATCACGCACTTTCTCGGAATAAAAGAGGATATTACGGAAAAGAGAAGACTCAAAGAACAATTCGAGCAGGTGCAAAAAATTGAAAGCATTGGCACGCTCGCGTCGGGTATCGCGCACGATTTTAATAATGTTCTCGGAATTATTCTTGCCTACTCCGGATTTTTGGAACGATCGCAACCCGATTCCCAAAAAACTTCGGAAAGCCTGAAATCTATAAAAAAAGCGGTAGAACGGGGTGCGAACCTTGTTAAACAGATTTTAACATTTGCCCGGAAATCTGAAACCACCATTTCTCCAATGGATATACAAGAGTTAATCCATGAGATCGTTTCCATGCTCAGCGAAACATTTCCAAAAACGATCGATATTGTTACGCGTATCGATTCGAATGTCCCGTATATTCATGCCGATCGCACGAAGATCCACCAAGCGCTCATGAATCTGTGTGTGAACGCGCGTGACGCCATGGTCAACGGAGGAACGTTGACCATTCAAGTAAAAATGGTCGAAAAAGAGGATTTATCCGACAAAGTGCTGGCGGTATTTCCGCACAGCGGTGTTGCGGTTACCGTATCGGATACAGGAATGGGAATTGACGAAAATACCATGCAGCGTATTTTTGATCCGTTTTTTACCACAAAAGAATTGGGGAAAGGAACTGGATTGGGATTGTCTGTCGTCTACGGAGTCATGGAATCTCACAAGGGATATATCGATGTCGAAAGCAAAGTCGGACGGGGTAGCTCATTTACCCTCTATCTACCTCTTGCCGGTGAAACAGAGGTACCTGTGCAGACAGAAGTGATGATCCATGGTCAGATCCACGGCGGGACGGAAACAATACTTATTGTTGAAGATGAAGAGATGTTGATTTTAATGATAAAAATTCTGTTGGAGGATGAAGGGTATACCGTGCTTGAAGCCCACGATGGCGAGGAAGCGGTAAATATATTCCGCGAAAAAAAGGACGCGATCAATCTAATTGTCACCGATATGGGACTTCCGAAGCTTTCCGGATATGATGAATTCCTGATGTTGAAAAAAATCCAACCCGACGTAAAAGTTATTTTTGCCAGCGGTTTTTTTGATCCGAACGTTAAAGCCGAATTGGATAAACAAGGAGCGAAAGCGTATATCCAAAAACCGTATGATCGAACAGAGCTTCTACGTGTGATCCGTGCATCGTTGGATTAGTAACGGCGTATTCGAATATTGGCCACTATAATTTTTACATCATAGCTATCCAAAATAAAACCCTTAAAGAGTGGGGACTGAAATCATGAAGGGACTTTTTGATGGCGATTTTGCCATCAACGGGTAAGTGCGAACGGGATTCATCGCGCGCGTTACATTTCGCAAGTGGTTCTTTTGCTTCTTTTCTTGTGCCGACCAAATCTTTATACCATGTCGGCACAAGAAAAGGAGGAATAAGTTTTTCTCTTTTATGATTTATTTTGGACAAGTATGTTTTTACATAAAAATTGATCGACATTGCAATCGAAGGGGAGATTCAGGTCGTCACCTTTCGGTCGTTTTGTTATTGTATCTGGATTGTCGGTAATTATTTACGGGAGTTGTTCTATGACGAAATTATTTACGGCAACCGTTTCCAAGAATATCAATGCCGATACGGCCAGAGTGTGGAAAGCACTCATCACTCCGGAAATAATTAAGCAATATTTATTCGGCACAGAAACAGAAAGCAAGTGGACCGTCGGCAGTCCGATCTACTTCCGCGGTGAATATCAGGGAAAGATATACGAGGATAAAGGAGTGATCCTGGAGTTGCACACGGAAAAACTTCTTCGGTACACCTACTGGAGTTCAATGGCTGGTACTTCAGACATTCCTGAAAACTACGTTGTCGTTTCCTACGAACTTCTACAACATGGAACATCGACAGAATTGACCATTGTGCAGGATGGGATCAAAACTGAAGAAAGTAAAAAACATTCCGAACAGAACTGGGGCATGGTGTTGGAGTCGATAAAAAAAATTGTGGAAGGAATGTAACAATATCCGTCAACGACAAACGTATCGACGCATATATTGCACACGCACAACCGATTGCACGTCCGATTTTGAAGCATGTGCGCAGGCTCGTCCACACAGCATGTCCGGATGTTGAAGAAACGATAAAGTGGAAATTTCCGCATTTCAATTTCAAAGGGAAGATGATGTGCAGTATGGCTGCGTTTCAACGGCATTGCGCGTTCGGATTCTGGAAGGCGTCGCTGATGAAGGATCGACGATTGACAGCAACGGCGAAATCCGAATCTGCAATGGGTCACCTGGGCAGGATCACGTTGCTGGAGATCTTCTCTCGAATTAAAAAATGATTGCCTATATTGCCGAAGCCGCTGCATTAAATGTGCAAGGCAGTACAATAAAAAAAGATTCCTCAACCAAAAAGAAAAAAGACATTAATGTTCCAAAAGTTTTTTTGTTTGTGCTGAAGAAGAATACCAAGGCATTTGCCGTATTTAAAGGATTCAGTTACTCCCAGCACAAAGACGATGTGCCGTGGATTGTTGAAGCAAAAACGGAAATGACCCGCATTGCGCGTCTTTCCACTGCAGTGGAATGGATGGCGGAGGGAAAAGTCCGAAATTGGAAGTACGTTAAAAAATAACCGCATAAAGATCTCCACATCAGTTGACTTTGTTCAGTCCAAATGGTACTATGCCGTTAGTCAAGGGACCGAATCTCCTTTTCTCACATCCGCACCCGATCATCCGTTTACACAGAGCAACTTTTTTTGCTGCGGTCCCATTCCGGATATTGTTATTGCCTTCTCTCACATCATAAGGAGGGTATGAGCATGAGACAACGATCGTGGTTCGCCGCACTGCATCCGCCAACTGATCACCGGTGGGGAATTATTCTTGCCGGGGGGAATGGAAAACGGCTTCAGCATTTCATTAAAGCGCGATTCGGAGAGTACCGTCCAAAACAATATTGTGCATTGATCGGAAGCCGGTCAATGCTTCGCCATACTATCGACCGCGTATCACCCCTTTTTTCAACCGATCATTTGATGACAACGGTAAACGCCGGACATCTCTCATGGGCATTCGGCGACCTGCAAGACCGTCTTCCTGAAACCGTTGTCATTCAGCCGATGAACCGCGAGACGGGTCCGGGCATTCTTTTGCCGTTGCTCCACGTACACCACGCCGATCCGCACGCAATTGTTGGATTGTTTCCCGCCGATCATTTTATTCTGCAAGAAGAGTTGTATCGTGCGTACGTGTCGAAGGCATTCGAAGCTGTGTCCGATGACCCGAACCGAATTGTGACGCTTGGAGTTGCACCCACGTCGCTCCAATTCGGATACGGATGGATTGAAACCGGCGACCGTTGCATTACCGATGGCATCCATTTGGTAAAACGATTTTGGGAGAAACCGAATGCACAGTTGACGCAGTACCTTCATGACAAAGGATGCCTCTGGAATACGATGACCATTGTCGGCACAACGGAAAATTTTTTACATTTGTTTAAAGAACACATGAGCGATGTATTCGCTCCCGCACAGCGGATTATTCAATCGCTCGGTACGATATTCGAGTCCGACGTTGCCGAAGATGTGTTTACGTCGTTGCCTTCAGTCAATTTTTCACACGGGCTTCTGGAAAAAATTCCGGATCGGCTAAGCGTTTTGCGGATCCGCGGAGTGTACTGGAATGATTGGGGGGATGAACAGCGTATTCTCAGCGATATTGATTCTCTGGAACAGCCGGAATATCCGAGCTCCGAAGAGAGAGGGAGGATAATCGCTGAATAATTCATAGAAATATCAATCGAAATCGGTAACAAAAGTCAACAACCTCAGACAGTGTTGCTGTCCGCCCGCAATAGTCTCTAGAATATTCTCATACTCAATTTCCCGATAGCATATCTCGAATCGATTCTCTAACTTTACCCAATTTAAATTTAGTACAACCGTTTAGCACGGGAAAGGAATTGCTGTATGCCGACGATGGAAGAACGCAAGATGATGATTCAAAAGATTAAATCGCTGCCGGGTATTCTTGATGCCACGGTGGAAGGATTGAGCGATGCTCAGCTTGATACACCGTACCGTGAAGGAGGGTGGACGGTTCGTCAGGTTGTGCACCATCTGTGCGATTCGCACATGAATGCATTTCTCCGATTCAAATGGATGTTGAATGAAAATGTTCCAACAATCAAAACGTACGATCAGGATGTGTGGGCAACATCGCCGGAGTACAAACTTCCCGTACTGGAATCGCTGCACCTGCTTCGCGGTTTGCATGAACGGTGGGCGACAATGTTAGATACCATCGACGAACAGGGGTGGAGCCGCACGGCGAATCATCCGGAGAGTGGAGTAGTAACGCTGGACAAGATGCTGCAGACTTATTCTTCTCATGGTGAAAAGCATTGCGGTCAAATTCTGAGACTACGCGATAGAATGGATTGGTAAAAGTTTTGCACAGAGGTACGCATCGCATATCGTTTCAACAATCAGTTTTTTATGATAATTATTCGATGAATACTTCTGTACGTCTGTTTCTTCTCATTCTCTAAGTGTCCGATTGTTCTTCATGTGAGCTAACGGAACAACCATCACACCGAATTGTTTTTTTCAGCGATTCAATTACGAAACTGGGTGGATACGTTTCGATCGTCCGTGATTCCCTGGCGTCTACGTTGTGTGGCATTACGTGTTCGTTTCTCCTGGACTCAGCGGAACTCCGAAAGAACAATTTGCATCCTGACTGATTGAACTTATCGGGAAGCTTCATGTTGTCGGAGCTCGGGTGGCGCTCCGCACACCGAGCGTGATCGATGAAAAAGCGAACAACCCGAACAAATACGATTCAATGCTGGATGAGTACAGTGCCGTATCGCGCAGCGTTGCTTCATACACTGGTTCGATATTGTGCGATCTTAGAAAGATATTTCTTGATCATCTTCGTTTAAACAATCCATCTAATGCGGAAAAAAATATTCTTACCTACGACGGTGTTCATCTAAATGGTGCCGGCAATCGACTTGTTGTAGCACAAATGATGATGAAACTGGAGGGCATGAAAGCATTTTCTCCTTAGAAATAAGCTGCTTTCCGGTATATAATTATTTTTCTCCTCTGCCAATCATCAATCCGCCGATAAATAAGACAATGTTATCGGCATCACAGTTTGTTATGAACGATGTTAGTACCATTAAACTATCAGTCATGGGGGGATTGGAGATGAAAAATGAGAACCATAGTGCTGCTAGCGGTGTTTTTTTCCACCATGCTACAATCACAGGTCATGAATGATGCTCAAGTGCTTCGCCCTAAAAAAGCAGGGGCGCATATTTCCGCAGTTCAATCGAATGGAGTTATCTCACCGGTTGCCGGCTTTGGTATTGGAATTTTCCGCGGTGCCGATATTGAAGTAGCAGGGAAAAAATCTCCGGGTTTGCTCTATATTAGCATCAACACGGAAATTATTTTGCGGTACCAACCGTGTATTTCTCTTTCCCTCGGCGGGCACTACGAAACGATCGCGTCCGGTGCGGATATGACCGTAAACGTTTCGTTTCCCATCAACAGATTTTCTACCCTCTACACTGGTGTCGATGCAGATGCAAATTATGTGAATGGGAACATTAAAACGCCTTTCTGGTACTTTGCCGGAATCAATACATTTTTCAGCCGCGGCTTCGAAGGATTCCTTGAGATCGATCCTGCCATATTTTCTCCCACTTCAATTGTTCTTATTGGCGGTGTCAGATACTATTTTTAACTCCATTCACCTGTAATTCTCCCCGTTTCGCCGAAAAAAATACTGAATCCGTTATTATTCTCCGTATTTTTCCCCAAGTAGTAATTATGGAATTGTTATACTATTCAACACTTCGTTGCCTTTTCCGCTTAAATTAGAGATATTACTCAACAATTTTACTGTGATGAAAAAAGAGTTCTTTTCCTTTTCTTCAGGTTAAGAACGGGAACAGAGTTTATGTCAGACAATAAACACACCGATCTCTCATTTCTCAAAATTAATCGCAACGCGCCACGCGAAACAGAACCAAGATCAAAATCATCGCTGATCATTTTGTTAATCGTCGGTGTTTTGGTAATTTCTGCCGGACTTTTCTTCGCATTCGTATCCGGCAACTCTACCGAAACGGTAGAACTCGGCACCGTTGTGTTAACCACCTCTGCGCAGGAAAGCGCCGTACTGACGGCAAGCGGATATATTGTTGCTCAGCGGAAAGCAGCGGTTGCATCGAAAGGGACCGGGCGGCTGGAATACCTCGGTGTGATCGAAGGGGATCGGGTAAAAACTGGACAGATCATCGGACGGCTGGAGAGCAGCGACGTGGAAGCGGCATTGGGACAAGTAAAGGCGAATCTTAATCTCGCAAAAGCAGGATTGGAAAGTGCGAAAGCGGAACTGGATGATGCCGCGGCGAATTTTGAAAGGCAGAAAACATTGTTTGCACAAAATTCTATTTCACGTGCGGACTATGATGGTGCCAATGCACGGTACAGGCGTGCCGTTGCTGCAGTTTCTTCCGCCGATGCTTCCATTAAATATGCCGAAGCGAATGTGCGTGCAACAGAAGTGCAGCTAGAGTATACGCTTATTCGCGCGCCGTTTGACGGTGTGGTGTTGACGAAGAATGCAAATGTCGGAGAGGTGATTTCGCCGTTCGGTGCGGCAGCCGGTTCGCGCGGCGCGATTGTTTCCGTTGCCGATATGTCGTCGCTTGAAGTGGAAGCGGATGTTTCGGAATCCAACATCGAAAAAATTAAAGAAGGAATGCTATGCGAAATCACGCTCGATGCATATCCCGAGCAGCGATATTCCGGATTTGTGAACAAGATTGTTCCGACGGCGGACCGGGCGAAAGCGACGGTGTTAACCAAAGTGAGATTTAAAGAACGGGATGCACGGGTGCTGCCGGAAATGCGGGCGAAAGTGAGTTTTCTGAAAGAAGGAAAACTGCAAGAGGAGAACAACACCCCTCCGAAAATCTCCGTACCGGCCTCTGCCATCACCACGCGAAATGGACAAAAAGTGGTTTTCGTTGCAAAAGGCGAAACACTTACAGAAACAGCCGTAACGCTCGGAGAATCGATGGGGAACAGAATTGAAATCAAATCCGGAGTGATGCCGGGCGAGAAAGTTGTTCTTCGTCCGACGGAAAAACTTTCTACTGGAATAAAATTTACAATAGAGAAATAATTTTTATCACAGCACTGTTATCATAAAAAAATTGTAGTATTCATTTATTCACAAACCATCAATTATTATGTCAACTTTAGTTGAAATACAGAATGTCACCAAAGTCTACAGGCGCGACACGCTGGAGATTCCGGTGTTGCAGAACATTTCGCTGAATGTTCCCGAAGGGGAATTTCTGGCGCTGATGGGTCCGTCCGGGTCCGGAAAGACCACGTTGCTCAATTTGATCTCCGGTATCGATAAGCCGACTAGCGGTTCAATCATCGTCGCCGGAACCGATATTGCCAAACTCAGCGAATCAGCGCTCGCGAAATGGCGGTCACATCATATCGGATTTGTGTTCCAATTTTATAATTTGATGCCGGTGCTGACAGCATACGAGAACGTAGAACTGCCGTTATTATTGACGAATCTTTCCAAGAAAGAAAAGAAAGAACGGGTAGCGATGGTGTTAAAAGTTGTCGGACTCGAGGATAGAATGGACCACTATCCCAAACAACTCTCCGGCGGACAGCAACAGCGTGTTGCGATTGCCCGTGCCATCGTTTCCGATCCGACGGTGATTATCGGCGACGAACCGACTGGGGATTTGGACAGAAAATCGGCAGAAGAAATTCTGATACTACTCAGCCGGCTGAACAGCGAATTTAAGAAGACGATCATCATGGTCACACACGATCCGCATGCGGCGGAAAGCGCTCATAAGATTCAGCATCTGGATAAAGGCGAACTTAATGCGAATTAACGTTAGGATAACCCATGAAAGTACTCAAACTCATTTATAAAAATCTGTTGCGCCACAAACTGCGCAGCATGCTGACGATTTTCGGCATCGCGATCGCCGTACTGGCATTCGGACTGCTCCGCACGGTCGTCACTGCATGGTCGTACGGCGTGGATGCAGCATCTGCAGACCGTCTGATTACCCGCCATGCCGTTGCGTTCATCTTCCCGTTGCCGTATTCTTATAAAAGTCAGCTCGAAGGAATTGCGGGTGTAAAAACAGTCTCGTTTGCTTCCTGGTTCCAGGGAATCTATAAAGATCAAAGTTTCGAAAACTTCTTCCCGCGTATTGCGGTCGATCCACTAACGATCTTTGAGGTATATCCCGAATATATCATTTCAACGGATCAACTGACGACATTTCAACAACAACGGAACAGTTGTGTTGTCGGAAAAAAGTTGGCGGAGCAGCACAGTTTCAAGATCGGAGACATTATTCCGATTACCGGTGATATTTATCCCGGCAATTGGGAATTTACGGTCGTCGGTATTTATTCCGGCAAAGATAAAACTGCGGACGAAACGCAGATGTTTTTTAACTGGGAATATCTAAATGAACGGAACCGTCAGACGAATTCATGGGCAACGGACCAGGTAGGATGGTACGTTCTGCAGGTTGACAATCCGAATGCTGCGGCGATGGTCTCCGAAACGATCGACGCACTGTATATCAACTCTCCGGCGAAAACAAAAACGGAAACAGAAAAAGCGTTCCAACAAGGATTTGTGTCGCTCTCCGGCGCGATCATTACTTCGATGGAAATAGTTTCGTACGTGATCATCGGTATTATTTTAATGGTACTGGCGAACACCATCATTATGGCGGCGCGCGAACGGATCCGTGAATATGCGGTGCTAAAAACTCTCGGGTTCACATCGTCCCATGTGGTGGGATTGATTGCAGGAGAATCGCTCTTTATCAGTATGCTGGGGGGCGCGGTTGGACTTGCACTTACCTTCCCGGTCTGCAAAGGATTCGGCGATGCGTTCCCGACCATGTTTCCGGTATTTGCCGTTCAACCGATGACCATCGTACTATCAATCGGATTTTCCCTGCTTGTCGGAGTGATTGCATCCATTTTCCCGGCGTACCGTTCAGCGAACATGAAGATCGTAGACGGCTTGCGACAGATCGGATAATTAATAATTTACTGGTTGTCCTTCGACACGTTCCGTTAAAAAAAAACCCGAAACGCACTGATGATGACTGTAGAATAAACATAAAGTGTCATTCCCACCCAGAAGGAATCCATAGTGGAGATGCTTTTTGGCGGGAATCTATCGATGGATACCCGACACAATCGATCGGGCATGACGAAATCTTGTAGGACTATTTTTATGAAAATACCACTCACATACAACATCCGAAATCTTTGGACGCGCCGGCTGACAACGGCATTAACCGTTACCGGCATTGCGCTTGTCGTGTTCGTCTTTGCCGCCGTACTAATGCTGTCGCAGGGAATTGAAGACACGCTCGTTGCTACAGGATCGAAAGACAATGTAATTATTCTCCGCAAGAGTTCTCAGAGTGAAATGATGAGTGCTGTCAGCCGCGATCAAATCGGCATCCTATCGACATTTCCCGAAATCGGACAGACCCAGGATGGGAAACCGTTTGCAACCTCTGATGTCGTTACCTTGATCAATCTTACGAAAAAAGGATCGAACGATATGGGGAATGTGTCAGTGCGCGGGATTTCCACCGGCGCTATTGCTCTCCGGCCGCAGGTACAGTTAAGCGAAGGACGCTGGTTTCAGCCTGGGTCGTATGAAATAGTTGTCGGGAATAAAATTCACGATCAATTTAATGCTGTCGAAACCGGATCGTCGGTACAGATCGGTTCGAAGTTGTGGACAATTGTGGGAGTGATCGACGGTGGAAAAACCGGATTTGCTTCTGAAGTCTGGACCGATGCAGACATTATTATGAACGAATTTGGCCGGGGAACCACATTCTCTTCGTACACAGTAAAGTTAAAAAATGTCGACGATTTTGAATCGCTTAAAACAAAGATGGAGACCGAACAACGGCTGCAGGATTTAGAAGCAAAGCGAGAACAGGATTTTTATCTTGAACAATCCAAATTTATGGCAGAATTTATCAACGGTCTCGGTATTTTTATTACCATCATCTTCAGTTTTGGGGCAATGATCGGCGCGATGATTACCATGTACGCTTCGGTTGCGAACCGCACTGTGGAGATCGGTACGTTACGTGCACTCGGATTCCGGCGACGCAGCATATTGGCGGCGTTCCTTATTGAAGCACTGGCTTTATCTTCTGTGGGGGGAATCATAGGACTGTTCCTTGCGTCGTTTATGGGATTTGTTTCCTTTTCCACGACAAATTTTGGCACGTTCTCCGAACTGGCGTTTGGCTTTTCACTTTCTCCGAGCGTTATCATGTTAACCGTAGTTTTCTTTCTTACGATGGGTCTGCTCGGTGGATTCCTTCCCGCCGTCCGTGCGTCGCGGATGAATATCATTAATGCTCTTCGCGCTTCGTAAAATTTTCAATCCGTATCGCCGAACGATACTTGACGGAATAGTTTTTCCAAATAAAAAAACGCCGACCATACGGTCGGCGATACGTCCTACCATTCCGTTAGTGAAATTAGAATGGAAACGAAACAGAACGCGAAGGATACAAACACATGGCAGTAAAAATAGTCATCAATAATAACGGCAGTTACCGGATAGAAGGAGAAGAGATCGAGATCGTTGATATGAACGGGAACCGGTACAATCTGAACGGTCGCACCCGTGTGTCACTCTGCCGCTGTGGATTGAGCAAGACAAAACCTTTTTGCGACGCAACACATAAGGCCAGCGGTTTCCAATCAGTCTGTGAAGCATACGAACTTCCGCCGATTACACCCAAACAATAACTCTGCTGCAGACATGCGGAAAACACATCGTCTCTTCGTTTTTTAGAATCACCTCTACAGGTGATACTCTGCGATATTCCAAAGTTCAAACTCTGTTTTCGGTTTTACAGTCAATACCTGATTTATGGGATAGATTTCCAGGGGAATGAATTGTACAATGATTTGGTGTTTTTGACCACGTCAAGTAATTTTTATATTGAAATGAATAGGTCTTTATACATAAAGTACGAACCAATCTTCTAAGAAATATTATATGAATATATCGGGAAGAAAAATTCAATACTTATTGTTTATGATACTTGTCCAAAATACATCATACAAGAGAAAAACTTATTCCTTCTTTTCTTGACGGGGTTCCGAAGGAATGCCGACAATGTA
>Ga0172379_10006761_pt1 | contig 15183 bp, 11 predicted proteins | sample GrowelOW334metaG_FD_119756 | JGI IMG/M metagenome (GOLD analysis project Ga0172379, IMG submission 119756) | Groundwater microbial communities from an aquifer near a municipal landfill in Southern Ontario, Canada - Groundwater well OW334 metaG | ecosystem: Environmental > Aquatic > Deep...
ACCCAGGTCGATCAGGTCGCCGATGATGTCGATGATGAAACCGTCAGAGTGGAAATGCACATCCTTGCCTGCAGCCCGTACCTTTTCGAACATTTTGGCGTAGCAGGGCCTGAAGAACGAACGCCATAATTGCGGATTGATCATCAGCGAATTCTGGGTACCCCAGTCGTCGGCGAAGTGGATGCCGTCATAGTCAAGTGCAAGGAACTTGTCGATCAGGCGCATATTATAATCCAGCATGCCATCCCTCAGATCGAGGGCAGCCTCTTCTTCCATCGCGATATCGGCCAGAAGATCCTCAAAACCCCTCAACTCCTGCATGTTCTCGAAAAAGGTTATCCAGCCTCCACGGGAGTACCAGCGGGGATCCTTCCCTACCATGTGGCCAGAATACAAGCGATACACCGGCGGCTTCACCTCGAAATCGGGCCACACAAAGGATGGGTATTTCAACCAATCACTCAAGGGCTTCTCGACAGGCAGACCGTACTCGCCGTCTTCCGAACTTTCCCAGACCACGCCAAAACCATCCTTGTTGCGGCCTTTCTTGTAATAGGGAGGGAGCTTTTCCTTGGGAAGATCGGGCAGGTAATCCCAACCAAAATCCTCATGCACATCCTTAAGGATCTCACGCAGCTTATCGCCGTAATGAAGCATGGCCGAGGGCAGAATTGCGTGGGATACGGGAGGGCGATCGGGAAAATCGAAATTGATGGCTTTTTTTACACGTTCACTGCTGGTCATTTCACTCATGGTACCCTTCCTCCATTACAGCAACAAAATCCGCGATACGTGTCGCGGCTGTCATTATACACCCTTCGTCATTTTCCCCAAGCAACACCCGCTCCACCTTGGCCGTCCTAAAAAGGCCTGCACATAGTCCGGCCAACTCGTCGATCAGGTTCGGTCGGACAGTCAGCATCAGGAAATTGGGGCAAGACAGTTCGTGTGTATCAGGGCCTTCACTATGTCCAGTCCGACAGGCGGCCAACTCAAGCAGGAAGGGCATGAAGCCGCCGTTCCCGTGCAGTTCCAGAGGGCCAATTTCGTCCAAGGCCACAATATCCCGAACAGGCGTGCCGATGGACCCCGGATGGACCTCGCCTTGGTTGCGCAAAAAGGATATGGCGCGCGTGAAAGCCGGGAGATCGAAAGTAAAAGCCTGCATCCGTTTACGAAGCGGTTCCGACCCGGGGACGGGAGGATCGCGGCGGGCAAGCGGGAAACGAGCCGCTTCGGCGAGTGCGCCTGCTGTGCTTTCCAGCATCGACAGGTCGAAACCCAGCGCCAGGGGGCCATCGGCACGGGCAACACGCGCGGTGGCTTCGGACAGGCAGGCCCGAACGGAATGGCCCCGAGTTGCGAGCAAGGACAGAGCCTCGCGCAGACAGGTGGTTTTGCCGCTGCCGGGAGAACCGCTGATGAGTATGAGGGAATCAGGCCTCAATTCAGGAATCTTCCATTACTGCCATGAAAGCGATCATCAACCAGCGGATGAAGTATGCCGTCCGTCCGCCACGTTCACACTCGGCCTTATATAGGGAATCGATCAAGCCCATTACCAGTACCCTCCCACACATTCCGATTTAAAGACCAGACAGTCAGAATTCCTCAAAATCGTCGTCATTCAGGGTAATGCCCGAACCTCGCCTCGGCAAGGACGGATGCACGGGGACGATTCCGGTGGCTTTCTTGTTCTGAACCTTAGCGGCAGGCCGTCCCGCAAAGGAGGATGGCAGCAACCCAGCAACGCCTTGCCCTGTCTTGGGTATGGCTTTTACCGCCTGGCGGATGCCTCCTGCGCGAACCGGTGTTTCATGCCTGTGAGTAGATGGACCGTCGCCGGTCTTGAAAAAGGATACCGAGAGGGACAGGCTCTCGGCCTGTCCGGAAAGTTCTTCCGCCATGGAAGCGGTTTCTTCGCTGGTAGAGGCGTTGGCCTGGATGACCTTATCCAACTGGCCCAAGGCCGCGTTTATCTGGTCTACCCCAGTATATTGTTCACGACCGGCGGTGCTGATCTCACGCACCAAGATGGCTGTCTTCTCGATGTCGGGTACGATGTTCGAAATACGTAGACCAGCATCTTCCGCTACGGCAACACTGGAACCCGAAAGGGCCTGGATTTCGGAGGCCGCCGCCTGGCTACGTTCGGCGAGCTTCCGTACCTCGCTGGCAACCACCGCAAAACCCTTTCCGGCCTCGCCCGCCCTGGCCGCCTCTATCGCCGCATTAAGGGCGAGCAGGTTGGTCTGCCGGGCTATCTCCTCGATGACGGAAATCCTGGATGCAATTTCTTTCATCGCCTGAACGGCCTGCATGACCGCAGCTCCACCCAGCTTCGCATCACTGGCAGCCTTCTCGGATAGCTTTTCCGTCTGCACCGAATTGTCCGCTGCCTGCTTGATACTCCCGGCCATTTCTTCCATCGAGGAGGAAACCTCCTCCGCGGCTGCGGCTTGCTCGGCAGCACCCTGGGACATCATCTGACTGGCAGACGACAGGCTTTCAGATCCCAAGCGCACTTCGGAAGAAGCAGTACGTATATCGGAAGCCACCTTGGATAGGCTGGTTATCATGGTTAAAATAGCCTCTCCGGCACTCCCCAGCTCATCATTGCGCAAGCGGACCCTATCCAGACTCCCGGCATCGCTGCCATTCAGATATACCTCGCCCCGGGCTATCCTTTCAGCCGCAGCCCCAATGACGGTGACGGGGCGCGCCACGAATCCTGCTATAAGGAAGGACAGCACAAGCACGACAACCAATATGACAAAGGCCAGTATCCCAACTACTATTGCCAAATCAATGGAGGGCTGTAAAACCTGGCTTTCCGGCACTGCGACACCCAGATTCCAATTCGGACTTCCCGGAATGCGGGCAAAATAAAGCTGTTCGACCACGCCATCGGAACGCACCACCCTGCCGGATCCATTTTCCTCGGAGAGCATCCGGATACCCAACTCCTGCAAACCAATGAAGCCCGAGGCAGAGGAATCCTGTACCTTCAATTTCATGGGGACGCCAGGTTCCGGATGGGCAATCAGCATACCTGCGCCATCTACGACCCAGCCATAACCGGCTCTGCCAATTTTTATGTCCGCCGCTATTTCTGTCAATTTATCGAGTGTTACCGTCGCTCCAAACAAGCCCGCCACCTTTCCGCTTTCATCCCTAAAGGCAGTGGCCATCACAAAAACAGGATTTCCCGTAGCCCGGGAGATAACCGCGTTACCGATAAAGGAAGTCTGGCCGCCTACAACTATGGCCTGGAAATAATCCCGATCCGTGACATTACCGGAGGCTCCGGTACCGGGTGTATAATTACCGGCCTTATCGGCAAAAAGCTCCAACTCAAAATCAGGATCCCGTCCGGCATGGCGGGAGACCACCAAGTCCTTGGCGGCAGTGGTATCTCCGGAGGCCAGAACGTCAAGCGAGGCGGCAGCCTTCACCCCGATCATTTTAGCCTGCAACCATTGCCCCAATTCCGCGGCGCGGGCACGGGCAATCTCCTCGCTGAAATTGCGGGATAAAGCTTCTACCGACAAACTTGTTCGCCAGACAACGGCGAGGGCGAGCAGAACCAATAAGACAGCCATGGCAGAGCCATAATACAACGCTATCTTACGGGACAGGCTACCTCGTTTCTTCATGCGTGCTCTCCTGTTTCTTCAACAATAAAGGGAACATCAATATTGCGATGGATTCAGCCTTTGGCCTTTGCATCGATAAAGGCTTGCAGTGCGATCTGTATATACCGACGTATTTTAGTACGGGAATCTCCAAAAAGCGGTGGTGTATAAAGGAATACATACGTAGGGATGCCTTCCTGTTCACGGATTCCCAATACGATAGCGTTTACCGAAAGCAACGCTCCCCTCAAACTTAGTTGGATATCGGTAACAAGGGTGTTTTTCGCATAACCAGGATCGAAAGAAAAATCGCAGGAAAAACCCACAACACTTATATCCTTGATCTTGCCGCTGATTTTCTTTCCCTCATGGTGGAGATTTATCGAACTGAGCCTGTCACCCGAACATTCCGCACGCACATAACGCCGCCTACCCTTGGCTTCGTTGGCGTTCAGGGTTGCCAACAACAGGCGGGTACTCTCGTCTATACCCAGCTTCATGTGGATAAGGCCACACTTCGTTCCGACATCCATCAGGTATTTACGACGCAAATCATCGCTGGCGTTATACGTCAGGATGCCGATACCGACTCCGGATGTGGCAGGTTCAGCCAAAACCCCCAATATCCACATTTCCCATTCAGGTTCCGACATGCCATCATCGATGTTCGCAAAAAGGAGGGAGTCGGGGTATAAGGCCAGAAGACGTTTCGCGGCAACCGCATCACGAAGCATATATACTTCAAATTCCTGTTCGAGCAGCCGGAAAACAAGCTCATCCTTGACCACGCTCGGAGGGAACAGAAAGAATACTTTCTTTCCATAATCCATCCATTAACAATAATCAACAACCAATGGGGATGCAAGGTGAATTAATAACCATACCTGCAGGTTTTTATCCGCTTGCGATACCCACACCGAAAAGGCTATCTTGGCCCTATGCATTTTCATACATCGCCGTTATTGCCAATCCTATTTTTCACCCTGTACCTTACTTCCTGTGCGCAACCTCTTCCCGTCCAGACCGAATTTGTCCTGGGCACGGTGTGTACCGTAAATCTCTACGATCGGGGAAGCGCCAAAATCTATCGCGAGATTTTCACCCGTCTGCGGGAAATCGAAGACCGCATGAGCGCAAATAAGGAAGGCACGGAAGTTGACGAGGTGAATCGGAACGCCGGCTTGGCACCCGTCTCTGTCCACCCCGATGTCCTGGCGGTGACGGGCGCCGCCCTGTACTACGCCGAACTCTCCCGGGGTGCCTTCGATCCGACCATCGGATCCCTCGTAAAATTATGGAATATAGGTTCCGACGATGCCCGGGTACCCTCGGCGCTGGAAATACAATCCGCGCTACCCTTGGTCGGCTATCGGGATCTGGTAATAGACGAAAAAGCCGGAACCCTTTTCCTGAAACGACCCGGCATGCGCCTGGACTTGGGAGCCATCGCAAAAGGCTATGCTGCGGATGAGGTAGCCCGTATCATCAAAAGTCACCGCATCCCCCGCGCCATGGTGGATCTGGGGGGTAATATTCTGGCCTACGGCTCGAAGAGCGGTGGGGCTCCCTGGCGCATCGGCGTCCAGGATCCGGTCAGCGAGCGCGGCAACCACATAGGCATTCTGGAGACAATCAACAAGACCCTCGTAACCTCCGGTGTGTACGAACGCTACCTGGAGGCAGACGGCAAACACTGGCACCATATCCTGAACACAAAAACGGGGTATCCTGTGGAAAACGGGTTGGTATCGGTTACCATAGTCGCCGATCATTCCATCGACGCGGACGGTCTTTCCACAACCGTATTCGCCTTGGGCTATGAAGCCGGACGCGCACTGGTGGAATCCATACCGGGAATCGATGCCATTTTCATCAACAGCGACCTGGAAATACGGGTGAGCGAGGGTTTGAGGGGCAAATTCCGGGTGAGTGACGAGCGTTTCCGGCTAATTGAGACAGATTAGTAGATAAGCGAAGCTTGAGTAGTTCAACGAAGCCTGTTACGCCCACCTAAGTACACCACCCATTGTGTCGTACTTCTGACCAGACGCGATAGTTCGAGTGGCTTGGGTACCCCCAACCACCCTTTAACAAGCTTCGTTGAACAGGCTAAATGGTCGCGACTCCGACCACTCCCAGCGTCGTTCCCTTCAGGATATCCCCGGTAAAGTCATCGAAAAGCTCCACTTTCCTGAAACCGGCCTTCTTTGCCAGGGCGGTGATTTCCGTTGGGGTTGCGGGGTATAGCGCCACCTTGTCGCGAAAAGCCGCCTGGCCGCTGGATGAAAAAATGGTGGCTTCGAAGCTCAGCAACCCGTCGTCCCGCCGGCGATATTCCCTTTCATACCGGGCGCGGGCAGACTCTATGGTAGGCAGGCGCCAAAGGCCTTCATCCAGGACCCGCTCGTAATTGACAACCTGAAAAACAAAGGCCCCGGTGGGACCTATCAAATCCTTCGCCTGGCGCAAAAACAGGAGAATCGAGTCCGGACCGTCGAGATGTACCAAGGTATTGCCGAGACATAGGACGAGGTCGAAATGACCATGTTTGAACGAGGTGCCAACCTCGAGCATATTCATCATGAAAAACCTGGCGTTGGAACGGGGTTCAGGATTCCTTCTGCACGCGCTCTGGATCATGGCGGAATTAAGGTCGATGCCCGTCACATCCATGCCATGGCGCATCAACGCCAGCGAAAAAGTACCCGTGGCACATCCTACATCCAACACCTGGAGCGTGTAATTTGGCCCGGCTTTTGCCGGTTTGGCTTTTTTCCCCAAGTCCTCGATAAAGGCTACCCTGTCTTGGTCGACGGGAAATATTTCGTCATAATACTCAAGTAAGTTATCGTACAGGGTCTCCATTGAACCAACCTCTCTTTTATTACGCTCTGTTAAGCGATCACTATAACAAAGAATACGACTTCATGGAATCAATTTTCAAATTTACGGCTTGCCGGAGTGTAAATTAAGCTTAAATGGAATCGAATTTCAATAACCGACAAGCATTCCGATTCGGTAGACCAGAAAGCTCAGGCCCCAGCCCAGTCCGAATAGCCAGACAAAGGTAAAAGCCAACCATTGAAAACCGAGTTCCGCGCGGATGGTGGCCAAGGTCGCAAAGCAGGGCGGTATGAGTAACATGAAAAGCATGAGAACGAAACCCTTTAAGGGGTTCAGGCCTGGATCCGCGCGCAGGGCGCTACGCAGGTTTTCGTCGGCCGAATCCGATTCCTGCCCCACCCGGTACAACACGCCGAGGGTGGAGACCACGGTTTCCTTGGCTGCAAAACCGGTAATTACGGCTACGCCGATCTTCCAGTCGAAACCCAGGGGGCTAAAGATGGGTTCGATGATCCGTCCGAGGCGTCCGGCGATGCTGTATTCCAGATTCCGTTCGGCGTTCACAGTGCCCAGACGAGCAGCCAGAGCAGTCTCATCCAAAACCGGATTTTCCAGAAGTATGCTTTTCATGGCCACAACCCGTTCCGCGTCGGTACTTTCGTACCGCGGAAAGGTGGTTACCACCCAAATCAGAAGCGAGGCGGCCAGGATGACCGTACCGGCCTTTTTAATATAGAGCCAGGATTTTTCCCCCACGTGCCACATGAGCCCCCGTAGCGTAGGTGCCCGATATGGAGGTAATTCCATGACAAAGGGGGTAGGATCGCCTCTTAGGATGGTTTTCTTGAGCAGGAAGGCGGATATCAGGGACATGGATACCCCTATGGCGTACATGGACATGACCATATTTGCCGCGTGTTCGGGGAAAAAAGCCGCGGAAAGAAGGACATAGATAGGAAGTTTCGCACCGCAACTCATGAAGGGAATGACCAGAATGGTTACGATGCGGTCCCTGGGACTTTTTAGCGTACGGGCAGCCATGATGGCGGGCACGGAACAGCCAAAGCCCAGCATCATTGGGAATATGGATTGGCCGTGGAGACCAAAACTATGCAGGAATTTATCGGTGGCGAAGGCCGCACGGGACATATAACCCACATCTTCCATTAGGGAAAGCAGGAAGAAGAGGATGACAATGAGGGGGACGAAAGAAAAGACGCCACCCACGCCGCCGATAATGCCATCCACTACCAGGGAACGCAAAAATCCGGCAGGAATCAGCTCCTGGAAACCCCCGCCCAGCCAGGAAAAGAAAGCTTCCAGCCATGCCATGGGGTATTCACCAAGGACAAAGGTGGTCTGGAAAACGCCCCAAAGGACGGCAACGAAGATAGGCAAGGCCAGAAAGCGGTTCATTATCACCTTGTCTATCATCTCGGTAACAGAAAAATCCGGTTTGCGTACGATGCTGACCGCTTCTTTCACGGCTCCACGGATATACCCATACCGTTGTTCGGAAACGACAATTTCCGCGTCCTTGCGGTAATGCCTTTCTACCCACAGTACCGCTTCCTTGGCCAGTTGTTCCGCCACAGCGAAGTCGGAATGGGTTTTAAGCGCCTCGTAGGCATGGGCATCCTTCTCCAGAAGCTTCACCGCCAACCAGCGGGCAGGAAAACGCGCACAAAAAGCAGCATCGCCGGAAAGGACTTTCTCCAGCGGACCCAGGCGTTCTTCCAGCTCGGCTCCGTACAGGATGGAACGTCGGGGACCACCCGTACCTGCGCTCATTTTAAACAGACCAGCCGCTTCGGCGTCCGGGATGGTTTCCGACAGGCTATCGGCTACCGTATCGGCCAGGTCGAGCAGGGCATCGACGCCCCCTCCATGGGTCCCCACAGTTTTTGTCATCGGAACGCCCAGTATCGCGGAAAGGGCCTTTTCATCCACCCGGATGCCTTTGGCGTCGGCCTCGTCGCTCATGTTGAGGGCACCTACCACGGGTATACCCAATTCCTGGAATTGCAGGCAGAGGTACAGATGCCTTTCAAGGTTGGTGGAATCCAGGACGTCTATTATAAGATCCGGCCGCTCGTCCAGTAGAAAGTCCCGGGTAACCACCTCGTCCATGGAGTAGGCGGTAAGGCTATAAATGCCTGGGAGATCGATGAAACGGTACTCGCGCCCGGCCCGAAAACGCGAACCTTCCCTTTTTTCTACCGTAACACCGGGATAATTGCCAACCTTGTGGTGGGCCCCTGTAAGGGCGTTGAACAGGGTAGTCTTGCCCGAATTGGGGTTTCCCGCCAGCGCGATCCTCAGGATTTTCTTGGATTCCACGCTCATTCCACACCCCCGTGGATGCCCATTCCATGCCGTCCGAAGTTCCCGAAGCGTCCGCGCCTGAAGCGGGTTCCCATGGGCTTCCAATTGCCAATTGGTTCGATTTCGATGCCCGCAGCCTCATTGCGCCGTATCAGTATGTCATAGCCCCGGATACGCACCTGGAGTGGTCCGCGCAGGAACCCACTCCGGATCACGACACCCTCGGCTCCTTCGGTAAAACCCATATCTGCCAAACGCCGGCCGACTTCCTTGCCAAAGGTCACCCTCAGAATCTTGAAAGAGGCTCCAACTGGAGCATCTGAAACGAACATGGCCACCCCTCAACGCAGGTCGGGCACGCGCTGGCCCGCGTTTTTGTTAGCCAAGTATAACATAAGGGGAAAAACCTCGTCAAGGGGATCAAATTCCCGGGCTTATTCATTCAGCCCGCCTTAATTCCACCACCACCGGCAGGTGATCGCTGTACCCGCTACCCGTCCGAGCGTTATAGGTTCGTGGGTAACCGTTCTCATCCACCAGTATGGGGGAATCCAGGACGGCAAAAGCATCGTATTCCCAGCCCTTGGAATCGAAGAGGGCAGGATTCAACAGGACATGGTCTATGGTTTCCCAGGCTCCCCGATACGCGTAGGAACCAGGCCAGGGGGAGTTTGGCCACGGACTGTGCAGGGCGACGGCACCTGGGAAGCACGCGGCTAGGGGTGGTATCTCCGGGCTTAGCACAAGAAGGTTCCCGGCGTACGAATCCGCTGAGTCCGCAACACCAGTGACAAAGGCTGCCCGGGGATTGTCAGGCAACAGGGCAGTAGGCAACATGCTGCCCTGCCGTTCGAATTCATCCCAATTCTCATTAAGATCGCCCAGGACGACAATGTCGATGGCAGGATCTTCCTGTGCAAGCTCCGCGATACGCCGGGCCAAGACCCCTGCCGAGGCGGTCCGCACGGCTTCTGTCTGTTCGGCGTCGCCCAGTTTGGATTTCCAATGGCAGACAAAGACAAGCACTGGACCAGCTGCGGTCTCGACCCGGGCTTCAAGGATAGGGCGTGGCGTCTCCCCACCCCGAACGCTGGCCTGATGCGCCTTGATCCGCGAAAGGGGGAAACGGCTGAGCAGGACTATACCCAAGGCCGCGCCAGGCAAAGCCGCCTTGGCGGTATACCCGTATCCATATTTTCTCAAGGTTCCTTTTGCAAGCCCTTCCAGTACCCTGCCATTCTCAATTTCCTGCAGGGCAAGCAAATCCGGTCCACCAGGCGTCATCAGGGCGACGACTTCACCTATGCGCTCCAGCCGGACACGGTACTTTTCGTCCGACCATCCGCTGGAAACCCCGTAATCGTCGTATTCCGTACCATCCTCGATCCCGTCGAAGAGGGCTTGGACATTCCAGCTCGCTGCCGTCAGTGTGGAAGCCGATCCGGCACCCGGCTTCGTCCCTGTGTCCCTACCGGTGACCAACCCGCAACCCGCACAGGCCATGAGCAGGGGACTAGCCAAAGCCAAGACCATAAGCTGGACCGTGAAGTGTGGGATGCGGAATGGAACATTGCTGTTCTTGTTTTTCAAGGTCATGGTTTCCCTCCACCCCTAGTACGGGTGAAGGGAGCCCCTTGCTTGCCTTATTAAAGGGAAATCGTAAGGGGTATCACGAAAAAAGTGGCGGAGAGCCCTACAATTCGCTGCGTTTGGAAACGACCCGTGAAATCAGGCCATATTTTACGGCTTCCTCGGCGTTCATCCAGAAATCGCGGTCCGTATCCTTTTCGACTTGCTTGAATTTAACGCCTGTCTCGTCTGCGATAAGCTTGTTGATGCGTTCTTTCAGCTTGTCCAGTTCCTTGGCGTGTATTTCGATATCCGTAGCCACCCCACGAATGCCCGAGAGCGGTTGATGGATGAGGTAATGGCTGTTGGGGAGCCCGACGCGCCGCTCCTTCGGAGCCGCAAGTTGGATGATGGCCGCGGCACTGGCAACCAAGCCCATGCCGATGGTCCAGACATCGGGTTTGACGAAACGGATCATGTCAAAAATCGCGTAGCCGGCGTCCGCGTCGCCACCGGGAGAATCAATGAAAATACGGATAGGATCGTCGCCCATATCCTCGAGCAATAACAATTGACGTATCGCCTTTTCCGCCAAATCCTTATCTATTTCGCCAGACAGCAGGATGGTTCTGGTCTTGAGCATTTTCTGCAACAGTGGATCCGGACCTTCCCGGACATCTTTCGGTTCCTGTTCCTCTTCCTGTTCCTCTTCACCTAAACGCACACTACCAGCATGCGTACCGTTTTTGTCGAATGATTTCATCAAGGGCTCCTGCGCAGGCGGCCACATGGGTAAGCCTGCCGCTATCGATTTGACCTTCAATATACGGAGACAGGGAATCTCCGTCAATCTTTACGGTAAAACAGGCTGATTCGCGTCCACTTTTCATCTAAATACGTATGATATCCACGAGCATCCCAAGAAACCCTGCAGAAGCACCTTCACCGGTATCGTTTTAGGCGCCGGTGCCGCAGTGGCAGCCGTAGCCGCGACCTTGGTTGAACGTTTTTCAGGCAAGCTCGGTTATACCAGGACGCTCCTACCTTGCCTTTCAGGCGGAGACCTATTCACCCTACCCCAGGCCTTCGCCGCCACACCTGTCCAGCTGGTTGTCTTCCGGGTTCTTTCCACGCTTTTCCTGGGTGGGGCGATGCCAGCGGTAAACGCCCTCATCGCGGTACATGCGGATAGGAACAGGCAGGGGGGGAGTATTTGGCCTGAGTTCGTCCATCGCCTCGATAGGCTTGGCCTTGGATCTGGCCATAGGTTCCCTGGTGGCGGTCGCCTCCGATTATCGGGCTGTCTTCGTGGGCACATCCAGCATCCTGGTGTTCACCGTGGCGAGCATGCGCTTTGCCGCTCCCGCTTTGACCGTAAAAACCTCGGCTGGACCGCCCTCAACTTAAGGCTCGATCCACTCCCATGGCCATAGGCAGACGCTTGGTACATTTCACCAACTCGGGAAAGAGTTCCTCTATTTTAGCCATATCACCATCGATTCCAGCCGCCTCCATAGACCCTGCAATGTCTGCCAGGGCAAGGGCGCTCATGTTGCTGGCCGAACCCTTTATCCTATGCGCCTGCTTCCCTGAAGCCTCGGCGTCCTTCTCCTCGAGCCTTGCCCTTAACTGATCGATCTGCAACGGCAGGTCCTGCAAAAAAGCGGTAATAAGCGAATTTGCCAGCTCCTCGTCGCGCATCATGCGGTCGAGGAAGGAAGCGTAGTCGAAATCAACCGAAGCTCCTGCCGAGACCGGCCTCTCAGGTTCAGGTCCGGCGCGCTCAAGTTCGGTGCTCTCCGGCACGGCAGGGTCGGGCTCGGTGCTGTCCAGTTCGGCTAGGGATTCCTTCGTACCGCGAGTGCTGTTTCTTGGCAAGCGCCATTTTTCCAAGGTCTCGGCCAGCTCGGACGAATTCACCGGCTTGGTGAGATAGTCGTCCATGCCGGCTTCGATGCATTTTTCGCGGTCACCCATCAAGGCATTTGCGGTCATGGCTATGATGGGAATATCCGGCTTCCGTACGCCCGCTCCACCGGAACGGATTACCCGGGTTGTGTCAAATCCGTCCAATTCGGGCATTTGGCAGTCCATCAGGATCAGGTCGTAGTCTTTTTCTGCCAAAATGGTCAGAGCCTCGCGACCATCATCCACCGCTTCTGCCCGGTAGGACAATTTTTCAAGAATTTTCATTAGCACCAATTGGTTGGTGGCGTTGTCCTCCACAAGCAGAATACGGAATCGACGTTTTTGCGCCTCGTTTATGGTGTGTCGGGTAATCAGGTCCACAGCCCTGGCCGAAGAACCCGACTCCCCGCCCTTGAACTTCTTGCCCAGAACCATTTCCAGACATTCACGGGTTTGGGTGCTGCGTAGGGGTTTGGTCAGATAGCCGGAGAAACCCAAAGCCGCGAATCGCGAAGCGTCGCCTCGGGCCCCCAAGGATGTAAGCATCACCAGGATGGTCGAACTCAATAGGGGATCTCTCTTGATGATGGAGCCCAATTCGGCACCATCCATCTCCGGCATCTGCATGTCCAGCAACGCCATCCTGAAAGGGTCTCCCTCTTCGACAGCTTCCCGTAGCAGTTTCAACGCGGTAAAAGCGTCGGGTGCATCTGCGAAGCGGCATTTCCAACTGCGTAGCAAAGAATCAAGCAGGAGCCTGTTGTTTTCATGATCGTCGACTACCAGAACCCGTACCCCTGCGAGCGAGCCCGTTTTATAGGATTCAGCCGTTTGCTCGCCGGTCTGTTTCTCAAAAATTGCGGTGAACCAGAACGTGGACCCCTTACCTTCCTCGCTTATTAGTCCGATTGCGCCGCCCATCAACTCGGCCAGCTGTTTGGAGATGGCCAAACCCAGCCCGGTCCCACCGAATTTTCGTGTTGTCGAACCATCCACCTGCACGAAAGGCTTAAAAAGCTGTTCGCGCTTGTCTTCTGGAATGCCTATGCCCGTGTCGCTCACTGCAAAGCGTACGGTACACCCCGGTTCGATCTCCGAATCAAGGGACGCCTGCAAACGGACGCCGCCCTTCGCGGTAAATTTGAGGGCATTTCCCATCAGGTTTATCAGAATCTGGCGCAGGCGCCCCGGATCTCCGCGCACCCGGATGGGGACGTCAGGATCGACCAAGGCTACAAGGTCAAGCCCTTTCTCGTTGGCTTTGATAGCCAGGAGATCAACCGTATCCTCCATCGTCGTGCGCAGGTCGAAGTCGATATGCTCGAGTTCCAGCTTCTTGGATTCGATCTTCGAGAAGTCAAGTATATCGTTGATGAGCGTCAGCAAGGCTTCCCCGCTGGACCTGACGATGTTGGCGTATTGCTTCTGTTCCTCATCCAGCTTGGTATCCAGAAGCAGGCCGGTCATGCCGATGACTCCGTTCATCGGCGTGCGTATTTCATGGCTCATATTGGCAAGGAAAGCGCTTTTTGCATAATTTGCCATATCCGCCTGCAACATAAGGTCGTTGGCTTTTCTGGTGGCTTCTTCAAGATGGGCATTGCTGTCTGAAAGCTCTTCCATGGTGTGGCGCAATTCCGCGAAGGTGGAGCCCAGCTGGCGTTCGGCCGAACCGGTAACCGCCCACAATAAAATTAGTATTCCCCCAAAGAGCGTGACTACCAGCACGATGTTCGTATAATTCAGGGTACTGGAAGCCGCATTCTGGATATTCATATCCCGCATGACAATCAGCCGCGCGACTTCCCTGCCCTCAATGTCGGGAATAGCCAGAAAACCACAGGTATAACGGGTATTCTTAATTATAATATTGAAATATTCATCAGCCCCGAATTCGGCATGGTTCCTATTCAGAAGAGTAACAATTTCTGGAGGCATTTGGGGCAAGGACTGGTTCGCAATGACATAATCCGGAAAATCATCCCATTTACCTGAAAAATGGAACCGTTGATGGCCAGCCAAGAATTTATCGGCCGTAGTGTATTCCTTATGTATCAAGGTAATAAGTTCAAGCCCGTCATCCTTGACCGACATTTGGAGCAGGTTTGCGATTTCCATCCCGAGCTCTATAAACCCATCATCCCCTTCAGCAAGGCCAGGGCGGACATATCGCAGCGTAAAAGTCCCAAGTGGACCCATATCCAGGCCCCACGAATCCCGACCGCCGTGTTGGGCGGCGAGCATGGAATACCGATCGATCCGGTCTCCACGTTTCTCGTTCTGGTGGGCCCGCAAGAATACGGTCCGATCTTTTTCGATGAAATAGAGATGGGTGATACCGTATCTCTGATTTAGTTGATTGAAGAAAGAAGACGAAATAGCCTTCAGCGCGGTAAAATCACGCTCTCGCCATGCGTCTCTCAATGATGTCTCCCGGTCCAGAGCATCCATCAGGATACGCAGGGTGCGGGTCTCATTGTGCACAGCCGTATCCCAAGTCTGGCGCACCCTCTCCATGTATAGATCCATGTCGCGCCGGGCAGAATCCCGGCCCTGCCAATAACTCGCGATCCCCAGCAAACCAAGACCAATCACCAATGCGGCGGTAGTGGGGACCACCACCCAGGCGCGGAATTTTAGAGTCTCCCTTCCATAGCGCTTTTTACGCCAGGAAATTACTACGGAAGCCAAGGTAATGAACGCTATCAGGCCGATCGTGACCAGTAGGGAATTACCCATGGCGAAGGCAACCCGTGATTTCCACAATCCGGCGGGTATGTCAACTCCCAGGAACATGATTATTGAATTATTCTGGGGATCACGCACGGGAGCGTAGGCCGTAACGAAGCTACCGTACTCATCGTCGTAGGGCCCCAAGGTAAAGGGTCGGCCTTCATCAAAA
>Ga0172379_10006762_pt1 | contig 15180 bp, 15 predicted proteins | sample GrowelOW334metaG_FD_119756 | JGI IMG/M metagenome (GOLD analysis project Ga0172379, IMG submission 119756) | Groundwater microbial communities from an aquifer near a municipal landfill in Southern Ontario, Canada - Groundwater well OW334 metaG | ecosystem: Environmental > Aquatic > Deep...
GGGGCGGTTTTTGCCCAGCCGGTGCCGGATATTATTTTAAAGAGGATCTTTGCCGGTTACCTGATCGTGATCGCGCTGCAGATGCTTTTCTTTTCGAAATAACACTTTGATCGGCGGCGGCGGGCTCAGCCCTTTTTAACGAGGAACAATTTCTGCCCGTACTCGACCGGTTTGCCGTTCTCGGCCAAGATCTTAACGATCTTACCGCGGATGTCCGATTCGATCTCATTGAACAGCTTCATCGCCTCAACGATGCAGACGACTTTACCCGGTTCGACTTCATCCCCGATATTAACGAACGGCGGCGCTTCGGGTGATGGAGAACGGTAAAAAGTTCCGACCATGGGCGAAGTGATAGCGAGCAAACCCGCTTCCTCGGACGGCTCTTTGGCGGCGGGGGCTGAGTGTGAGGAGGGGATGGAAACGGAAACTGGTTGGGTGACCGGGCCGGACGGGGCGCGTTCCCGGCGCACTTCATATTTGATCCCTTTTTCTTCGATCGACAGGCAACTGACATCTTCATCCTTGACCATCTGGATCAGTTTCTTGAGTACTTCGAAATCAGCCATTTAATCACGCCCTTCCGAGGTATTTTCCCTCGCGAGTATCAATTTTCAGCAGGTCGCCGACGTTAACAAAGAACGGGACTTGAATGACGACCCCGGTTTCCATCGTTGCCGGCTTGCCGCCCGAAACGGTATCCCCTTTAAATCCCGGAGATGTTTCCGTGACTTTAAGTTCGACCGTGGCGGGAAGGTCGACATCGAGGAGCTCTTCGCCAAAGAAAGAAAGGTTTGCCAGAAAGCCTTCTTTAAGGTACTTTGACGCGTCGCCGACTTTAACCGCTGGCACGGCGATCTGTTCAAAAGTTGCCTGGTCCATGAAATGGAAGGCATCGCCGTCCGAATAGAGGAATTGCATCGGTTTAAAATCGATGTGCGCCGGTTCGATCTTGGCTCCGGGCTTAAAAGAGCGCTCGGTGATCGCGCCGGTCCGCATATTTTTGAAGCGAATCTTGATACAGCTCTGCTGGGCGGCCCGCTGGAGGTGGTACTCCACCACGCGCAGCAGCTGGTTGTCCAGGACGACGGACATCCCCGCCTTGGCGTCATTTATCGGTATCGACATGGGTAAAATTGTAGCAGTCTTGACGCCATTTTTCAAGTACAGTAGAATACATTCATGCCTGTATTATTCGTCGGTTTGGCCTATCTGCTTGGTTCTATCCCTTTTGGCCTTCTGATCGCTAAAATCTGGAATATCGATATCCGGCAACAAGGTTCGGGCAACATCGGCGCGACTAATGTTTTGCGGACGCTTGGCCCCGGCCCGGGAGCCGCGGTCTTTATCCTTGATTTTTTAAAGGGCTTTCTGGCTGTTTATATTGGTTATTGGATAGGGGGTGACCCATTGATGGTCTTGCTCCTGGGGACAGCGGCGATCTTGGGTCATATGTATTCGGTCTTTCTCCGCTTTAACGGGGGTAAGGGGGCGGCGACAGGGTTAGGCGTGCTGGCTGGGATCGCTCCTGGCGTATTTTTGCTCTCGGTGGCGCTCGCTGCTTTACTGATCGGCACGACCCGTTACGTTTCGGTCGGCTCGATCATTACCCCGTTTGTCGCGGCTTTATTAATGTATATTTTTAACAAACCGTTGCCCTATGTCTGGATAACTCTTATTATCGCGGTTTTTATTTTGGTCCGCCACCGGCCGAACATTAAGCGCCTGTTGGCTGGAACCGAAAAAAAAGTGGGGGAGAAAGGATGAGCCGAGTCGCAGTTATCGGCGCCGGTGCCTGGGGGACGACCCTGGCCCTGCTGTTGGCGGAGAATAAACACCAGGTAACGCTTTGGGCGTTTGAAAAGGAGCTGGTGGCCGAAATTAAGGAATTCCGGGAAAACAAAAAGTTTCTGCCCGGGTTCCCCCTGCCCGAAACGATCGATGTCACGGCCGACTTTGCCGACCTTAAGGGGCAGGACGCGTACTATTTTGTTGTGCCGACCCAGCATCTCCGGTCCGTTGCCCGGCAGGCGGCTAAAGCGATCGGCGGATCAGCCGTCTTGGTCGCGGCGGGTAAGGGGATCGAAGACAAAAGCTTGAAATTGCCGCTGGCGATCATTGCCGAGGAAACAAAGCAAGAAAACCTCTGCGTTCTTTCCGGGCCAAACCTTTCGACTGAGATCGCTAAAGGGTTGCCGGCGGCGGCTGTTGCTGCCTCTGGTAATGACGCGGTGGCGAAAAAGGTCCAGTCGATGCTGATGTCGCCTAGGTTCCGGGTTTACACTAATAATGATGTGATCGGGGTCCAGTTGGGCGGTGCCTTAAAGAACGTGGTGGCGATCGCCGCCGGAGTGGTTGATGGCTTGGGGCTGGGCGATAACGCGAAGGCCGGCCTGATGATCAGGGGATTAGCGGAGATCGCCCGGCTGGGCGCCGCGCTGGGGGCAAAACAGGAGACGTTTGCCGGTTTGTCGGGGATGGGGGACCTGATCACCACTTGTTCCAGCCGGCTGTCGCGCAACCATACTGTCGGCGAGCAGATCGCCTGCGGTAAAAAACTGCCCGAGATATTAAAAACGATGAAAGATATCGCCGAAGGGGTGCCGACCTCGGTCGCCGCCAGGGAACTGGGAAAAAGGCATCAAGTCCCGTTACCGATAACCGAACAAGTCTACGGCATCCTATACGAGAACAAAGACCCTTATCAAGCGATCTCCGCTCTAATGACGCGAGCCGCCGTTAGTGAATAAGCCGGGCATCCCTGGCCTCGGCTTTCTTCTTTAATCCTTCAACCGTTGGGGAGATGGTTTCCAGGTATTCCGCGGTCAGGATATGCGGCGTGACGAAAACCAATAGTTCCGATTTGGTCTTGCTGGCTACGGTCCGCCGGAAGAGCGAGCCGAGAAATGGAATATCCATCAGCAAAGGGAGCCCGTAATCGGTCTGGACATCTTTTTCTTTCATCAGCCCGCCAATGACAAAAGTCTGGCCGTCCTTAACGGTGACCTCATTATGCGTTTCGGTCGTATCTTCCTGGGGGAGGTCGTTGACAACTTGTCCTTCGCTGATCTTGGGTGAAACCTTCATGCGGATATAACCGTTTTTGGAGACGGTCGGGATCAGGACCAGCTGGGTGCCGACGTTGAGGAACTCAACCTGCTGGGTTGTCGAGGTCTGGGTGACGATACTCGTCTTGTAACCGAGCTTGCTGCCGATCAAGAGGCGGGCTTCTTTATTACTTAAAGTTGTTAAGCGTGGCGTGGCGACGATATCATATTTGGTGTCAACTGCCAGCGCCGAGAGGAAGGCTTCCAGACTGCCGGTGGAGAAGATCGACAGGACATGGGCGTAAAAGCCCTGGGCGGTGCTGTCGGCGGTGCCCGAACTAGTTATGGCTCTATTGGCCTGGCCGGTAGTCTGGATATTACCGGTGGTTACGCCGGTATTTTTTGTGTAGTTGAGGTCCAGTCCGAGCGTGCCGCCGAGGCCGTCATTGACCTGGATCATTTTAACTTCGATCATCACCTGCGGGCAAAGGACATCAAGCTCGTTGATCAGCTTTTCCAGCCGGGGGAGGTAATCGGAAGTGGTCTGGATGACCAACACGTTGTAGCTGTCGTCGGCGGTCACCACACTGCCGGCAGGGAGGACGGCGGTCAAGGTCGTTTGCAGGTCGCTTGGCCGGGCATTGGCCAGGTAGTAAGTGCGCAGGATCTTCTTGGCCGAGACAAAAATTGTGCCGTGATCCTCGAACCAGTCGAGCCCTTTGGTCCGCAAAACGGCTTCCAGTCCGTCTTTGGGGAGGATCCCGGAGAAAGTGACCGTGACTTTCCCAGTCACGTCGTCGCTGGCCACAATGTTGGAGTTGGTCGCTTTGGCAAAGATCTGCAAGACGCTCTTAATGTCGGCGTCCTTGAGATTTAGATAGACCTTTCCCTTGGCAAAACTGACATTCACCGATTCCTTCGCCAGCGCCACCCCGGCCAAGGCAACGAACATTAAAACGACCAGTAACCCGATCACTTTTACCCAAACTGATTTGATCTTAGACATTTTTATCTTACCTCCAATTTTAACGTTTTAGTCGCCGAGCCTTTTTGCAGGACTACTCTCTCTTTGGAAATCGACGTGACTGTCCAGCCCATAACCTGGTTGCCGACGGACGCGGTCTGTCCGGAAATAAAGGCAACCTTGAGATCGTTTTCGTACCAAATTCCTTCCAGTTTTGGTTCCGGCGGCGCCGCTCTTTTCTCTCCCGGGCCGGCGTTTTCTTCCGACGGAAGCGGCGCTTCCGCTTTGGCCAGGACGGTTGTCCTGATCGCAAACGGATCGGCCATTTTGGCTTCGACCGTTGGCAGGAACATTTCCAGTTCTTGTTGTGCCAACTGATTGGCTTCCATTGACGCGGCCTGGCTGGCCGGCGCGCCCGGCGCCGGGGCAGAGCTTACCGCTGGGACCGCCTTAGGGGCCGGAAACAAGACCGGCCAGTACGTGTAGCACGCGTACCCCAGCGAAACGAGCAGCAAAACAACGATCAAAAGCCGCCTGGCCATGTCTATTTTCTTCTCCTTTTTAATAATAGGCCGTTAATGATATCTTTAGGTCAAGTGTTGGCGAACTGCCGCCGCTTGAAGTAATGTCCATCGAGTCGATCATGACCAGGACCCGCAGCCGGAAAAGGATCGACAGGAAGTTATACAAGTTCTTGTATTTTCCGGAACAGGAAAGGTCGAATTTTATCCCATCGCCCCCTTCTTCGAGGAGCGGTTTGATAAAACTGATGTTCAGACCGGATTTAGCGGTCGCTTGCGAAATGATCTTTAAAGCTTCCAGCGCCTTTTCTTCCCTCGGGATCTCCGTCCTGACCGGAATAATGCCGACTTCCTTCTCGATCGCCTGCAGGATCCGGATTTTGCCTTCCGCGACTTTGAGCTCCAGTCGTTTTTCGCGGGCGCTGTCTTTGAGCTTGCCGATCTCTTTCCAGACCGGGGTCAGGAGGAATTGGTAAAAGAGATAAAAGATCACAAAGCCGACCGTGACGATCAGCAAGTTCCTTTCCCGGTCCGATAGTTTTACGCTTGGCATATCAGTTCCTTATTTTCCCGATCAGTTCAAAGTTGAACGCTTCAGTCGCGTATTCATTGTTGCGGGTCGCTTGGACGAGCTTGACGTTCTCGAAAATCGGCGACAGTGACAGACCGAGGACAAAACGCGAAAGAACGGTTTCGGCCGCTTCGTTCTTTTTAAAGACAATGCCCCAGGCATGGAAATCGGCAACGGTCAGGTGCATACTGTTCAGCGTTATGCTTTGGGGGATGCGGGTGCTGATCTCTTCAAAAACCCGGGGCATTTTCATCCGGGTCTGTTCATAGCTTTTGGCCGCCAAGCGCTTTCTTTCTTCTTCTTTGGACGCCTGTTCAATGGTGTTAAGCCGCGCCAGCTTTGGCTTATAATTATCCAATTGCTGGTTGATCCGGTTCAGCTCCAGCCGCAGCCCAAGGGCTTGCAGCCAGAAAAACAAATAGAGGACGACCAGCAGGCCGGAAAAAATCGAGATCATTAGTTGGGGCTTGAGGAGCTTTTGGGTCAGGAGTTTCCATTTGTATTTTACCTCTTCCGGCATCAGGTTTATTTTTTCCGCGCCGGAAATGGCCGCGCCCAGCGCCGAGGAGAGCCGGGGGTTAAGTTTGGCCACCGGTTCGGGCGTGAGGATCGGGATGCCGAGGCCGGTGCTTAAAAATTCTTTTAAATGCGGGGTCATGGAACTGCCGCCGGTCAAGATGATCTGGCTGATCGCCCCTTCGCCAGTCTGGCCTTTGTAATATTCAAAGGTTCGGGCGACTTCGCTTTGCACTTTTTCCAGCGCCGGCCGGACCATCGCTTGCAGTTGGACAAGCGGGATGTCGCCGAGCTTGGGGTAGTTTTCCAGGTCGATCGGGATGCCGTATTCGGTCTTGATCTTTTCCGCTTCCTCCGGGGTGATCTCGACTTTGCCTTCGGGCGAGACCAGAATGCCGGCCATGGCGCGGGTGATATTTTCCCCGCCGATGTTCAATTCGCGGTTGAACTCGAATTCCCCGTTTCGGTAAATACTGATATTGGTCGTTCGTTTTCCCATGTAGATGATCGACACGATCTTGGCTTCGGCCTTGGCCAACTCGGGCCGGTAGAGTTCTTGCAACGCGTCGGGGAGGACGGTGATGCCGGCCAGCCGGAGGCCGGCCTTGGCGATGATGTACTGCGCTTCATTATAGGTTTTCCGGTTGATGCAGGCAGTGACAAAATCGACCTTTTCGGTGATAACATTGCTCCGTTCAATCGGGTAAAAATCAAAAATCGCTTCTTCGATCGGATAAGTGGTCTCTTCGGCCAGCTTCCACTGGATCGCCTGGGCGGCCTCGGTTTTTGGGAGATGGGCGAGGGTGTAGAGCTTGACGAAGGTATCGCTGCCGCCGGCGACCACGACCGCGTCGCGCGAAGCGATCTTGTGCGTTTCGATCAGCTTGCGCAGGGCGTCGGCTTTAGCGTCTTCCAATTGGGGGTGCTTGTCGATCAGCTGGTAGGGGATCTCGGTCATCCCCCAATTTTTTAAGGTGAAACCATTCTCTCGCTTTTCGATCTCGGCGACTTTGACCGAGGTCACACGAAGGTCTATTCCAAGGATTGCTCTTCCGCTCGGCATTTGCAGTAATTATAGAGGATAAACGTGATTTGTCAAACCGGAATTAATAAACCTCTTGCCAGCCGGAAACTTCGAACGAACTGGTGGTGTCGTCCCCCTCCAAGCCGGTGACGCTCGGCGGCAAATAACTGGCATCTTCAACCAGATGGACCGACCCGCCGATCGTTGACGGCGAATAACAGATGATCGCCCCGCTGATCGTGCCGCTGTCCCCCGGGTCCATCGTGTCGCAAAAGATTAAGCCGTTAATATCCCAACCCCCGGCCGTCGTGACCGTTCCATACGGCGCCAGCATAGTTGCCGTGACGGGGCCTTCCAGGTCCAGGCCGACAGTCCCTTCGCCGCTGGTGTAAAGCAGGCTGCCGGCGGGAACGGTCAAGCCGGAAAGGATTTGGACGTCGCCCTTGGCATAGACTTCAACGCTGTTCACAAAATTCGATCCGCCGGAATAGATAAAATCATCATTGGCAATAAACTTGACTCCGGAACCGACCCCTTGCCCATAGTTTACAGTAATATCGCCGGTGCCAGACGGCTTTCCAGTGGCCACCAGCGTGCCGGGGCCGGTGATCGAGGCCCCCCAAGCGACCGTAATAGATCGGTAATAAAGTGTTTGCCCAGCAAGGTTGAGCGGGTTTGAGAAATTAAAAGTGATACTGCTGGCCGCGGAACTGGTCGTCGCGGTTAAAATGTTGTCGTAATAAGTATTTTCCCAGGCGGGCATATCGACCGGCGGCGCCGCTTCCCAGGAAGCAAAGCCGGCGGTCCCTGAAGTAGTGATGCTGGTGCTGTAAATTGTCCCGTCTTCCTGCTGAGCGGAACCCTCCATGGCGATCGGCCCATTATAGTAGTAGTCGCCATAAATGCGAGCGTCACCATTGACCGTTAAGGTGGCGCCACCACCCCCGCCGGAATATTGGATATATTGCACATTAAAAGGGAGGGTGCCGCCCAAACCTCCACCCCCATTTCTAAACCCACTCCGCACGGTCCGGCTAACTCCCTGGACTGTTCCGGTCACTTCGACCGAGCAATTTTTTTCTTCCTTGTAAGTGTAATGGACGGAAAAGCTGCCGTTGCCGAGCGCCACCGGCCCAAAATCGACGTTGTTGGAAAAATCGCTGTCGGCCGCCAAGGAAGTTGTGATAGTGAAGCGCAACCCCCCTTCGGCAATGTTTAAGGCCTGGATGCCGTGCAGGTTTTTGACCACGGAAAAACTTTCGGTGGAGAGCATGCCCGCGACCACAAAACCGAGGAGGGCGACGATAATAATGACAAAGACCGCCGCGATTATTACTTGTCCCCGTTTCATCTCAAGTTCCTGATCCTGGCGGACGATTCAAGGGTTGCCCGCTGTGTTCCGGAGGTCAGGGTCAATAGAACGCGGATGCTTCTCATGTTTTGCTTGGTCGCGGTCGCTTCGCCGGTCGCGTCAAGATAAGTGAACCGGAGCCCTTCGGGACTGGCCAGGCCGGTTGCCAGGAGATCGCTGTTGCGGCGGAGCTCGGTCCCGCTTTGTTTGAAGTCGATCGTTTGGCTGTCGATGTCCAGAAAACCGCATTCCGTCGCTTCGGCAGTAATAATGTTCTGTGGTTTCTTGATCCGCCGGAGGTCGTACATCATCCGGCTCATTGCCACCCGGGAATTATTGACGGCCGAGTCCCTTTGGGAAATGAGCAGCCACGCCTGCATCGCGGTCATAATAAAACCGGCGATCCCGAAGCTGATGACAGCCAACAGCGAAATGACTATTATGGTCTCGATCATGGTGAAACCGTTGGAATTATTGGCCTTCATATGATGTTGCCAGAGTAACAACTTCGACTGTTCCCGTTTGATCGAGAGAGCCGCCCCAAACCCGCACTTTGACGTTTTTAAACAAGGTTGGGCCGGCCACGCCGGAATCAAGGTTGCCGGCTTCGACGGAGCTGACAAGAACCTGATAGGTGTAATTGCTGAAACTGCCGGCCAAAGCCGCCGGGCCGGAACTGCCGACGCTAAAACCACGGGCCAGAGCTTCTTCCATTTTTTCTTGCGCCAGGTACACTTTTTTATTAATGCTTTCCACGCGGGCGGTGCGCGGCGCCAGAGTGATGAACATGGCGATAATGGAATAAAAAGCGATGGCGATGACTGTCATGCCGACGATCGTTTCGATCAAGGTCAAGCCGGGCTTGTTCATTGGATATAAATTCGGCCGGTATTGGGGGTGATGCGGACGGTCTTGGTTGCCGAGCCGTTACTCAAGGTGATAATTCCTTCAGTGGTCAGCGCGGTGCCGTTTTTATCGTTATACGGAATCCCGGCGGGGCTAAAGACGACTTTTGACCCGCCGGCAATGTTGACGCTGGTGATAGTTACCCCGGAGAAAACCGTACCCAAACTAATGACCATCTGCCGTCCCCGGCTGGCCGGATCATCGGCGATCGCTTCCGCTGTCCCGCTGATAGAGTAAATATAATATTGATTTGCGCCAGGAGTAGTGGTGGTGGTTGTTGCGGTGGTGGTGGTAGTGGTCGTTGATATGGTTGTAGTTGTGGTAGTGGTGGTAGTAGTAGTGGTCGTCGTGGTAGTCGTGGTAGTCGTTGTCGTGGTAGTCGTCGTTGTTGTTGTTGGGTATCTAATAGAGTAATTTTCTGTTCTTATAGCGCTGGCGGTCGAACCAGATTTCCAGGCCTTTGCTTTGATCGTCATATCAAGGCCATCGCCAGCAACTGAAATAGGGGAGGAGTAAACAGGAGAAGAGGTGGTTGGATTGGTGCCATCCGTTGTGTATCGAATAGTTGATCCGAAAGTGGCGCAGGAGATCGAGACGGATTGGTCCGTTGTATAAGTCCCGCCGGGGGGGGACATGGTCGGCGTCTTAACTGTGGCGGCATAAGCCGGCGATTCAAGGATTGGGAAATGAAAATTGTCGATCGCGGCCACTTCATAAGCGGAAACTCCGCTGCCAACAGTAAAGTTTACGCCGTACCACTGGTAATAAGAGGCGGCAAGCGATTGGGCGTAGCGGAGGTCGGAGGCGATCTTGTCGGCGGCGCTGTTGAGCTGGATACTGCGCATGGAGGCACTGATCGCCACCATCGCGCCGACGGACAAGAGGCCGACGATCAGCAGGACGACAACTATTTCGACAATCGTGTAACCGCGCCGGTTGTTCATGGGGAAATTCTAACGCTTATACCTGTTTTTATCAAGCAGATATTTGCCGCAGACGAGGAGGGTTTGCAAGCCGTAGACGGTGCTCCGCCAGAAGTTGATCTCCGACGCTTCGGGAAAGTAGCGGCAGGGGACGGCGACCTCGCCGGCGGCAAAACCGGCCGCCGCCGCTTCGGCCAGAACTTCGGTGTCAAAGACAAAATCATCGGAGTTCTGTTCGAACGGGATTGTTGCCAGCAAACGGCGGCTGAAGGCCCGGAAGCCGGTGTGGTATTCGGAGAGGTTGAGACGGAAAACTAAATTTTCGACCAAAGTCAGGAAGCGGTTGGAGATCAATTTATAAAACGGCATTCCGCCAGCCAGCGCGCCTCTTCTTGCCCCTTGACCCTTGACCCTTGACCCCATCATCAGGTCAACTTTCCCCGCGAGGATCGGCGCCACCATTTCTGGTATCTTGGTCGCGTCGTACTGCCAGTCGGGGTGGACCATGACGATGACGTCGGCGCCGTGCTCCAGCGCCGCGCGGTAAAGCATCTTTTGGTTGCCGCCGTAGCCAAGGTTGCGCGGTGTCTTGAGCACCAGGATACCGAGCCGCTTGGCGATCTCGACCGTCAGATCGCTGGAACAGTCATCTCCTAAGATAACTTCGGAGACCAGATCTTTCGGGATATCATGAAAAGTTTTTTCGAGGGTCTGCTCCGCGTTGTAAGCGGGCATAATGACGATAACTTTGGGCATCAGCGCTTCCTTTCATAAAGCAGCCAAGTATAATATTTAGTTTTTAGATTATAATGTCCGGCGACCAGCTTTTCAAGCTGCGGAAAAGCTGGTTTGTAATCAGTCAGCAGGATGAACGTCGGTTTGCCTGACGCAAGAGAGCCAATTATATCTTGGCGCGGTATCAGGCCGACCATCCAGGTAAAATAATAAGGATATTTAGTCAGGGCTTTCTTATTCAGGTAGTAATAAATTTCCGGTTCGGCCGCCCAGACAAAAATATTATCTTCGAGCTTGATCTCTTGGGCGATTTTGGCCGATGCCCAGTAAGCGATACCAAAAGTCCTGTTGCCATAGACAACTTCGGTTATCTTGTACGGATCGTATTTTGTGTAGAACGGCAATTGAAATTGTAAATTGAGCAGCAGGCAACAACCTAACAGGATGAGCACGCCCCACTTGACCGCGAGGGTGAAATTCTTAATTTGATAAACCAGAAAGTAAGCGGCGAGGAGCGACAACGCCGGTATCACTTGGATAAAATAATGGCCAAAAAACAGGTTCCCGGCGGCTACCCCGCAGAAAGAGAAAAAACTCCAAGCCGCGAGCAACAAGAATAATGGTTTTTTCTCCTTGACCGCGATCAAGGCGAACCCGGCGATCGCCAAGAGCCAAAGCGGACCGTTTTCCCAAAGGATGATCTCCCAAATAGCGTTTAAGCCGTAACGCGGATCAAAAAAGAAAAATGGAGCGGGGGACTGGCTAAGATAATGCTTGTTGACGACCAACGCGCAATTGATCAGATCGGCCAGCGCTCCCTGCGACCAGAAATATAGGACAAAAAAGAGAGGCACAGACAGAAAACCGGCCAAAAGCCAGGCGGCTGGCGGCGCGGCTTTTTGCCTCTCCTTGGCGATCAAGGCAAAAAACAAAACCAAGAAATTAAAAACAGCGACTTGTTTGATCGTGATCGCCAGGCCGGAAAGGAGGCCGGCCAAAAAGTAGAGGGATAATTTTTTCTCCCGCCAGGCGAGCAGAAAAAATAACAAAGCGAGCGTAACTGGCAAAACCATAAAAACCTCAGTGTTGGAGAACGGGCCCTGAATAAACGGCCCGCTGGAATAAACCGCGTAGATCAGGGCGGCGAGGAGGCCGCCGCCAGCGCCAAAGAGAAGCAGCCCGACGCCAAAGACGGCAAGCGTGGTCAGTAAGCCATAAAAGGCGGTCGCCCCCCTGATCGCAGTCAGGCTGGGCCCAAAAAACTTAATGATCAGAGCGAAAATATAATAAACGGCCGGCGGTTTGTGGTCAAAAAAATCCCGATAAGGAACTTCCCCGGCCAGGATCCGCTGGGCGGCATAGCCATAAAATCCCTCATCCCTTTCCAACGGCACGCCGAGGAAGGGGAGGCGGAGAATGAGCTGCAGGGACAAGATCAAAAGCAGAACAATGATCGTTCGTTTATTCATAATCTGCCAAGCAGCTGGTTAAACTTCAAAGTGATCAACCCGTGGTATTTACTGGCCGCTTCGCGCCAGAGATTGAACCGGCTCTGGCGCCGGTCAGCGCAGGCGATGGCGAGCTCGGCGAGCGGCTCTTTTTTGACCGCGGCGATAAAGGTCAGGTTCAGGACGAAACTGGTGTGGTCGTCGATAAAATTCAAATACCGGGTCAGAAAGTCCTTGCGGTAAGCCTTAGCTCCCGGCGCGTAATCGGTGTACTTTAAGCCCATTAATAACAGGACTGAAACGTAGAAAACAAAGCTCCCCATCTTTCGGAAGAGGCTGCGGTTTTGCAGGCCGCCGATCTTGGTGCCGAGGACCAGCACATGCTTATCAAGCAGGGTGTTGGCCTCTTTAATGAACGAAAGGTCGGCGGAGAGGTCGGCATCCATAAAGATGATATGGTCATATTGAGCTTCGATCAGGCCGTGTTTGAACGCCCGGCCGACCCCTTTGTGGGGAAGCGTCAGGAATTTTAGCTGCGGATGGGCAAGCGCCAATCCCCGGCCGAGCTCAACGCTCCGGTCGGTCGAACCGTTGCTGACAATAATAATTTCGTAAGGCGTTTTTAGCTGTTCAACGTAATTGATCAGGCGTTCGGTGTTTTTCTGCAGCAGCTCTTCTTCATTATAAACGGGAACGATGATCGTAAAAGGTTTCATTTTATTTTTCCCTGTGAATACTTGGCCCAGGAAGTGGTCGGGAAATCGCTGATGATCTTTTTATAGATTTGGCCGGCTTTGGTTTTGTTTCCCAGATTGATTTCGCAATAAGCGAGGTCAAAATAAGCCTGCGGCGACCAGAACGAAGTTGGATATTCCTTGAGGAAAGCGGCCAGCTGCGCCGTCCCTTCTTTAAAATTATTTTCCCTGACAAAGGTTGTCGCGTAGAATAATTTGGCTTCGCAGCGCGGGCCAGAGCTTGGCTTGGCCATTTTGATCACTCGGGCAAAGCCGGACCGGGCGGTGGTCATTTCGCCGCGGTCAAACTGTCCCCGCGCCTTTTTTAAAACCGTATCGGCGGAGGGGAGGGCGACTTCGGCGGCGACCACCAGTAAGATAATGATGACCGCGCCGCCAGCGAAATATTTCCAGTCCAGTCCCGCCTCCCGCAGCGGTTCAAGCTTAAGCTTTTTCAGCCAGAGAGGAGAAGAGAAAGCCGCGGCTAACCCCAGCAGGGAAAGGAGGAGTCCCGCCTGGGATGGGAAGCCAGGTTCAAAGCTGAGGCGGAGCTTATGTTCTTTGGGAATGACCATCATAAAGGACGGGGAAACCAGATAAACCTGATCGGCGCCGGACACTTTCCAGTTTGGATGATAAGAAACCTTGATCAGGAGCGGCCGACCGATTTCTGAAGTTTCGATCTCGATCGTTTCATTATGAATAACGCTTTTAACAGAAATATTTTTTGAGGGATACGCCTGGGGCTTAACCTGGTCCAGCGAGGTGACAAACTTTTCATTCTTATCTACCCGGGTCTTAAAGACCAGAAAAACGTCTTTTAGCTCCGGCCGGGCGAACCACTGGTAAGCGACATCGCGCCAATCACGGGTCAAAAAGAGGACCGGTTCGTTCTTTAGCGGGACGACATAGCCTTCGTTGTTTGACTGGAGCCGGTAGATGTTGTAACTGCCGACGCTTTTTTCCAGCTTGAATTCGGGGAAGGAGCGAATCGCCTTTTTAACTTCGTCGGAACGGACGACAAATTGGGAGACGTTGAACAGCTTGAAGTGGTCGATCCCCCGTTTCAGGTCAAACGTTGAGTAAAAATAATCCTGGATTGGGTTGCATGACTGGAATGAGGTTTCCGATTCAAGGTAAAAAACAAATGGGGCGGTGGGAGTGCCGAGCATATGGATCCCCTCGAGCGTTTCCCGGCCGGCAAAGTAGGGGAGCGTTTCCGACGACCTGATTGAGCCGAGCGCTTCATCGGCCGGCGCGTGCTCCCACTCAACCCGGCCAGTGCCATTGTTTTTTAAGAAATCATTTATCCCCTTAAATACCGGCCAGGTGGTCTTCATTTCGTAACCGTTGTAGTTCCAGCCGATCCAGCCCCGGATATAAGTCGCGTTTCGGTCGGTCCAAATGGCGACGATCAGAAAAAAGATCAGCGGCAGAATAACAAAAAGTTTGAATTCCTTAAAGCTCTCGGCGACGAGCGTCGCGCCAAAGACCGCCAGCAGCAGTTGGAAAAAAGGGACGAAGCGGATATCGAGGATGCCGATCCGCGGCCCGATAATGTAGATGACGACGCAGGCAAAGACCGCGTAAGCGCAGTAAGCGGTGCGGCGATCTTTCCTTTGGGTGAACAGGGCGAAGAGCGACAGCCCCATAAAAGGGAGGAGGGCGGGGGCAAATATTTCCAGGAGAGAATGAATTGTCCAGCGAAAGACAAAGGAGGTCGTATACGGTGAATTGGCGATGACCGGCAAGAGCCAAAAAGCCAAAAACAGCAACCCTAAACCAAAAACCACCGACAAATATTTAAGATTGCGCTTGAAATCGGCCAACAAAAAAAACGAACCGAGAACAAAACAAAAGATCAGCGTATAAGCATGACTGAAACCGATCAAAAAGATCAGAGTGGCGTTCAGGATATGATATTTATTGTCGGTGATCCCGCGATAGAGTGTCCCAAAGAAGAGAAAAAGGAAAGCGAACCCGAGGCTGTAGCAGAATTCCCCGGCGAGCGTGCTTGGGATGTTGCCCCCCCACATCGAATTCCCCTGGTTAAAGAGGAAAGGGAGGGTGAAAGTTGCCGCCAGGATCGGGACCGGGAAAGCGTACTTCATAGCGCGGAAAGAAAAATAGATAAACAGCGGCAAAAGAAATATTCCCAGGACGGTGATCAACTTGAAAGCGATCTCCAGCGGGATGATAAAACCGAGCAAAGCTATCAACAGGAAAGGGAGCGGGAAATAATGGTAAAAGAGGGGATAGCCGGCGTAATTGCCCGGCATCCAACCCATGATCTTGCCCTGCGGCAGGAGGACTGTTTTTAAATAAGCGGCGTTTGGGTAATGAGAGCCGGTATCGCCGCCATTGGTCGTGGTTTTTAGGCAGAGGAGGCCGGGGCTGAAAAAAGCCAATAAAAAAACGAAGATAAGGATCAGGCCGATGA
>Ga0172379_10006763_pt1 | contig 15179 bp, 14 predicted proteins | sample GrowelOW334metaG_FD_119756 | JGI IMG/M metagenome (GOLD analysis project Ga0172379, IMG submission 119756) | Groundwater microbial communities from an aquifer near a municipal landfill in Southern Ontario, Canada - Groundwater well OW334 metaG | ecosystem: Environmental > Aquatic > Deep...
ATAAATAAAACAATAGAAGAATACTTATATCCTGCAATGGAAGACTATAAATTAAACTTGGTTTTAGGAAAAGGGCCAATGGCTCGCACCATGGAATTAAAATTGCCCAAATTTACCTTAATTGGCGCCACCACAAAGCCAGGTTTGTTGTCAGCTCCATTAAGAAATCGCTTTGGTGCCACCTTTCAACTTAACTTCTATAATATAGAAGACGTTAAAAAAATCATTAAAAGGTCTGGAAATCTTTTAAAAATAAAAATGGACCCAGAAGCTGTTTTAACAATTGCCCAGCGTTCACGCTTCACACCAAGGGTTGCAAACAGGCTCGTAAAACGTGTTCGAGATTTTGCTCAAGTTCAAAATGCAGAAATAATTACAAAACAAATTGCAGAAAATGCTTTAGATTCTTTAGAAGTAGACATGATGGGCCTAGAACCAAGTGACAGAAATATTTTGAAAGCTTTAATTGAAAAATTTGGTGGGGGACCAGTTGGTTTGCAATCTTTGTCGGCTGCTTCAATGGAAGAAGAAGACACAATTTTAGATATTTACGAACCATATCTTATGCAATGCGGGTTAATTGAGCGCACCCCTAAAGGCAGAATTGCAACAAACTTAGCCTATGAACATCTAGATTTAAAACACCTCAAAAAACAATCTAACTTACTCTAATAAAAAATCACTCGCTTGAGTGATTTTTTATTTACTTATTTTTCCATTTTACGCTTTTTATAATAGGCGCGTAAATATCATCTTCTAATTTTATTCGCAAAGGGTCGGCCGACCCGCCCAAAGCTGTAGCATTGTGGCGGGTAAAGTCTATGGACTTCACATCTTCTATAATTGCAATTGGGGTTTGCTCGGCTCCTTCGCCCATTTCATAAACTGCAGCAACCGCCAATGAATCAACAATATTTGTTTGGGACATTTTTAATTTTCGTCCAAAGATATCTTTTTTGTTTCTATAATCTCGCAAAGGATAAAAACCATAATATGAAATCCCAATTCCGCAAATTCCACTTCGCAGAGGAGTTGTGTGGCTGTCTGAAATTATAACGCCAAAGTTTTTTAATTTGAATTCTTTTTTTATAAAGTCATAAATTTCTTTTGCGCACAAAAATGGTTTTTTAGGCCACAAAATATAATACCCATTTGCATTGCTTTCATCAATTCCTGAAGTTGGAATTAAAATATTATTTTTAATTGTTAGCTGAACATTATATTTTGGATGCGTGCTTTTTAAATATAAGTCTGCTTGTTGTTTTACAAGTTTATCTTTATTTATCTCGTTTATCTTAATACAATCTCCTTTCCAGATAGAAACAACTTTTGAAGTTATAACAATTATAGACTTTTCTTTTAATTTATATTTTAAAAGGCTTTCTTTTAAAACAGAAAGCAAATCATCTTTTGGAGGAATTATTTTTCTAGTTTTTATTGCTCGAACTAGCATCAGAGTTTTCTACTGTCAAATGACATGTCAAATAACATGTTAAGCAAAAGATTTAAAAAATCTTGCAGACACAAGATAATTTTTGTTTACTAAGGGTTTTAAAAAATTAATGGCTTTAAAATTTGTTAGAAAATCTAAAACAGAATTTAATACTAAACAGCTTGTCCAAATTCCTAAAGTGAAAACTCCTCGCTCAACAAACACAACTGGAATTAAAGCCATCCAAATTGCTGGGGTTAGCCCAAAGCTATAAAGAAAGATAACAGAGCCAATTGCGTGAGCTGTAAATGTGGCTCCTAAACTATTTAAAATTAACCTCTTTTTGAAGAATGTGACAAAAAATGGAATTAACCAAATTGCAGAATATAGCCAAGCTTGCCTGCCAATTGGGTTTAATAAAAACAATGCAATGCAAATTGGAAATATAATTGCTGTTTTTTTTGTTTTTAACCCAAAATAAACAGCTGCACAAATCGCAGGCAAAAATCTAATTACTGTTAATGAATCTATTTGCTGATGAAAAAATATTATGTTTAAAGCTTTAACAAAGAAAACAGAAATTGCTCCTAAAATAGGCCCCAAAAACATTCCTCCTGTTGGCCCAAGCAATTCAAATAAGGTAAAGCTTTGGCCAGACCCGACAATTTTGTTTACAGAAAATTGAAAGGCTAAAAGCCCTAAAATTGTAAATATTATTAAAAATAAAGCTTTGCGCTTATCCATGTTATTTTACCTGTTAATTATTATTGTATTTTTAAATATACTCTTTTTATATTAAAATACAATAATGTTTAAAAAAGTTTTAATTATCATAGTTTTGCTTTTCCCGGTCTTAGTTTTAGCAGAACAAATAGATATTAACACAGCAACTCTTTCACAGCTTGATGAGTTAACTGGAATTGGGCCAACATATGCTCAAAGAATAATTGATGGCAGGCCATATTCTTCTGTTGATGATTTAGACAAAGTAAAAGGCATTGGGCCAGCAACTCTGCAAAAAATAAAAGACCAAGGATTTGCTTGTGTAAATTGTGCTACGCAAACAACTCAGCAGCCCGCCGAAATTTCGCAAAGCGAAAATTCAGGCGAGCAGGCTTATCCAGCGGGAATTTTTATAAATGAAATTTTGCCAAACCCAGAAGGAGCTGACGAAACTAACGAATGGATTGAATTGTATAATTCTAATGCATTTGAAGTTGATTTGTCTGGCTGGCAACTTCAAGATATAGAAGGCACGCCAACAACTTTTACAATTCCGCAAAATACAAAAATTATAGCCAATGGATTTTTAATTTTTGAAAGGGCCAGCACAAAAATAATGCTGAATAACGATGCAGATGGATTAAATCTTTCAACTCTAGATAAAAAGGTTGTTAATTCTGTAAATTATACAAAAGCTCCTTTGGGTCAATCTTATAATAAAACAAAATCTGGCCTGCCTGCGCAGGCAGGCTGGGCGTGGAGCACAACAATGACACCTGCAAATAACAACATCATTACAGGTGTCGGCACAAAAACCAGCAATAAAACCTTGTCAAATACAAAAAATTCTGTTAATAATAATGGTATTGAGGCAGGATTAGCTGACTTAAGTCAAGTTATAGATACAAACCAAGAAAATTTAAAAAATAACAATCCTTGGCTTTTATTTTTTACAGCTTTGGCAATAGCTGCGGTCTCAGCTACAATATTATTAATAATTAAACTAAAAACAAAATCCAATGTCAGGACATAGTCATGCAAAAACAGTTATGGCCACGAAAATGGCTAATGCTGCAAAAAAAGGAAAAGTATATTCTAAATATGGCAGGCTGATTACAATCGCCGTAAAAGACGGTGGAGGATCTGGTGACCCAACAAAAAATTCTAAGCTTAAGGCTACAATTGAACAAGCCAAAGCCATGGATATGCCAAAAGAAAATATTGAAAGGGCAATAAAAAAGGGAACAGGAGAATTAGCCGGAGAAAACTTAGAAGAAGTTTCTTATGAAGGTTTTGGGCCTGGCGGAATTGCTTTGGTTATTGAAGGAATCACAGATAATCCAAACAGAACATTAAGTGAAATAAAAGTTATTTTAAACCAAAATAACGGCAAAATGGCTGGTGAAGGAGCTGTAAGATGGATGTTTGAGAGAAAAGGATCAATTTTGATAAATAATGAGCAAAAAGCAATAAATAAAGATGAATTTGAACTTTTAGCAATTGATACTGGAGCAGATGATATTGATTTTGAAGAGAAAGAAATCTATGTTTACACAAAACCAGAAGATTTGGAAAAGGTTAGAAAAGGCTTGGAAGAAAAAGGGATAAAAATTGAATCAGCTAGTTTAGATTATGTTGCTAAAGAGGAAGTTGAACTTTCTGAAAAAGAAAAAGAACAATCCCAAAAACTTTTTGAGGCATTAGATGAAAACGACGCAGTAAATAATATTTACTCAAATATAAAAAACTAAATCTCTAACCCATGATAATTCTAGGCATCGACCCTGGGTCAGTTGTAGTAGGATATGCCATTATCAAAAAAAACAGAGGACAGGAGCCATGTCTTGAGGTTATTGATTTTGGCTGTATAATTACAGATAAATTTTCAACAACTGGCGAAAGATTAAAAAAAATACACAAAGAAATAATAAAATTAATAGAAAAACATAAACCAAATGTTATGTCTATTGAAACTTTATTCTATTTCAAAAATCTTAAAACCGTAATGCCTGTAAGCCAAACAAAAGGGGTTATTTTATTAGCCGCTGCAGAGAAAAAATTGCATGTTTGCGAGTTCACTCCTTTGCAAATGAAAATGACCATTGCAGGATATGGCAGGGCAGAAAAAAAACAAATACAAGCGATGATTAAAAAAACCATTAATATAGATAATTTTGATTTAAAAAAAAATAATAGGAAAAAAGACGATGCTTTCGATGCCTTGGGAGTGGCTATATGCGCAGCAATAAAAACCTACTGATATGTCTGAATGCCCCTTGTGGAGAAGATGGTATTGACAATAGTTCATGAAAAAATATAATGGATATAAATTGCTCGTAAGGTAAATAAAAATTAACTGCTTTTTAAAAAAACAGCGGGACAAACTGATTTTCTAAAAAGCAAAAAACTAAAAAATGGAAGACGAATTCTTAACCAGGTTAATTAATGAAGACGACGACTTCGAAGATACTAATTGGGACGACGACGCTAATGACGATACAGATGATGACGCTGATGATGATACTGATGACGACACCGACTCTCCAGAAGAAGAGGAAGAATAAGTTGACAATGAAAAACAAAAACGCCGCTCATAAACGGTGTTTTTGTTTAATAGGCTAATATCGCGCACTTTGACCTTGCATTTTTGCCATTCTTTTATAAAATGTCTTTTAGAGATATAATAACTTTAAGTAGCAAAACGTTTATGAAAAAGTATATTACAAAAAAAATAATCCAACTCTCAAAAAGAGTAGCCCAACTATCGAAGGAAGTAACCCAGTTATCAAAAAATAAAATCTGGACGCCAGTTTTTAAATATCTGGGGTTTTTGTTTTTGGGGGGGTGTTTGTTATTTTTAGCACTATTTATTTACTATACTTGGGACTTACCGCAGCCAGAAAAATTCACAGAAACTCCTTTTATACAATCAACAAAAATTTATGACCGCACGGGTAAAGTTCTTTTATATGATATTTATGGCGAAGAGAAAAGAGAAATAGTCCCTTTCAACAAAATTTCAGATAATTTAAAACATGCTGTTTTAGCCTCAGAAGACTCTAGGTTTTACCAACATAAAGGGATAGATTTTGGGAGAACATTAAAGGCTATATGGATTGATTTAATGTCTCGGTCAAAAAGCCAAGGAGGTTCTACTATAACTCAACAACTTGTACGATCTGCATATCTTACAAGCCAAAAAAGTATAACTAGAAAAATTAGAGAGATTGTTTTAAGTATAGAGTTAGAAGCAAGATACTCAAAAGACCAGATTTTTGACTGGTATTTAAATAAAATTCCTTTTGGACAAAATGCTTATGGAGCAGAGGCTGCCAGCCAAACTTATTTTGCAAAACCTGCATCTGATATTACCCCTGCAGAATCTGCAGTTTTGACTGCCCTGCTTCCAGCTCCAAGTTATTATTCTCCATATGGACCAAATAAAGCAGAACTGCTTAAAAAAAAGGACACTATATTAGAGAAAATGCAAAAACTAGGATATATTACGGATGCACAATTAAAAGAGGCTAAGAGTGAAAAAATAAATTTTGCTAAAAATACAGAGTCTATAAAGGCGCCTGACCTCGTTATGTATGTTAAAAAATATTTAGATAATAAATATGGAGATGATTATTTAAAACAAAAAGGATTTAGAGTCTATACAACCTTAGACTGGGATATTCAAGAATATGCAGAACAAGTTATAAAAGATGCAGACCAATATAATATAAGCAAAGGGGCAAACAATGCAGCAATGGTTGTCTTAGATCCTAAAACAGGTGAAATTTTAGCCTTAATCGGTTCAAAAGATTATTTTGCAGAGCCATACCCAGAAACTGGAAGCGTTCTATTTGACCCAAAATATGACGTGGCCACAATGGGACAAAGGCAACCTGGTTCTGCTTTTAAACCCATTGTGTATGCCACTGCTTTTAAAAAAGGTTACACCGCAGACACCATATTATGGGATACAAAAACTGAATTTAATCCTAGTTGTGATTCTGGTGGAAATGCTACGGTTGGCGCAGATGGTAGCACATGCTATAACCCTCAAAATTACGACTATACAGAGAGGGGGCCAGTAACACTAAGAAAGGCTTTAGCTTGTTCGTTAAACATACCCGCTGTAAAAGTTCTTTATTTAGCTGGGATTCAAAACAGTTTACAAACAGCAAGAGATTTTGGCATCTCAACGCTTACTGACACAGATAATTATGGCTTGTCTTTAGTATTAGGTGGTGGAGATATTAATTTGTTAGAATTGACTTCAGCTTATGGCGTTTTTGCGACAGAAGGAAATTATATTCCAGCAACAAGTATTATAAAAATTACAGATGCAGAGGGTAATATTATTGAGCAGAATCAAAAACAATCAAGAAAAGTTTTAGATACACAAATTGCAAGACAAATTAATAATATTTTATCTGATAATAATGCGAGAACTCCAGTTTTTGGTGCGAATTCACAATTATATATACCCGATTATCAAGTAGCTGTTAAAACAGGAACCACTTCTAGTTTGAGAGATGGATGGACAATGGGATATACGCCATTTGTTGCTATCGGAGTATGGACTGGAAATAGCGATAATTCTCCAACAAAAGATATTGGCGTGGGAATTGCTGCCCCTATGTGGAACAAAGTTATGCAAAAAATAGTGTCGACAAAGCCAGTCGAAAATTTTACCCCCCCAGACCCAATCACAAATAGAAGCCCTGTATTATTAGGACAATTACCAATAGGAGACACTCACACTATTTTATATTATATTGATAAAAATAATCCTTTAGGATCTCAGCCACAAAATCCTGCATCTGACCCACAGTATTTTTTGTGGCAGACGGGAATAAATAACTGGCTGGTGAAAACTGGTCAGACTAGTCAATAACATAAACAAAAAGCCCTTTTAAATAAAGGGCTTTTTGTTTATAAAACTTATTAATCCTAATTTTGTACGGTTGACCAGACATCATTCATCCATTTCCAATTTTTATCCATACCTCCTAAAACCCAAATTTTGTCCTTAAAAATTACCACCCCAGCATCTTCTCTGCCTGTCCAAAGAGGGTCTTCTTTTGTTTTCTGCCAACTTATTCCGTCTTCTGAATACCAAACATCATTTACGCCATTCCCATATAAAGGGATATTCAATCTGCTTAAAACCCAAAGCTTATCTTTATAATCAATTATTGCAAGTCCTTGTCTTAACCCAAAATCAGGGCTGTCGTTTACTAATGACCAGGTTATACCATCTTCTGAAGACCAAACGTCTTTAAATATTTTGTCTTTAAAAGCCATCCCACCAATCACCCACAATTTATTATTAAAAACCGTAGACGAAAAATCCCATCTTGGGTCCCAGCCAGCATGTTTGGTAGCTTCTTTCCAGCTCACCCCATCGTCTGAGTACCAAACATCATTAAAAACTTGCTGGCCTGTATATTTTACGCCTCCAATAAGCCAAATTTTATCTTTAAAGACCACAAGTTGATGACCCTCTCTGGATGGCCAAGCAGCAGAGATTGTTTCTAATTTCCACTTAATGCCATCCTCTGAAGACCAGATATTATTTTTATAACCAATCTCTGGACCCCATCCACCCATTAACCACATTTTGCCTTTAAAATTAACAACCTGCATAGATCTTCTCTCTCCCCAAGGGGCCTTATCTAAAACAAGTTGCCAATTTTTTCCATCTTCTGAAGACCAAATATCTCTAAAGTGTGGTGCGTTTCCGTAATCGATATTTCCTGGGGAAATAAGACGTTTAGTCCCGTCTAATCCTCCCATTAACCACATTTTATCTTTATAAACCACAACTGCATGAGAATCTCTTCCCTCCCATGGAGCCGATGTCACACTCTCTTCCCAGCTTAATAAAGCTGGGTCGAATAATGTCGCTGTTTGATTTGCTTCTTCTGTTGTATTTTTTTGACTATTGGTTACTTCGTTCTCTCTATTTATTTTTTCATAATAAACAAAAATAGCCCAACCAATTAAAATTGCTATAATTAAGAAAAATAAAATTATCACTATTAAGTTAGTTTTTTTCATCTTTTAATTTGAGACACTTTATGTAGATTTAATTGGCATTACTACATAAATATAGCTTGCATCTCCTACGGGTTTTAATATGCATGGGCCCTCTTCTTTGCTTAAATCAAATATAACCTCTGAGCTTTTAATATTTAATAGTCCGTCTGTCAAAAACTTGTGATTGAAAGACGCCTCTATCGCTTCTCCCTCAATTTTGGCTGAAATACTAGATTGGCTTTCACCAATATCTGGGTCTTGAGCAGAGATTTCAATCTCTTTGCTTTGTGGGCTTACTTTAATTTTTACCTCATTTATCTTCCCAGAAAAAAGAGATGCCGCCTTAACTTGATTTAGAAATTCATCTCTTTTTATAATAACATGTGTTTTAAATTTTTTAGGAATAATTTCTTCATAATTTGGATACTCTCCTTCAATCAACCTAGAAATAATTTGAACTTGCGGATGATCGACTTCTTTCATTGGAAATTCAAACATTGTTTGGTTTGGTGAAAAATATATTTTTATTTTTCCTTCTTTTTCTCCTAAGGTATTAATTATTTCTCTAGCTGGTTTTTGAGGTAAAATAAAAGAAATATCTTTTTTGACTGGCTCATCTATGGTAATATTTTTTTCTGCTAATCTAAAACTATCTGTGGCAACTATCTTTATTAAGTTTTTTGAAAAAATAAAATAAACCCCAGAAATTTCTGGCCTTGATTGTGAAGGAGAGGCAACGTCCACTATTTGAGACAGCCCTTGGCAAAACTTTTTATTATCAATCTCTAAATACTCTAAATCTTTAAATTCTGGAATTAAGGGAAATTCCTCTGGGTTAAACCCTTGAATTTGATTTTTAAAGCTTTTACACTCAATATATAATCCTTGCTTTTTCTCTTCTAATATAATTTTTTCATTAGGCAATAAAGAAATGAAGTTTGAAAGAAATTTAGCGGGCACCACCACTTTCCCCTTTTTTATAATTTTAGTTAATATCCATAATTTTATGGCGGTCTCTAAATCTGTAGAGCTTAAACTTAAAAAATTATCTTCTGTGCTTATTAAAACATTATCTAAAATTGGCAAAGATAAATTTTTCCCGACAATTTTTTCAACTATATTCAACCCGTTTTTTAAATTTTCTTTTAAAATTTCTAATTTCATGTAATTATTTATAATTAATTAATATATAATATAAATTTATTGTTATTAGCATTTTTTATTTTTAGGGTTTTTAAAGAAAATTTAAGTGTAAGTAATTTTATTTAGTCTTAAAATTTTTTGTGAAGATGTTGTGGATAATTAAATAGAATAAAAAGTATAATTTAAGGTGTGTGTTTTTGGTGTTTAAAATTATTATACTTTTGAACACTTTTTATCCACTATATATTCTCTGTTTTATTAAGTTTAATTCTTCAGTTAATTTATTGTTTTCTTCATTCTCTTGTAAGATTTTTTTGTAAGCATAAATTGCGGTTGTATGGTCTTTGCCTCCAAACTTTCTTGCTATTGCAGGAAAAGAATATTTTAACTCTTTTCTTAATAAAAACATAGCAATTTGTCTTGGTTTTACAATTTCCTTGCGGCGTGTGGGGTCAAACAAGTTTTTCTCTTCTAAATTATAAAATTTAGCGACCGTTTCTATAATCTTTTTGTAATTTGCCACGTCAAACGGAGAAAAAACAAATCCTTTGAGCAGTTTTTTAACGGTTTCTATGTTTGATTCTTGATTAATCTTATTATAGATTAATATTTTATTTAAAGCTCCCTCTAGTTCTCTAATATTTTTTTTAACGTTAGTAGCTATATAATCTAAAATATCTTCTGGGAGATCCATATTTCTTTCTTGAAGCTTTTGTTTTAATATTACCAATCTTGTTTCATAATCCGGTAAACTAACGTCTGCTATCATGCCTCCCTCGAATCTAGATCTTAGCCTATCTTCTAGCTCTCCTATGGCATTTGGTGGTCTATCTGACGAAAGGATTATTTGTTTGTTTTTTTCGTACAAAGAGTTGAAAACATGGAAAAATTCCTCTTGGCTTTTATTCTTGCCAGCTATAAATTGTATGTCATCTAAAATTAAAACATCTATAGGGGCTAAGCTTGCCTTAAAAGATTCCATACTGTTTGTTCTAATAGCTGAAACAATACTGGAAACAAATTTTTCTGAAGAAATATATTTTACTTTTTTCTTTTTTGATTCGTCGCTTATTTTATTTCCAATAGCCTGTATTAAATGTGTTTTTCCTAATCCTGTTCCGCCATAAATAAACAAAGGGTTATAAGTAAACCCTGGGCTATCAGATACAGCTAAGGCGGCCGCATGAGCTAGCTCATTAAAAGAACCCACTACAAAACTATCAAAGGTGTAACGTGGGTTAAGATTAGTTTCTTTGTTTGTTTTAAATTCTTCAAACCTTAATTGAGGATCTTCTTGTTTCTCGTTTTCTGCGGCGATTTTGAGAGGAGCATTTTTTATTGATTGTGGCTTTATCACAAATTCTAAATCCTTTATAGAGTCGTCAATATCGTGTAATGTTTTTAAAATTAATTTATTGTACTTATTGCTCAACCATTCCTTAGAAAATGCGTTAGGGACCGAAATTATTATCTTCTCGTTATCTTTGGAAACAATTTCAGTATTTTGAAACCAAGTAGCAAAATTTGCTTTAGAGATATGAAACTGCATTTGTGATAATACTGACTGCCAAAGCTCTATATTATTCATGATTAGAATATTTTGTGTTTAATATTGTATTTTTCTCCTTTATTAGCCCTTTGTCAAATAGAAGTAAAACAAAGAGGGGTGTTATTAAGTTGTGTATAACATGTGTAGTCTGTTTATATAGAGACGCACAATAGATAAAATAAAAATAATAACATCTTGTAATTTAGAGTTTTTTAAGATATACTGGTTATATTATACTAATTAAAATTTTTAATGCAATGAGCAAAACATATCAACCAAAAAAGAAGAAAAGAGCTAATACACATGGTTTTTTAAGGAGAAAAAAAACTAAAACTGGCAGACAAGTGCTTCAAAAAAGAAGAAGGAAAGGCAGAAAAAAAATAAGCGTGTAAAAAGTTTTTTATTTTGATGTTAGATAAAATAAACAGAATAAAGAAAAAAAAAGACTTTGAAACAATTTTTAAAAATTCAAAGAGTTTTAAAAACAACCTGTTTATTTTCAAAACAGTAAAAAATAATTTAGGACTAAGCAGGTTTGGATTTGTAGTCAGTCAAAAAGTGTCAAAAAAAGCGACGATAAGGAATAAAGTCAGGAGAAGGTTAGCTGAAATAATAAGATCTGAAATAAAAAACATAAAAACCGGAACGGACGCGGTTTTAATTGCTTTGCCGGGCATAGAAAAAAAAGAATTTTTGGAATTAAGAGAAGCCGTAAATAGTACTTTAATTAAAGTAAAGTTAAAAATAAATACGTAAAAATGTTTGAATCTTTAATAAATTTTTTTTATATCATATTATATCAGCCATTATTTAACTCTCTTGTAATACTATATAATTACATACCAGGACATGATTTTGGTGTAGCCATAATATTTTTAACACTGATTATTAGGATTATACTATTTCCTCTTTCAATAAAATCAGTTCATTCACAGAGGAGTCTTCAAAAATTACAGCCAAAACTGCAAGAAATACAAAAGAAATATAAAGATAACAAAGAAAAACAGGCTAAAGAAATTTTAGATCTTTATAAGAAAGAAAAAATAAATCCATTTTCAGGATTGCTTTTAACCTTAATACAATTACCAATATTAATAGCGCTCTATCAAGTCTTTTGGGAGGGTTTAAACCCTAAAAAACTTGCTACTCTGTATAGTTTTGTTTCAAATCCCGGGTTAATAGATCCTTTATTTATACACATAATAGATTTATCAAAACCTAATATTCTTTTTGCAATTTTGGCCGGCTTGATACAATATTTTCAGACAAAAATGTTGGTACCCCAGAATAGTCAAAACAAGAGCGGACAAAAGAAAGAAGTTGATTTTTCCCAGGTTATGCAAAAACAGATGCTTTATTTTCTTCCAGTGTTTACAGTAATCATACTTATAAGTCTGCCCTCTGCTTTGGGGTTATATTGGATAATAAGCGGACTTTTCTCAATAGTTCAACAGTATTTAATTTTCAAAAAAAGCGATAAACTTGAAACAGCAAAATAACAAAAATATGTTAGAAAAAAAGGAAATACCCCTCGGGGCACAAGTAGAAAAAATTAAAGAAACAGTAGAGGAATTTTTTGAGAAGATGACAATAGAGACCTCTAATATTGAGATAAATTTATCTGTTGAGAAAAAAGAAGAAACGCAAGAAGACAGAGACGTTGTTGATGTAAGTGTTAAATTAGACGAACCACAAATTTTAATTGGCCAGCAAGGGCAGACACTTTTTGAAATTCAACGTCTTTTAAGGGCGGTTTTAAACAGAAGGTTGCAAAATATTTTTTATCTTAATCTAGACATTAATGACTATAAAAAAAATAAAATAGAATATCTAAAAGATGTAGCTAAAGCCTTGGCTGACCAAGTATCTTTAACAAAGGAAGAAAAAGCTCTTCTGCCAATGTCAGCCTATGAAAGAAGAATTATACATACAGAATTATCTGGTAGAACAGATGTTGTTGCAGAAAGCGAAGGGGAAGGTCTTAATAGGCATATTGTAATAAAGCCTAAATAATAAAAGTATCAAAAACTGCTCCGACGTTACGTCGGAGCAGTTTTTGATAATCTATAATAATTTTAATGAAAGTTAAATTTTTTTAATTGGAATAATAATGGCATAATTAGGAATTACGCCGGCGTTATTTCTGATATTTTGCCACTTTATTTGTTGAGGACCTAATTTATCTACATCATTAGGAGTTGGGAACTCTTGGCAATAGGTCCATGGTCCTCCTCCAGAGCCGCCTGGTCCTTGGTAAACAAATAAAACAATATAATCACCATGTATAATCATAGATGAGATGTTTTCTCCACCGAGATATGGAGGGTCTCTACTAATGCATTCTCCATTTTTGTCATATTTTATGCAATCTTGCTCGCCTTCTGGCACTTCATTAAAGTATATGCTTGTATCGTTTAAATTTAGCGTAAACATACATTTATTTCCGCCTCCGCAATCACTTCCATTTTTGATTTCCTCATTACTAACTTTATACCACCCGCCACTGTATTGGTTGCACTGTGTGATTAAGTCGCCAGCGTTATCATTATTTCCTAAATCGTCTACGCATGCGCCAACGCTTGGATTACAACTTTCTCCGGTGATGCAATCATCATTAGATGTACAGTAATGATTAAAACAAGATTTATGATAAAAATAAACTCCATCACCAGTGGGGTTTGGATCATATTTATAAACAGATGCCGATGCTGCCCAGGGGTCTACGTTTTGACAAGTTTGGTCTGGATTATCTGGATCAGTGGTAGTAATATAAAAGCATTTTCCCCAAAGATTAGTTTTATCATATAAAATAGAAATGTATGGATAAGGGGTTGGAGTATCAAAATTTTGTATAATACCAACTGAATTTACCCTATTTCTTAACGAACTACCCAGGTCAGACATATTCATCTCCATATTTAGTTGCGCAGGGTTATTAGGACAATCGGCTGCATTTTTGTATAAATAAACGCCAGGAGTTTTTTTTGCTGCAGGCGGTGGCGGAGTTGGTTCTAATTCATTTAAATTTAAAAAACTAAGCTGAGGGTTTATGGTGACTATAATTAAATATGTTAACACTAGAATAAGAATACCAGATATTGCTCCAGAGATTCTGTCTTTTGCATTTGCTTTTAATTCAACACTTATTGGAGATAAAAAATACATTACACCCGCAATGGTTAAAGAAAAAAAGGCGGCAAAAAAACCAAGAAATACTCCGGCATTAAACAGATATTTTACATAACTAGGCAGCTTTAGGTCTAGTTCGGTATTTATATTTTGGCCAGATACCACAGGGTAGTTCACTTCCAAGGCAGAGACCATATCTGTCGTTAAATAAAAAAGACTAATAAACAAAAAGATAAAAAGAAAAGCCTTGACCCCTAAAAAATTTTTACAATTTTTTATCATTAAAATTTATATATAGTGGCTACGATAAAGAAAATTAATTTATACTATTGTACTGGAATTACATAAATTCTATCTAAGCTTGTTCCTCCGGCTCCAGAGGCTATAAATGGCTCTGTTTTTAAGTCGGGAATGGTTCCTTCAGGAACATTTTGAAATGTCTGGCAATAATCGCTAGCTGAGTAGAGAGCTACTAAATAATCCCCTTTTATTTTTATAGACCCAGGGCAATCTTGAAAACTTTCGCAAGCAGTATCAGAACAATTTACTCCATCTTCTAGGGTTGCAGGCTTGTCTGGGCTGCTACAGATGGTGGAGGTATCACACTTATACTGATATTGATCTGGCTGAGCAATTCCCGTATAGTCAAAACACATATTAGCGGCCTCTACATAATCCTCCTCTATCTCTGAGCTTTGGCCCAATTGGTTTCCGCCAAGCATAGGATAAAAGCCGGCCTGGGATCCTGTGGCTTGTCCGTATGGCTCACTATAAAAATCTACTCCGTCTCCAGAAGAACCTGGGTCTTGGTTTATTTTAAAAATATCAACAGCAGAAGGATTGGCTAAAGAAACCGTTTGGCATCCACTTCCGTCGTCTGTCATTGGAAGACTGCATAAGCCTCCATTTTTAAGCCCTGCTGCCTGATGAAAAATGGCGCCATAATAAATACCCTTATCTTCATCATTAACAAATTTAACCCCGCCTATTTTTTTATCAAATCCCTTATTCAAACCGTCCTGTGGTATATCGTATGCTGGGGACATAAATCCGTCGCATGATTGTTGATAAAAATAAACGCCTGGTTCTTCAAATGATATATCAAAGGACTCTCCTTGTATATTATAACTGCCACTATTGCAAGATAGTTCTTTCATAGTTACGTTATTA